>Ga0187887_10004126_pt1 | contig 10994 bp, 10 predicted proteins | sample June2016WEW_7_10_FD_132977 | JGI IMG/M metagenome (GOLD analysis project Ga0187887, IMG submission 132977) | Peatland microbial communities from SPRUCE experiment site at the Marcell Experimental Forest, Minnesota, USA - June2016WEW_7_10 | ecosystem: Environmental > Terrestrial > Soil >... | reverse complement strand
CGGCCAGCGCGCCATTCAGGGAATCGAGGCGAGCGAGAACGACGTTGTGCGCATCGTCGTCGCCATAGGCGCCGGAGACGCGGTCCATCGCCGCAGCGCGCGCATCGAGCGCCTCGGTTTGCTGCCGGAGTCCGGCGAGCTGCGAGGAGAGCCAGGAAGCCGACTGCGCAGCAGCGGAGGAGCGCGACTGGTAACCATAGTCAGAGAGGGACCGGACGAGCGCGTCGACGACGAGGGCCGCGCGCGCCGGATCGGGATCGGAATAGCTGATGCTGACGAGGCGAGTGCCCGCGTCGGGCGCGATTTTGCTGTGGTGGGCGAAGATTTTGAGCGCAACAAAGCGGCGGTTGGGCGCATCGGCGAGCGGAGTCGACAGCGGTTCGAGTGGTTTGCGCCAGAAATACAGCTTGTGCAGTGTGGTGAAAGCGCGGGGACGGGGCGCGAAATAGTCCGGCGTGTTTTCGAGGCCGGTGCGGCGGATCACCTCGAGGGTGAGGGCGTCGGAGCGGAGGATGCCGGCTTCGGTCTGGAGGGTGAGGTTATCGTCGAACGGGTCGCTGACGGCGCTGGGCGGCCGGTCGCTGGTAGTAGTTTCGAGGCCGAAGGCCCCGTGGGATTCCTTCTGAATCTCGATAGTCGCGGTGGCGCGATAGTGGGGAGTGGCAGAGGCGCAATAGAGGATTGCCATTCCGAAAAAGACGGCGAGCGACGAAAATATCCAGGCGCGCCGGCGGGCAAAGATGGCGGCGAAATCGAGAAGCGTCCACTCGACGGGCGGGTCGAGTGGCCCGTGCTGCGAAAGCAGTGCGGCGGTCGAGTTCATGGCCGCCTCTCCGGGATGGTTGTTAGGTCACGCATTGCGGAGCAGCACCACCGATCCGTCGAAGTCGAAGCCGAAATCCATTTCGCTGAGGCCGGCGCGGAGCATGGTGTCGCGCAGGCGGCGGCGATCCTGGGTGTGCAGAAGCAGAAAGCCGCTGCCCCCCGCGCCGACGAGCTTGCCGCCGGTGGCGCCGCCTTCGGAGCGAGCCAGATCGTAGAGGGAGTCGACGCGGCTGGTGGTCATGCAACGGCAGCGGGAGCGTTTACGCATCCAGTGCTCGTGCATGAGGCTACCGAACTCAACGACATGGCCGGCTTCGAGCACGCTGCGAATCTCCCGGCCGAGCATGCGGGCGAAATGGAGGCTGTCGAGCATGGCTGGATCGTGAGCCTCGGAGAGGCGCTTCTGTTCGCCCAGCAGGGAGGACGCGCTGCGGAGTTCGCCGAGAAAGAAAAGCATGAGCGAGTCGCGCAGCTCGTGCAGGGATTCCTCGGTCATGTGCAGCGGCGTCACGCGGACTTCGCCATCGGGCAGGTATTCCTGGCAGAGGAGACCACCGTAGGCCGCGATGTACTGGTCCTGCTTGCCGACTGGCTCGCCGAGCCTGTTCATTTCGATTTCGACGGCTTCCTGAGCCAGAGTCTCGGCGGTGACGGGTTCGCGCTGCCACGCGTAGAGCGCATGGAGGAGGCCGACCAAAAACGTCCCTGACGAGCCGAGACCGGTGCCGGCGGGAACGTCCGCGACGCTGACAACTTCCAGCGGCGAGGGGGCGTGATGCAGGCAGATCGCCTCGCGCATGAGCGGGTGGCGGATCTCGTCGCAGGTATCGGCGTGTTCGGTTTCGGAATACTTGAGGAAGTACCCAGGAAGAAAACTGCGATTGACGGTGATGTAGACGTATTTGGTGATGGCGGCGGAGATGACAAAGCCCCCGCCATTTTCGCGGTAATACGAGGGCAGATCCGTGCCGCCTCCTCCAATAGAGATACGCAGGGGTGTGCGGGTCATGATCAACTTCACACCACCTGCGTGTCTCGTTGCGGGGGAGGGCCACTGGAGCGTGCGAACGACAGAACGCGGCGAACCCGGGGAGAAGCAGCGACGACCGCCTCGGTTTCGCGGAGCCCGGGCAAAGAGCCGATTTCGTAGAAGCGGTCCGAGGTCTCGTATCCGGCGAGCAGGGAATAGGCTGCGAGGCCGGACCAGACGTCGCCGAGGTCGAAGACCGGCACCGTCCAGTGCGCAAGAACGCTGGCGTCCAGAGCGTCGAGTCCGTAGTCGATGTGGTGCATCGTCGGGGAGGGATGGCGTTTGTCGTAGTGCACAACGGCGCCTTTGCGAAACTCGACGTTGCTGGCGCCCCAGCGATTGTGGTTGCAGAACACGGTCATCAGCGCGGGTTTATGGGAATTGATAAACGAGCGCCAGATGGGTTCGACGGGCTCAGTCAGCCAGCTGTCTCCGTACATGACGAGGAAGCGCTGGCCGAGCCGCGGCAGCGCGGCGAGCAGAGCGCCGCCCGTGCCCAGCGGAACGGGGCCGTCATGACTATAGGTGATGGAGAGGCCGAAGTTGCTGCCGTCCCCCGCGAAATTTTCGATCTGCTCTCCGAGAAATCCGCAGCAGAGGACGACTTCGCGGATGCCCCCGGCTCGAATGAGTCGCAGCTGGTGGGCGAGGAACGGCTCACCCGCCACCTCAATGAGCGACTTGGGCATGAGGCTGGTAAGCGGACGCAAGCGGGTGGCCAGGCCACCGGCGAGGAGAGCCAGGCGCGGAGGCCAGCGGGATTCACCCCATTCCTCGGGAAGTCGCGGTTCGCGCGAGTCTTCATCGAAAAAAGGCCGGGCGCTGGATGCTGTCATGCCGATCACCGGTGGGCAAAGGGTCCAGTCAGTTGCTACGTGTGCGTTCATCGGCGGTCAGCTCCTGCAGGGATTGGCGTACGGCATCGCGGCTGTTCCGTTTCGGATACCAGCCGAGAGAGTGAATGCGCGTGGAATCGAGTCGAACGACCGGGACGTCGCCACGCCAGCCGCGACGGCCTCCGGTGTATTCAAAGACAGGTTTGGCGGAGAGCCCGAGGATCTCGACGGCGAGATCAGCGATTTCGGTAACCGTGACGGAATCGTCGGTGGCAACGTTGAAGACGGAGAACGGGGCAACAGCTTTCTTCGCAGCGCACAGCGCAGCCTCGACGACATCAGTGACATGGATGTAGGGCTTGCTCTGCTGGCCGTCGCCGAGGATGCGAAGGCTTTTGGGTTTAGTGGAAAGGCTGCGCAAAAAGTCAAAGCCGACGCCGTGGGTCTGGCGGGGACCGACGACGTTCCCGAAACGGAAAACGCAGGCATGGAGCCCAAACATGGAGCAGTAGCTGGCAATGAGGGATTCGCACGCGAGCTTGCTGGCTCCATACGTGGAGATGGGCACCATCGGAGCGTAATCCTCGGTCAAAGGCCGATCGCCAGCGTCGCCATAGACGCCGCTGCCGGAGGCATAGAGGAGGCGGTGCAGGCCGGCGCGACGCATGGCCTCGACCACGTTATTGGTGAGCAGCGTGCCCCGGTAGAAGTCGACTTCCGGGCGTTCCGCGGCCAGGGCAATGTCGGGATTGGAGGCGAGATGGATGACCCAGTCGTGGCCCTCCATCGTGGCGGTGAGCGCGCCCACGTCGCTGGCGTCGGCATGCACGATGTTGAGCCGGGGATCGGTGAGGTGCGCCTCGTAATGCCACTCACGGCCGGATGAGAAGTTGTCGAAGATGGTGACGCGGCGCGTCTTTTTCGACGCCAACAGCGCATCAGCGAAGTGGCTGCCGATGAAACCGGCGCCCCCGATGACAAAGTAACTTCCCTCCGAAAGCAGCATTGATCATTCCTCTGCCCGACTACATGCGGGTAATGCGAAATCTGATTTGGAAACCGGCTGGGGTTTGTGGCCCGGAATGAAACCGTGTCTCTATGCTTGGGCGATAGCCTGAGGAATGGCAACCTTTTCTATGACGGTCGTAGTTACGCAAGTCAGGTTAATGGCATAGTTATGGCCTGTCGGCGTCATTACCTGCGATAGCGAGGTTACGAGAATCACGCTATCGGGGCGCGGTCCGTGAGATATAAGTTCCAGAATACTCAGATGAAATCGACGCCGGCGGTGGTGATGCAGAGCCTCCCGCGCGTGCCGGCATGGGCCACGTATGACAACAACAGAATCCGGGATCACAGTGGGCATGCCGGTATGGAACGCCATGCCATGGCTCCCGGAGGCCATGGAGAGCCTGTTCCGGCAGTCCACGAGAAAGTTCGAGATTCTGGTGATCGCAGATTTCTCGACGGATGGAAGCACGGAGTACCTGCGGACCTTGCGCGATCCGCGGCTGCGGGTTGTGGAGCAGCCGCGTGCGGGGCTCACCGCAGCACTCAACCGGCTGCTGAAGGAAACGCGCACCCCGTGGATGGCGAGGATGGATGCCGACGACGTGTCTTATCCGGCCCGCATCGCCAGGCTGCAGGCGGCGATTCAGGCGCATCCCGAAGCGGGACTGATTTATTCGCTGGCCGACTACCATCCGCGCGAGCGCTGTGCCGGCCAGTTCCGCTGCTCGCGCGGATCGCCGGAGGAACTGCGATCGATTGTGGAGCGGGGATATCTGCTGTCTTTCTGCCACTCCACCGTGGTTTTGCATGTGGAGAAAGCGCGAGCCGCGGGAGGGTACAGGGAGGGCATCCGCGCCGAGGACGCGGACTTATGGTGGCGGATGGCGCGGAGCTTCGAGATCGATTGCGTTCCCGAGCCGCTGGTTGGTTTTCGACAGCATGCGGCGAGCCTGAGCGCGGAAGACACCGGGAAACAGGAACTCGCCGGACTCTACGTGCAGTATCTGCTGCTCTCGGAGCTGTGGGGACTGACCCCGCGCCCGCAGGCTGAAGTCGGCCCTTTGCTGCTGGGCTTTCTTGAGCCTTCGGCGGTCAGGGCGAAAGATGCACTGCGGCGCGTCAACATGCATTTGGCGCAAAGGCGGCGCATGCGCGGGCTGGCTGCGCTGGCAAAGGCGATCTGCGCATCGCCGGGCCATGTTCGGCGACGGCTGCGGGACGAATTTCGCCACGCGTCGATCGCCAACGGTGTGGCGCCGCGCCTGTTTTGGGAAAGAAAGGATGTGTTGTGGACCTGATGGAAGATACCGCGATTGCTGACGAGGAGATTGCCTCATCTGCGCGGCTGCCCCTGCCGCCACGATTTGTGCTGGGGAAATTACCGGTTGACCGCATTTCGATGGACTATGCCGCGGTGCTCATGGTGGAGGCGCTTCTGCATCGTGGAGAACTGCCTCCGCTCACCGTTGTGGGACCGAATGCCCATCTGGTGACACTGGCGGAGCGGGACAGCCGTTTCGCGGAGGCGATGCGGAATGCGGACCTGGCTGTCCCCGATGGAGTGTCGATTGTGATGGCGTCGCGGGTGCTGGACGTTCCGATTCCGGAACGCGTCACGGGCGGCGACCTGATGGAGCGCATGTGTGCGGAGGCCGCCCGCCATGGGTTCCGGGTGTTTCTGCTGGGAGGCTTGCCGGGCGCAGCGGTGATGGCCGCGCATAATCTGCGGAAACGGTATCCGGGGCTGGAAATTTGCGGGATGTGTTGCCCGCCGCGGGGTTTTGAGAAGGACGAGGGGGAGCTGGCCCGGATCCTGAAAACGATTGCCGACGCTGCCCCCGATTTGCTGTGTGTAGCCTTCGGAGCGCCGAAACAGGAGATCTGGATGCAGGCGAATCGCGCCCAGCTGAATGTGGGGGCGATTCTGGCGGTGGGCGCGGCTCTGGACACGCAGGCGGGCCTGCGGCGGCGCGCGCCGCAATGGATGCAGAAGATCGCTATGGAGTGGTTCTTTCGGCTGTTGATGGAGCCGCGACGCTTATGGCGACGATACCTGATCGGGAACACACGGTTTGTGCTGCTGGTGATGCGGCAGTGGGCGCGCGGGAAGCTTGATCGCCTGTGGCGATCCATCCGGCAGCGCGGCGAAGCGAAAGCCGGCATTTTCCCGGCACCGGGAGCGACTCATGAAGAGGATTGAAGAACTGCGGATCAGTCTGTTCAGCGACGGCGCGGATTTGGCGGGAATCCTGGAAATGTATGAGAAACCCTGGATTCGAGGATTCACCACCAATCCAACTTTGATGCGCAAGGCCGGAGTGCTGGACTACGAGGCCTTTGCGCGGGCGCTGCTGCGAGCGGTGCCGGACCGGCCCATTTCCCTCGAGGTGTTTGCCGACGACGAAGCGGAGATGGAAATGCAGGCGCTGACCATCGCGACGTGGGGCGCGAATGTGAACGTGAAGATTCCCGTGACGAATCGTGCCGGCGTGTTCATGGGCCCGCTGATTCGCAGGCTGGCGGAGGCGGGGGTTGCTCTCAACGTGACGGCGATCCTCACACTGGAGCAAGTGGATTGGCTCGCGGAGGCGCTCACGCCGGAGACGTGGGCCATCGTGTCGGTGTTCGCGGGGCGCATCGCGGATACGGGCATCGATCCGGTACCGATGATGGCCGAGGCTAAGCGGATTCTGCGCTGGCGGCCGCGAGCCCGGCTCTTATGGGCCAGCCCGCGAGAATTGCTCAATGTTTTCCAGGCGGAGGAAGCGGGATGCGACATCATCACCGCGCCGCCGGAAATCCTGCGCAAGATGGATCTGGTGGGGAAGAACCTGGCGGCGTATTCGCTGGAGACGGTGGAAATGTTTCACCGCGATGCGCGCATGGCGGCGTACCAGATCGACACGAACTGCCTGGTTGCGGCTGCAGGCAAGCGCGGCGGATCAATGAACCGCGCGGCTGAGGATGATCTCGGCGGCCTCGGGGAGATTGCTCACGAGGTAGTCGGCGCAGGGGTCGGAAACCTGGAGGGAGGGCCGAACGCGTGACTCGGGTGGCGCGATGCGGATGGTGCGGACGCCGGCTGCGTGACCGCACTGCGTGTCGGTAGGCTGGTCGCCGATCATCCAGGACCGGGAGAGGGTAATGGCGAAGTCATCGCGCGCGCGCAACAGAAATCCAGGGGAAGGCTTCCGGCATTCGCACTTTCCGGAATAGCCGGGAGTGAGTCCCCTGGGGTGATGGAGGCAATAGCAGAAACGAGTAAAGTGAACGTCCGCCGAAGCCAGCTGCGTCTCCAGTTTGTGCTGGATGGAACGGATGGTGTGGTAGCTTGATTTGCCCAGCGCATAGTTGGGCTGGTTCGAGACGAGAATGAGGGGATAACCTGCAGTTTGAAGCTGGAGAAGCGCCGGAATCACCCCATCGCAGAGACGGAAATCCCGCGGAAGGAGAGGGGATTCCATCCGGCCGGTGGCGGGATTGAGGACGGTCGGATTGAGGACGCCGTCGCGGTCCAGAAAAACGGCGGGCCGGACCACCGGGCGGATTAAGTTGCCGATTCCCATTTCATCTCGTTGGAGCGCAGACGTGGATGAGAGACGAGGAGGTGCCAGATGACGGCTTGGAACTCCTCCGTGTGCGGGGTTACGGTTGCGGCGGAGAGGGTGGGAATGATCAGGCAGGCATCGGCAACCTGGGCGGTGTAACCGCCGTCGCGGCCCACGACGCCCAGAATGCGCGCGCCCACCTGACGCGCCAGCGCGAGGCTGGCCACCAGATTCATGCTGATGCGGCGCTGCGGATTTCCGCCACCGACGGAGAAGACGAAAACCCCGTCGCGAGGGCTGAGATGGCTGCCGAGCAGCCAGTTGGCATAGCAGGAGTCCCAGCCGTCGTCGTTGATGCGCGCGGTCAGCTCAGAGACGTTGTCGGTGGGGGCGTAGCACTCGATACCGGCGATCTTGCGGAAGTCGTTGACCGCGTGCCCGGCATGACCCGCGCCGCCGCCCACTCCGAGAAAGAAGACCCGGCCGCCCTGCCCTCGTATCTCGAGCAGCAGTTCGATCATGCGATCGATGACGGTCGGGTCAAGCTGAGAGGCGATCTCGCGAACTTCGGCGAGATACACGCCGGTGTAGTCGCTGGCAGTCACAGTCGGCTCCGCATCACAGAGAGGACTTGCGCAGGACGGGGACGGTGGAATCGCGGACTGAAACCAGCCGCAATCCCGGCGCACCGTCGCGTGTTTTCCAAAAGCCCTTGCGCATCGATCGGCGAATGGAAGTGGGGACGAGGGCGAAGATCAAAAAGCTGAGGAAGGAGCGGAACTCGGGGCTGCCCTCGAAGAAGAAGGCCCGCAGGAGACCGAACCGCGCGCGCAGGCCGGCGTGACTGGCTCGAGCGCGCCAGACGCACTGAATGGCGATGAACCACGAATAAGCGCGGGGCGAAATGACGTCGCGGATCTGCCGGATCCACGACAAGGAGAAGCTCCAGTTGGCGTTGCGGCCTACCGTGGCGCGCGCGTCTTCCACGCGCCAGATGCAGAGCGGTTGGCGGACCATGGCGAGGCCGACCCCCTTGTACGAAGCGACGCGGATGAGCCAGTCCCAGTCCTGATGCATGGGAAGACCTGACCGGAAGGGGACAGCGACCAGCAGCTCGCGCGGGGCGAGCAGCGTGGAACACTGCATGACGCCTCCGGGATCGCGCAGGCTGGTGCGGCAAAAGAGAAACTCAGCGATGGGCTGCGGTTGCTCGTAGGTTGTGACAGGCAGAACGCGGCTGGTTGCGGGTGACTGAGCAATCAGGCGGCAGGAGACGACCGGAAACCAGTCCGGCATGGCATGGGCGGTGCGCATCTGGTGGTCGATTTTCTCCGGGAGCCATTCGTCGTCGTCATCGAGAAAGGCGATCCACTCCCCGCAGGCGGCGCGGACGCCGGCATTGCGGGCATCGGACCCGCCGCGGTGTTCGTCGAGAAAAACGACGCGGAGGCGCGGAGCGTTGCAAGTTTCCAGATACGCTGCCGTGGCCGGATCGGGGCCATCCACCACGACAATCACTTCCAGATTTGGCCAGGTCTGGCGCAGCGCGCTGCGAATCGCGCAGGCCAGCAGTCCCGGCCGTTCGCGTGTGGGGATAACAGCGGAGACCAGAGGGTAATCCGACATGGGCGAGTGACTGGACATGGCGCTGGCAAGAGGCGCGACCCAACCAGGTGGAAGCTCGAAAATAAGGTGGGTTGGCGAGGAAATACAGATTACGGGCAGTGCGGCGTCCACTTAAGTAATGGAACGTATGCCCGGATGGGGAAAAGGCCAGCGTCGGCTTGCCCTCGCGGAAGTGCAGAATCCACATTTCGCCCAGCGGTAGTTGCCTGTTACTTCATGTTGTCGAGGACCGAGCCAACAATGCCGCCGAGGATCCCGGCTTCGGTGGTCTGACGCGGCTGCGCCGAGGGCATATATTCCTGGAGCTGATGCGCGAGGCGCGCGATGGGCAGCGTCTGCAGCCAGATGCGTCCCGGTCCGGTGAGCACCCCAAGGAAGATGCCGTCACCGCCGAAAATCAGGTTCTTGATGCCGCGCACCATGGTGATCTGAAAAGAGACGCTGGCCTGAAAGGCGCCGACATGGCCAGGATGGACCAGCAGCGTCTCGCCCTGCTGCAGATCGCGGGTGATGACCTCGCCGGACAGCTCGAGCCACGCGGTTCCCTGGCCGCTGAGCTTCTGCAGCAAAAAGCCGCTGCCGCCGAAGATGCCCGCGCCGAGGGACTGCTGGAACCCGACGCTGATCTGAATCGCGGACGTCGCGCAAAGAAAACCGTGGCGATGGATCATGTAGTCGTAACCGGGTGCGACCTCGACCGGCACAATGTGGCCCGGAACGCGCGTGGCGAAGGCGAGCTCGCCGTTGCCGCCCATCGCGCGATACTCGGTCATGAAAAGGCTGCCGCCGCCGGCCACACGCTTGAAAGCGCCCAGAAAGCCCCCGCCTCCGGCGAACTGGGTGTGGGTGGTCATCTGCACGTTGGGCGACATCCAGGAAAGCTCGCCTGCCTCGGAGATGACGGCGTCGTTGGGCTCGAGAAGGAACTCGAGAACGGGCATGGTGGTGCCGATGACCTGACTTTTCATGACGACAGGGTACAGGATCGGTCGCGCCTCGTCATGAGGAAGTTTGTATGCGCTCCGATGTAGCCGGCGGCAGACCTGGCGCGGTTGCCGCAACCCCACGACCGGAAAAAATTGCATGGAAATCTCCGCAAAAAACGGCAGAAATTGCTCGATTTGAGCGGGTGGTAAGAGCCTCGCGGGAAATCAAACTGAATTCCTCAGAAAATTGCATTTCAGGGGTTGCATGAAGGGTCAATCGAGAGTACGACTATGTTGATAAGGAACCAAACAAGGAGGTCCGAAAGGCGTAACGTTTCACTGTTTTTCATTGTGAGGTAGGGGCTCAGAAGTGACCAGGTTGTATCACCACGCTGTCAGTTGTCACCACGTTGTACGAACTATCCGCCTTCGAGCAGTAGCCGCGATTGATTCAGAGTCGCAGGGTCCCCCCCAAATTTGATGTCCGGCCCTTGTATCTCAGTCTGAGAGAGAAAGGTAGTGTCTCGTTCGACCAGAGACTCTGTAAGTCACCGTGTGTTTCGGGGGCTTAGCAGGGCCTGATCGAAGAAGACAACGCCCGGCACTTAGCCGCTGCCCTTTCTCTTTGCGGGAAGGCCCCGCGCCGCGGGAACACTGCGCGCGCGTACAGGTGGCGTGTGTCCTGGCGTTACCAGGTGCCAGCAAATGGATTTTAGGCTCATTCCTCCCTCCTTCGGCCGCGCAGTTGCGGCTGACGATGCATTGCAATGCAGCCACCCTTCACAGTTCGAGGCACGATCGCAGCAGAGGCGCGCTTCGAGCGCGTCCAGATACCGGCGAGCGGCGGCGACGATCACGATCCTGTGCTGCGCGCCTGGCTTCATGTTCGCGCAGCACCGCGGAAACCGGGGCTCGCACCCCTTGAGCTCGCTTACGTGCAGCAGCGCCTCTCTTACGGGAGCGGGCACCGACGCCTGCACGGTGACACTGACCGCGGCGACCAGCAACGCAATGACGGTGAGCCTGGCCAGCAGCAGCAGTGCAGTGAAGGTGCCGGCGTCGTTAGCGGTGGCAGCGGGTGCGTCGAGCGCCAAATTCACGGCGACTGCTGCGGCGGTCAGTTCGGCCCAGACGGCGACTCTGACGGCGTCGGACAGCAGCAATTCGGAGACCTGCTCCCTGCAGCTGAAGG
>Ga0187887_10004118_pt1 | contig 11005 bp, 7 predicted proteins | sample June2016WEW_7_10_FD_132977 | JGI IMG/M metagenome (GOLD analysis project Ga0187887, IMG submission 132977) | Peatland microbial communities from SPRUCE experiment site at the Marcell Experimental Forest, Minnesota, USA - June2016WEW_7_10 | ecosystem: Environmental > Terrestrial > Soil > Wetlands... | reverse complement strand
GCCGAGATCCTCGCAGAGTTGGCATCCGATTCCGCCGAGTAGGCATTCGATGGCGTGCCTCGCCAAGATAGCGGTCTGCCGCCGGATAAGACGGATAGGGAAGACTTATCCCGGAACCAGTTCACTCAACTTGACGCGACCAACAGGGAGCGACGGCCTTTCTTGATGCGAATCAGGAAACTGTATCCCTGTTTTTGTTCTACGAGAGCGCCAGATTCAGGTTGTCGATGGCTTCATCCACTTCCTGGGTGTTCTTGAATCCCACAGTGACGCAGTCGACGCCGGCGTTCTGCATGGCAAAGCGCATGGCCGCAACCCGATCTTCGTGGCGAACAAACGCGCCGTCGCCGCACAGCTTCATGCTCACTACACCCATACCTTCCTTCTTCACTTGCTTCACATGCTCCACAACTTCAGCCACGTTGCCGCGGTTGCCGTCATCTGCCACCAACCCGTCCATGGCTGTGCCGTTATGGTTCATGCGAATCATCGCGACTTGCAGGAACTTGTTCCCCGGAACCTGGCGCAGCGCGGGGAGGCCGTGCACTGACGCTCCGCGCGACAGGATCACCTTTTTCGCCTGTGCTTCCAGCATGCCTTGCTGCCAGTGCGCGGTCTCTGCCACCCAGTCGCCCGTGTGCTGCCAATGCAACAGCATAATGTCGAAGTATTCGGTGTTTGAAACACGGCGCATCTCATCAAAGCGTCGAAGCGGATCGACGCCGGGGTCGGTCGTGACTTTGTTCATCAATACATAGCTGTCACGCGGAAAAGGTTTGAGCGCTTCACCCAGCATTGCCGGCGTTGCGTACGCTTCCGCCGTCTCAAAAAAGCGAATGCCACGATCGTAAGCATAGTGAATTAGCTTTGAGAACTCACGCTGGCCCAATGCAGCCTGCACGTGTCCGTTGTTGCTGCCGGTACCAAAGGCCAGCCTTGTCACCTCGATACCGGATTTGCCAAGGGTAACCTTGTCGGTAGCGGTCCGTCCCATGGCTTCAAGCGACAGGGCTCCAACACTCGCAAGCGTACCGCCAACGATGCCTGCTTTTAGAAAATCACGTCTGGAGTAACCATTCATCTTCAACCTCCGGCCCGGGGATCATGCAAGGCCAATTGCCGAAATAGTAACACGAGTGCGGGTGAGCGGATTCCTCAATCCTTGCTGGCGGGATGCGGTGGCCATTGGCAGCCGGACTGCGGCGTGTAGCTGACGTCTACCTGAAGCTTGCAGAATGGTTGACCTATATCTCAGGACCGTGAGAATCGTAGGACCCCGGGCCGAAAAGGGAATCTCGAATAACACTCACCACGTGAACGCTTTAGTCCCGCCAAGCCGAAGAAGAATAGAAAAAGCGGAGGCCAAATGCCGATATGAATGTAGTCAAATCCGGACACGGGAAGCATTATCCAGCGTCAACTGCAAACACAGGGGGGCTCATCGCGAGCGATAACCTAACCGGCCTGCACACAGGGCGCCACCGAGCACCGGCATGAATGGGTCGATCTAATGAACCAGAAACCGAATGCGGACGGAGATCTAAAGGCGGGCGAAGAACAAGAGACAAGCGATGCGCCGAACGTGCCCCAAGTGCCCGACGCGCAGGATGAGCCAAAAACAAACGAGGAACTTCGCCGCGCACCCCGTCTTCGATGCTCGGGCATTGCCGGCATCCAGACGCTGCCGGCCTGCGTTAGGCCTTTCCCCGCCACGATCATCAATTTGAGTATCGGCGGATGCCTGATGGAGTCCGAAAGGCCGCTAACGCTTGCTGAGAACGAGGTCGTGGAATTGATCTTCTGCGTCAACCAAATGCCCTTCCGAGTGAGAGGTCGGGTACGAGCGATTCGATCGGAGAGAGTGGTAGGCTTTCAATTCCCTCAAGTCAGCGATCGAGTTCGACGACAACTAGAGGATCTCATCGGGGAATTGCGCTTTCCAAGGCTGCCTTCGTTCGGTTCGCGTCGATTCCGTCATTCCTGGCTCTTAACCGATGGGTTGTAAGCCAATAGAAACCAGTTTTTCGACCCGCAGTGCTGCCTTTTCACTCAGATCTCTTTTCAAATGCTGACTTGCGCTAGGATGCCTGTTCTCATTGAACACAGACGGCTTAGCCGCAACACGACAGCCTGGCGCAGTGGGTCAAATGATTGGCAATCTTGTGTCGCGTCGATTACGGATGATTGACCATCCAGCTCTGAAAGAACTGGCCGAAGCCATCGGTTGGCGTACCGCTAACATCCTGAATCAGAATATCGTTTGGACCGGTCCATACATCCCAGGTCCACCCGAGCACACCGATAGCTGGGAGGCCGGTAACTGCCGGCCAGGTCACGTTGGGCTCGGTTGACGTAGACGCCGTCCCAGGGGCATCTGCAAATGTTGTCACGTTCACGACAAGCGGAGAACCGACCGTGCCGTTCGAGTCCTGGTCGCCGGTTTCGGTAGTCAACACGGGATAACCCGCCTTCAGAATACCCTGGACATAAGTGAAAACTTGCGGCGAGAAACCCGGTGCGCAATAGGTGTCGCCGCCAGCGCAGGGGTTTTCCCAGGTCTGTCCCCAGGTCGGGTACGCATGCCAGGTCGCGGCCATCTGCCCCGCGGAATCGGTTGGCACATGCGAAAGCCAGCCGCTGAGGTCGGACGTGTAACCGTCCGATCCTATCAATACGACGTTGGTTGCGCCCGTCGTGCGAATCGCTTTGATCAAGGTCTGATAGCTTGCAATGTTCCAAGGCGTCATAACGTTTTGCTCATTGCCTTTAGTGCTCGACGCATTATAGCCGGTGAAATGATAGTTACCCGTCCCAAGCATCAGGTAAGACCACGACGCGTCGCTGTCATCGGTGGCGTCGAAGTCGTAATTCATGTATGGCTCGTTGAACAGCTCAAAGAGAACGGCCGGATTATCTTTGTAGGTATTGGCAATCGAACTCCAAAAATCAATCGAATGATCCGCGTCGGCCATCTGCGTTTGTAGCATCGGGCAAACGTTGCCGGGAGCTGCCCAGTGCAGGTCGAGAATCACATAAAGCCCCGCTGCGTTGGCCTCCTGGACCAAACTGGCTAGAGTTTGCTTGTAGTTAGCGCCGGGATCGGCATTATGAACCACGCCATCGGTGTCTGTACAGGTCAAGGCTAACCAGGAGTCCTCGTTCAGCGGTATGCGAACGATGTTCGCTTTCCAGGCCTGAATAGCCGACCAATCTGGATTATCGGGTTGCCCGAATGCTCCGCCCGTTGGATCCTGTGGATCCCACCCTTGAATGGCTGTATATTCCATCCCGCTCAGGTTCACACCGCGCAACTGAATAACATTGCCAGACTCATCTACAAATGTGTTTCCCTCTACCTTGACGGAAAAATCGCTGATATTCACCGTGGCGCTGGCGGGAGAGGAAGTTCCGCCTGCCCCCGTGCAAGTCAGCGTGTAGGCAGTTGTGCCGGCAGGGCTCACGCTCTGCGTGCCACTCGCAGCTTCTGTTCCGGTCCAGCCGCCGCCTGCCGTGCAGGAGGTCGCATTCGTGCTCGACCACGTCAGGGTCGAACTGCTGCCCGAGGCAATCGTCGTCAAACTCGCCGAGAGTGTTACTGTCGGAACCGGCGCCACAGTTACAATGACGCTGGCGGGCGAGGTTGTGCCGCCTGCTCCTGTGCAGGTCAGCGTGTAGGTTGTTGTGCTGGTCGGGCTCACGCCCTGAGTGCCGTTTGTGGCTTCTGTTCCGGTCCAGCCATCGCCTGCCGTGCAGGAGGTCGCATTCGTGCTCGACCAGGTCAGGGTCGAACTGCTGCCCGATGCAATCGTCATCGGACTCGCTGTGAATGTTACTGTCGGAGCTGGCGACACAGTTACGGTCACGTTGGCGGGCGCGGTCGTGCCGCCTGCTCCCGTGCAGGTCAGCGTGTAGGTCGTTGTGCTGGTCGGGCTCACGCTCTGTGTGCCGCTAGTGGCTTCTGTTCCGGTCCAGCCACCGCCAGTGGTGCAGGAGATCGCATTCGTGCTCGACCAGGTCAGGGTCGAACTGCTGCCCGAGGCAATCGTCATCGGACTCGCTGTGAATGTTACTGTCGGAGCTGGCGCGATCGTCACAGTTGCACTGGCGGGCGCGGTTGTTCCGCCTGCTCCCGTGCAGGTCAACGTGTAGGACGTTGTGCTGGTCGGGCTCACGCTCTGAGTGCCGCTTGTAGCCTCTGTTCCTGTCCAGCCGCCGCCTGCCGTGCAGGAGGTCGCATTCGTGCTCGACCAGGTCAGGGTCGATCTGCTGCCCGAGGCAATCGTCGTCTCACTCGCCGTAAGTGTTACGGTCGGAGCCACTGGGGCAGCGGTGACAGTCACCGTCGCAGCCGCCCCAGTTGTCTTATCGGATACTGAAGTCGCAGTGAGTGTTACGGCATTCGGCAAAGGCGCTTTTGCGGGCGCCGCATACTTGACCGATGTAGACGAAATGTTCGAGAGGGTCCCGCACGTCATACCGCTGCAACCAGCTCCTGAAAGGCTCCAGGTTACGCCCATATTCTGGGAGTCGTTGGTGAGCGTTGCAGTGAAACTCTGTGTGCCAATTCCCGCCTGAACGCTTGCCGTGGCCGGCAGAACCGTCACGACAATGGGGAGCGGCGTCTTTAACGAGACACCAGATCCACAACCTGCAATGGTCCAAACCACTGCTGCCAGCAATCCGGCACACAACTTCAAGAGACGATTCAGATTTGGTCTGGTGAAATGCATTTTGCTCATCCTCCCCTTGCGCCGTGTTGATCGTTGATACTGCCCATGCAGACTAAAATGCGGATGGATCTTCCGGGTTGACCCGGTGCAGCATACGTGCGTCATCCATATCCGCAGAACTAAGGTCAAGGAGGAGAACAACATCGAGAGGACGCCGCCTCAGGAGCGGATCCGTTCTTCTGATTGGACCTACCAATTGAGATTTCGCCTGATGTTGGCAGAAACGCAACGCGAAGTCAATGGCGCATTCATTCAACAGTCCAAAACCGTGCTCTAGTCTGCTGCAACGATCGGAAGGCGAATGAAACTGGCATTGCCCTGCGTGTGCCAAACACGCTCGGTCGCCTTCTGATAATCCGCCGGCATGGCGTCGAAGATATTCGGCACAAATTTTTGTGGATTGCGGTCATACAAGGGAAACAGGCTCGACTGCACTTGCACCATGATGCGGTGTCCCTCATTGAAGACGTGATTCACCATCGGCAACCCAAAGTGATAGAGCAATGGCTGATCCGGTGTAATAGCCTCAGGATGCTCGAAACTGGTGCGATAGCGCCCGCGAAAGATGTCGGTCGCAATCGGCAACTCGTAGCCGCCCATCGGGGCGTTGTAAGGATAGGTTCCGGGATAGACATCGATTAGCTTTACGACCCAGTCGCTGTCGGTACCGCTCGTCGAAGCGTAGAGATTCACGTCGGGCCGCCCGCTCAGCCGCATCGGAGCTGTCAGCGGATCGCTCACAAAAGTGACTACATCCGGCCGGCCATCGACGAATCGCTGATCGTGCACCAGCCAAGTTCGCCAGGCGTCGTTGTCGGTAGCCACAACGGGCCGGGGTGAAAAGGGCACCGGCTTGGCAGGATCGGAGACATATTCTGTGAAGCTGTCGTTGCCGGCAACGGGTGCCTCAAAAGACAGTTTTCCGCCAGCCCGAAAATAGAGTGGCCGGGAGTTGCTTGGACAACCGCTTTCGCAACTTATCGGCCACCGGCTAAAGCGGTCCCAATGGTTTTCGCCGGTGTTGTAGACCAGCACCGGCGGCGTGTCGGCCTTGGGCGCGCCGTCAACCAAGTATTGAGTAAAGAACGGAAGCAGGATGTCGTGGCGATACTGGCGGGTAGTGTCGCCATTCCACTCGAGCGGCCCCAGCGACCATCCCAGGCGGTTGATCTGGCTGTGAAACCACGGGCCCATGACCAGGAAGTTCATGTCGTTATGGGCGTCCTTCGGCTCCATTGCCGCATAGCAGTGGTTGGCGCCCCACATGTCCTCCTGATCCCAAAGTCCCTGCTCCCACAGTACGGGAACCTTAAGCGGGACCCTTGCCATGATTTTGTCCAGCGCCTGCTCCTGCCAGAATGCATCGTAAGCCGGGTGTTCCTCGATCTTGCGCCAGAAAGGCAGTTGATCGAGTCCGCCGTAGCGTGCGAAGTCACCCGCAGATCCCATCTCGAGGAAGTTCGAGTAATCGTCATGATTCATGCGCGGAATGGACTCTCCGTCTTTCTTTACCGTGGTTTGCTCTGTGAAGTAGTCGAGATTCACCTGGCGAAATGCGCCGTAGTGAAACCAGTCGTCGCCCATCCAGCCGTCGATCATCGGACTCTCCGGTGCGGTCACCTTCAACGCCGGGTGAGGATCGATGAGCGCCATTACCACAGTGAACCCCTCGTACGAAGAGCCGATCATGCCCACTTTGCCATTCGACTCGGGAACGTTTTTCACCAGCCAGTCAATCGTGTCCCACGCATCGGTGGTGTCGTTCGGCCCTGAGGGATTCAGCGGGCCTGTCGGCGGCGGTGTCATTACGTACGCGCCCTCCGAACCATACTTTCCCCTCACATCCTGGAAGACGCGAATAAATCCGGCCTCGACCCAGACATCGTCGCCCACGGTAACTTCAGCTGCCAGGTGCGGCGACTCTACCACCTTCATTCTCGAAGCTGCGTCATAGGGAGTGCGCGTCAACACGATCGGCGCCCGCTTTGCACTCTTGGGGATAGCTATCACGGTGTAGAGCTCGACGCCATCACGCATCGGGATCATCACTTCACGCTTCTCGAAGTCGTAGCCATTGCGGGGAGGGGTGAATTTTGCCGGAATATCAGGCGTCATTGGTGGGGTATGGGCTGGCGACTGGCCAAAGAGCGTGAACGCAACAGCGAAAGCGAATGCTATAACGATCGAACGGCGGCTTCGATGCATCTGGATTGTCCCTTCAATAATGATCCCGATCATGCGGACAGGAAAGGCTTGCGACAGAGCTGCCATCTCGCAAAACATGGATGCACGGCAGTATATCAAGTCGCGGTCCCGATCAGGTGACTTAAGCGGGATCAACAGGAACTCTCATTCTGCGGCCCGCTTCTTCAGCATCAACGTTCTTGCCAGAGATTGAAAAGGGGCGAACATCAACATCCTATTCCTCCGATGATTGGCCTGCCAAAATCACGAGAATTGCGACCGCAGGGGGCTAATCGACGGAGTTCCGGTCGTGTCACCGGCTGCTCAGATATGTCGTAAGCAAGTAAAAATAGGTTCTTCGTCACATTTGGTGAAGTGGTTGCGGGATTTCCGTGTGTGTTTGAAGACGGGGTTTTCCTTCGGCAATCACGACGCGGAGTCGAAGCAGATCGAATTTGTCGCGGCCGTACATAAAGCGTTTGACCGGCTTCAGACGGTGAACATGTCCTTCGACCGCGTGGATGCAGCCGTAGTTCTGAAGCCGGGGACCAACGAGATCAGCATCAAGTTGTGAGACGAGCCAAGCAGCATTTGGCTGTTCATCATAAACGGCAGATGGTCCGAATACCGGAGAATTGCGCAGAAAATGGCGAGGCCGGTATTGAGCGGGCCCGCCAGTGAAGCAGGAGACGAATTAGTTGGCCGTTGCCTTCCTCGGCAGTTTCTTCACTGCCTTGCTCGTGCCGCGCTTCTCAACTTTCGCCTTTTCCTTTGCGGCGAATTCCTGTTTGACCTTAGTGGTGATTGCGGCCACGTAAACCTTGTATAAGTCGGCGGCCTCGCGGAGCGCCTTGCTGTACTCGTTTGGCGACTGTGCCGTTTGCAGGATGGTCACCTCGACCAAAAGCCGTCCGAGGGTGCTCTCGTCGGACTTGCGCAGAAAGGCTGAAAACAGCTTGGCTGGTGAGTCGCTAGTGCAGTTTGCCTTGCCGAACCAACTACGCCTCCGGCTCGAGAAGCGTCACGATTACGGTCACTCCGTAAGCGGCTGAGAATTCGGGGAATTGGTGGAGCGAGTCTTACTTGAAGCAATGCCGCCTCCGGACGCGCAACACCCAAAACCTTACGGGATCGAGTGGACGGCAATAGACTGGATTTGCCAAGTTACCGGCACGCTGTGACCGGGGTGTACGCCGCGAACGGTTTCTCCGACGGAACTGAATAAGAACTCGATAGGATTTTCGGACCCTCGTCGCTCCTCATGCCCGCGAACTCCTGTCCACTTAAAAATCTCTGGGTCGATCGGCTGTTCACTGGCAATCAGGAAATAGTTGTCCGTTCCAGCTGGCTCGCAGATTTCTACGTCATATTCACTAAGCGTGGCCTCGATACGCGGGCTTGCCGAATCGTCTTGAGGGATCAGATTTCCGTCGTTACCATTCGCGGGGTTGGGAAAAAAGCATGTGGCGTCACCGTTAGAATCGATCAAGAAGACGTAGACGTAACGTTTGGCTATACCTCCCGCCGACGACGACTGCTTCAAAGCCTCCGGCGTAGCTTGAAAGACAAACTTATATCGTTCTCCGAACTTGAATGGGCCTTCGCCAACAGGCTCTCGCTTGCCTGCCTTCTCGAAAACCAGCCGATAGGGAAATACTGCATCACCACCGGCGGGGCTATTGAGATTCAACCAAGCGTAGATTCTTGCCAGACGCAAAGCCAGATTAGTGATTTGCTCGCCGGATGTCTTCCAATCTGTTTTCAGAGGCAGGCGCGCTTGATTAGGGTCCGCCAAGAATAAGTCCTTGTACACCCAACTGTACTCAACGGTGCCCCGATTCAGACGTCCCGCCAAGAAATAGATGCACTCTGCGGGATTGTCAACCACTCGAACCACCTGGTTCTCTGTGCCAGCGCCGAGTCGAATTTCAGCTATCAACCGGTTGTCGGGTGGGAGAATGGGCCAGAGACGTACACCCTCAACATTGCCAAGAGCATTTGTTATGTCTTCAATTGTGGGCAACGAACTCAGCCGCACGATCTTGCCATCAGCGGGATAACGCTCGACATGACAGCACCCATCGCGCCAATAAAGCACATGCGTCGGGCTGATCCCTGGATGAAGATCGGAAAGCACCTCAACTCCCTTTTGCGTAGCAAGCCTGTTGACGACACCAGCGACCGCAGCCACAGCATCGGCGTCTGGCCCATCTGCTGGGAGATAGACCTTGATTGCGCTAGCCGGAGGAGCTACCCAGGTTTCCAACTTGAAAATGTCACCGACCCTAACGGCTCCAACAGTTAGGCCACTTAGCGATCTAGCTTCGGATATGCCCAACTCGACGCGGTCCAGCTTGATCCGTGCTGGCGGACCGCTAGTCCGAGTGAGAATGCATCCGGCGGCGAGGCCGAGTGCGGATCCACCTAAGAGTCGCACAACGCCTTCATGGGTTACTCTTTCCACAGTAAGCGTTATCGATTGCACCAAACCAAGCGATTGCCCCAGTAATCCTCGACTATCCCGCTCATTTCCAGCGCAAATCGGGAGTTGCATCCTACCCTCGCTTGCCAGCATGGCCTGCACGCGATCACAAATCTGCTCAATACTCTGATTAGCGATGGAAGATTCGAGAACTCGGACCAGAGCTGCCGTGAACGCTCCGTGCGCAACTTCTTTTTCGGTTCCATCGGCGCTTCGTTCCATCACAGTTGTTTCGCCCGCAGGTTGATCTTTGCGCGCCGCGGCGAGGAAGAGCATCCCCATTGAAGTCGCATCCGGTAACTTCATTCCGGTAACTGGATCCCGATCAGGAGGGTCGTTGACGGGGCGTGAGCCGGGAAGGAGATTTCGCGTCTTGCCGGTTACGTTCCAACCTCCACGCGCCATGCCTCCGCTATGACAGCTATCCAGAATGACTGTCAATCGTACGCCCTTGCGAAGCGCCGCACGGTACAAGCGCGCCATCTCTTTATCTCGAATATCAGGAACACCCGCATACGAGTTGGCAGGCACGATCGTTTCATCGAGTTGGTCCGGCTCATCCGAAGCAAGGTTTTGCACCTGTGACCCATGCCCGGCGAAATAAAACAAACTGATGTCGTTCGGCGATGCAGCATTGACGAGATGGATTTGGAACTCACGTAAAATCGCGTCGCGCGTGGCATCCTGGTTCTTCAAGAAAACGATGTCTTCCGGCAGAAAATCAAAGCGATCCTTCAAGATTTGATAGATGAGAGTTGCATCGTTCACTGCGCCGTCGAGGTCGATGAAGCGGCGGTTTCGCTGGATTGCTGCCGCACTCGCGCCGCCTCCCTCCGCTTTAGTTTCAATGAGGGAAGAGGCGGCCATCACATACTTGTCGATTCCCACCACAAGGGCACGCAGCCTCGCAATCGGGGCGGACCACACATCTGGAATGTTATGACTGAATAGGCTCAAACTCCCAAGCTTAAGCAGCGTTCGACGGGTTAACATATGCCGCCCCTACGCTCTTCACCGCTGCCTTTTTTGACATCAAGTGCGAGCGAGAGTTGTGCTATCAATGCCGGTGGGCTCCAATCTACTTCCAGTTTCCAATGAGGATGAAGGGAGCCCAATAATAAGGGTGAGACCAGTCCGACGTCTGCTTACTGAGGCTCTGCGGGCGATTGGGTTTCCCGCCGCGATTCGAGGGATCCTGCGCCGAACCGGATTTCAACTGGCCCGTCAGCAGCAAAACCTGCGCCTGCCGGAGCGCTTCACTCTTTGTCATGCCGGTATTTCCCTGCCGCAGACGATACATTGTCTGCATGAGGCTGGCTGTCGAATCGTCGTTCACACTCCAAAGGCTCGCTATTACACCCCGTGCTCCCAGCCGTTCCGCGATGGTGCCAAAGCTATCCACCTCACGACCGTCCTCACTCCGGTTTGTGAACGCTGTATTGCATGCCGAAAGCGTCAGCAAATTGACCCCCTCGAACAGCCGCGGCTGGGCAGCGATCTCCGCCAAACTCAGTTTGCCGTCGCCCAGGAGCAGCAGTGAATTGGCAGCCACACCTGGACGAGAATCGAAATGTGTGGCAATGTGGACAACTGGGTTTCGCCTCAGAGT
>Ga0187887_10004116_pt1 | contig 11006 bp, 10 predicted proteins | sample June2016WEW_7_10_FD_132977 | JGI IMG/M metagenome (GOLD analysis project Ga0187887, IMG submission 132977) | Peatland microbial communities from SPRUCE experiment site at the Marcell Experimental Forest, Minnesota, USA - June2016WEW_7_10 | ecosystem: Environmental > Terrestrial > Soil >... | reverse complement strand
TATGATGAAGTCCCTTGACCACTCCCAGCAATTCCTGTGACAAGTCTAAACCACCCTAACTTTTCATCACAGGGCACAATTGTTGCATGAATTAGGCTTTTCCCAGTCGAAGGAATCTAGAAGCCGATCAGTGCATCAAGTGAGAGGACTCCAGAACCTAGGACTAGAATCACTATTGCCAGGATCAGATAGAGTATGTCAATTTCATACGACGGCTTGCCTGGGGAAATGTATTCGGCATGCTGTTTTCTCTTCTTCATCACGGTGATTGCCGCGAATTGGATTATGAACAATACAGCTACGACAGGAACAATCAGCCCGATTATGAGGAATATTCCACCTAGAAGCTCCAAATATGTGGCAGCGGTAGCAGTCCAGCCAGGATAACCCACACTTTTTATCCAGCTAACTGATTGTGCTGCCCCCTTTCCCGTTTTAGGACGTGCGTGAATGACAAAGTTAGCTCCCACCCACACTCTGAGAACCAATGCGAGATAACTTGTATACGGAATTAATGCTTCATAAATTGCATGCATTTTTGTCAGAATCTAGAGCTAGAACTACTGAGGATATAAATGCAGTAGTGACTTACTACCAAGTAAGTGCTCCATACTTCAGTGGGTCGTGTGGACTTTAGGTACAAACTACTTTATCCCGGCCAAAGTCTGATGCGCTTTGATAGTGTTCAGAGTGATTGGATATGGCTTTATTCACTGATTTTTCTTATAGAAAATCCAAAGATGGGATGGAAGGAAACGGATTGGGCGAAAGTAACAAGAAAGATCCAGCTTCTGATGAAAAACGACTTTCCTCACCATCGTCATCTTTGAACAATTCTCATTCTGAATTGGCATCGCAACAACAGGGTGAGACTAGCAGGCGCTACCAATCGATAGTGCTCGTTGTGATCTTGATGGGTGTGATGATGACGGCCATAGACACCACAGCCGTCGTCCTAGCGCTTCCCGTGATGGTCACTGATCTCAGATCAGACATATTGAGCATGGTGTGGGTGATAATGGCTTACCTTCTTGTTCTGACAATATTTGGAACCCAAGTTGGTCGTCTTGGTGATATGTACGGAAGGGTAAGGATGTACAATGCTGGATTTGCAATATTCACTGTTGGCTCTCTACTTTGCGGCCTGTCACAAACCGGATCCCAAATAATTGATTTTCGAATTATTCAAGGGCTCGGGGGTGCCCTAGTCTTTTCTAATAGTGGAGCAATCATAGCTGATACCATCCCTGCAACTAGGAGAGGTAGAGCCTATGGATTAACTGGCATAGGCTACTCTGTCGGCGCAATATTAGGCATCTTGGTTGGAGGTGTGCTGATCACATTCCTTAACTGGCGTTACATATTTTACATCAATGTTCCAATTGGAATAGCTGCAGTTGTAGCAAGTTACCTTATCTTGAAGGAGCGCTCGCCCCGGATAAGCAGAAGGATTGACTTTCTAGGGATGAGTTTGCTGGGGGTAGGTTTGTTCCTGATACTCTATGCTCTAACTGAAATAACAGGCTCCGGCTGGACGAGCTCGAGTGGTTTCGAACTTTTAGGAGGCGGACTTTTGATAATTGGATTCATATTCTGGGAAAGGTACTTCACTTCGCCATTGCTAGCTTTATCTCTTCTACGACAAAGAGTCCTTACCGCCTCTGTCTTTGCGGCCTTCTTTCAGGCTGTTGCAAGCTTTGCTGTCCTCTTCTTGGTGATCATGTATCTACAAGGCGTTCGAGGTCTCTCGCCGTTCAACGCGTCACTCTTGTTGGTTCCGGGATATCTACTTGGAGGCGTTTCGGGCCCTCTCGGAGGACGATTATCCGACAAACACGGGGCAAGGTTGATTGCCTCCATGGGCTTGGTGTTCCAGGCAGTTGGCATACTGGTTTACGCATCTCTCACAACAGATTCGCAGCTCTGGTTGATCATAATGGCATCATCATTCAACGGAGTGGGTTCAGGATTCTTCTATCCGGCAAACAACAGTGCCGTCATGGCTAACGCGCCACCAAGGGATTATGGCGTCGCATCGGGGCTCTTGCGTACATTGTCCAATACTGGCATGGTCACCAGCTTTCCCATAGCTCTACTGATTGCATCACTTTCCATATCGCGCCAATCAGCCTTTGCAATTTTCTTGGGAGTAAGTAAGTTGCCGCAGTCTCTGGGGAGTGCATTTGTGACCGGAATGCATTCTGCACTTCTAGTGTCAATCACTCTGATTGTCGTAGCTTTGGTTCTTTCTATTGCTAGAGGAAAAGAGGAGCGAACTAGTTTCGTAGCAACTTCGACCAAGAATCAGTAAAGTAACTCAATATTGCAAACACTATTTTGATGATCTTGTGCAAGCTCAGAGACAATGGTTAGGAACTTGAGCGCGGGAAAGAGTCTGTTAAGCTATTTACGTGCACACCCAATACTGTGTCTGCTCCTACTCTCACCAGGGATACCGGAGTACCTCTCGGGCTCTAGTGCTGTCAATGCCATAATACTAAACCCAACACAATTTGTCTTTCAAGTCGTCGCTAACTTGGGTCTCTACGGATCCGGCGTAATTTTGATCCGTGAAGCCTTTGTTCGTTGGAAGAAGGGATGGGCGAGCGTTCTGATTCTGGGTGCGGCATATGGAATCTTAGAAGAGGGTCTTGCACTCTCGACTCTTTACAACCCGCTAGCAGGTACCGTTGGCAGGCTAGGTTACTACGGCCACTATCTCGGAGTGAGCTGGATCTGGGTCGTTGGGATACTTCCAGTGCACATGATTTTCAGCATCTCTATACCAATACTCTTGCTCGGAATGGCGCTTCCAGAGACAAATGGAAAGAGCCTTGTTACATCAAGAAAAGGCATCACAAACGTCTTTGCAATACTCTCAGTGGATGTCACGTTACTGTTTTTGCTTATACTGCGCGGAGAGCATTTTTGGATGGGTTGGCCAGTTTTCATATTCAGTTTCGCAGCAGTCTTTGTTCTTGCAATAGTTGCAAAGCACGTTCCAGATGATATGATTCATCCCCGAAGCGAATTATCAAGAGTCGGACCAATCAAAATGGGGATCATTGGAGCGTTGTTTTACACATCTGTATTGTTGGCGGAGGGTGTTGGAACAGGAGCTCATATTCCTGCTTTATTGGATCTGTTTCTAGTCATTGCTGTCGAAGGACTATTTTTGTTTCTTGTTCTATCATTAATTGGACGAAAAGATAATGCGAGACAGCTGATAGCGCTCTCTACGGGGTTGGTTGTTCCAATTATCTTCATTGGGTTCGTTTCGCAGATAACTCTACCACTCGTCATTGTTGTTGATCTGGCCTTTGCTGTTTTCATCTGGAAACTATCACTAAAACACAGCGATACAACTCAAAGTCCAAGTTCTCCACAAAATAACAATGAAGATATATCCAATTACTGTTGATTCAGATGAGTAAAACTGTGAATACCAACAGTTCGAAATTGAGAAGTCTCATTTCCAAAAATGGAACTTTCGCTGCTCCCGGTGTGTTCAGTCCTTCAACGGCTCTCATTGCGAAAGAGGCAGGATTTGAATGCATGTATTTTTCCGGTGCCGCATTCGCAAACTTACTTGGTCTTCCTGATTTAGGCGTAACCGCTCTTACTGAGGTAACCGATGCAGTCAATAAGATAGCTTCAAAGGTGGATTTGCCTTTGATAGTCGATGCCGATACAGGGTTTGGTGAAGCCGTAAACGTCAGTCGAACAGTAAACGAGTTAAAGAAGGCTGGCGCTGCCGCAATCCACATCGAAGATCAGGTTATGCCAAAGAGATGCGGCCATCTTTCAGGAAAGGAAATCGTCCCTCCAGAAGAAATGGTGAAGAAAATAATCGCTGCGAAACAAGCGTCAAGGGCGGATCTTGTGGTCATAGCAAGGACAGATGCCGCAGCAGTCGAGGGTCTTGACGGTGCGATCAAAAGATCGAAACTGTACATCAAAGCGGGAGCAGACATGATATTTCCTGACGCTCTTGAGACGAAGGAGGAGTTTCTTAGATTCTCGAAAGAGGTACCGGTGCCTCTAATTGCTAACATGACTGAGTTTGGAAAGACGCCCTACTTTACTGTCAAACAGTTTTCAGAGATGCATTACAAATTCGTTCTTTTTCCCGTGACTGCATTTAGAGCGGCTATGAAAGCAGTGGAAAATGCTTTTAATGAAATTGCAAAGAAAGGCACACAAAAGGGCATCCTTAAGAAATTGATGACACGAAGAGAATTCTATGAGCTGTCAGATTACTATTCATACGAGAGACTTGACAAGGAAATTGCACGAAAGGCAAAGCGGTTGACCAGCGCGAACTAGTACATCATCAAGAGATTAGAAATCATGTCAGAACCGAAATCTATGAGGGCACCTCCGGGATTGTATGGCGTTGTCGTTGCAGACACGAATATCGGGAAAAGTGAATCTAACGAAACTGGTGGTTCGCTGATCTATCGAGGGTATGAAATCTCTGACCTCGTTGAGAATGCGACATTTGAAGAAACCGCTTTCCTAGTCCTGAACGGAAAGCTTCCTAACAGAATAGAACTCCAAGACTTTTCTTCGCAATTGAAAAAAAGATCAGACGTGCCACAGAATGTGTATGATCTTGTGGAGAAACTGAACAGAGATGCTCACCCGATGGATGCTCTCCGTACAGCGGTTTCGAGTTTGGGCGCTACGGAACTAAATCTTTCTCCAAAGGAGCAACAATTATCAATAATCGCAAAGATGCCGGTTCTCGTAGCAAATTGCTATAGAATTTCATCGGGCAAGAAGCCAATCCAACCAGATCTTAGACTGAACACAGCACAAAACTTGCTCTACATCCTTACCGGAAGGCAGCCAAGTGATTTCGAGGCCTGGGTTCTGGAGCGGGAGTTGATTCTGTACATGGAGCACGACCTGAACGCTTCATCGTTTACAGTCAGAGTGATCGCATCAACGCTTGCTGATGTCTATGCAGCCTGCACGGGAGGAGTCGCCGCGTTGAAAGGCCCACTTCATGGAGGAGCAAATGAAGCGGCTATCGAGATGCTCTTGAAAATGAAAACCCCCACGCAGGCCGAGGCAATGGTTTTGGAAATGTTTGCTAAGGGCGAAAAAGTGATGGGGTTTGGGCACAGAATCTACAAGAAAGTCGATCCCAGAGCGCAATTGAGCAAGAAGTTGCTCAAGAGATTGATTGAAGAAAGAAATGAACCAAGTTCTCTTTACGAGATTTGTGATATTGTAGAGAGAAAAGTGTGGGAGATGAAGAAACTTCCAGCTAACTTGGATTTCTATGCGGCGCCCGTATTTTACATTCTGGGAATTCCGGTAAAGATGTACACCCCGCTGTTTGCAGCGAGTCGAGTGGTCGGTTGGGTGGCGCACTTCAATGAACAGCTTAAAGACAATAAACTCTTCAGGCCGGATGCAATCTACGTCGGACCGATGGGACTGAAGTACGTGCCTGTTGACAAACGCTAGCTACTTCTTGACCACGCATAGCTTTGGTAGAAGCGAGATATCTTTCTGCTTCTCAATCGTCCAGACGAAATTGATGATCTTCTCGATCTGAGACTCATTCATAAACCTCTTTGTGAGGAGTTTGAATTTTGACACAACTTCATCTTGGCTCATTGGATTTCGCGGGTGTCCCTTGGGAACGGTCACCTGTTTTGTTACTGTTCTTCCATCTGCTAACTTCACGATTATTCTGTTCGCAATCTCGGATGGATACAATGAAGTAAGATTCCTCTCCTCTTTGACAGTTATTTTCTTTAGAAAATTGATGATGTTTGGATTCACAAGGTTTCTTTGAGAATAAGTCGAATTCTGTATCTTTCCTTCGAGTAGGGCCATGCCTACGATGAATGGAAGGCTATGATCAGCGGTTTCCTTCGTCTTGGGCGCCCACTTCTCTTCATCACTTCCAAGAATCGTATAACCAGCTTCATGAGTCTCAATTTCAACTGAAATAATATTCTTCACTTCTCCAATTTCCTTTTTGGCTTCGAACGCTGCCCATATTGCACTCTGCGAATGATACTCTGCGGGATAATATTTGATGTATGTCTCTGGGAGTTTGAAGTGAGTACCATCGCCTATACCACCGAACACGGACAAATCCAGATCGAACTTGCCGGACACCTGATGGAAGAAACCCATCTCACCCTCGAAAATTGGAGAGGGACCTGTTATTCCCTCCTTCGCAAGCATAACCGAAAAAACGGCGTTCCGGGCTGCATTTGCAAACGAAAATCCCTTCCAGTCAGACAGATTGCCAGCCCTGACCTGTCTCATTGCTATGTGGGAATTTAGGGAGATGTTCACTGCGTTAGTGAGTTCTTCAACATTCAGACCGAACAGACGTCCCGCTCCCAGTGCACTTGAAACAAGGCCGTAGCACACATGGTCCCAACCTCTTGATCTCAAACTGGCTGCATCACAGAGTCTGCACTGAATTTCGTAAGCTAGCACAATCGCAGCTAGCAGATCTTTTCCGGTGACATGATTTGCCTCACCGGCCGCAAGACAGGCAGAAATGTTATCGCTAGGATGTGCCGGTTCCTTGGAGAGATATGTGTCGTTAAAATCAAAATATCGAATCAAGAGCCCATTTGCAAAAGTTGCAATGTCGGAGGTTGTCTTTGTTTTAGTACCAAGGACCGTAGATGCCTTTCCAACGTAACTATTCTGAATTAGATGTCTTGTTTTCATTACTGGTTTTTCGTTAAACGAACCAATCGCACATCCCAAGCTGTCGAGGATCCTTTTCTTCGCTTCAATTATTGATTCGTTGTCAATCTGTTGAAATTGTAACGAGTGCGCATATTCACTTAGTTGTTCCGCAAGATTGCTCATGATTTCTGATTGCCCCTAGTGTAGCAAGTCTGGTTTGATAGATAAATATGAATCATGTTGTTCGGTCACTTGTCTAAAACGATTGAAGATTGCTGAGAATGCTTAATTATTGCTGTGATAATAAATTTCGCAATGCAAAACGACTATCAGCTGACCATCGGTACACTGCTGAAACAAACAGAGCACAGGAGAAGTACTGGTGAGGTGGTTTATGGTAACACTCGTTACACTTGGACCAAGTTTCTTGACAGGGTGAACGCTCTCGCCTCGGGTCTGGACGGCCTAGGGGTCAAGAAGGGAAGTAAGGTCGCAGTAGTCGACATCGACACGAACAGATACCTGGAAGCGTACTTCGCGGTCCCGATGATGGGAGCGGTTCTACATACAGTCAATATCAGACTTCCACCCGAGCAGATTGCTTACACGATTGGTCACGCAGAAGACGATGTCGTCCTGATCGCGGATCAATTCCTACCGATTGCAGCAAAAATGGCACCGCAACTAAAATCAGTCAAGGCCGTAGTAACAATGAGCGACTCGGGAATCGCGCCTAGCACCACGTTCCCAAATACGCAATTCTATGATGACCTTGTCCGCAAACAATCACACTATGAGTTTCCTTCTTTCAGCGAGGACACCCAAGCTACTCTATTCTATACATCTGGGACAACAGGCCTGCCCAAAGGTGTCACTTTTACACATCGACAGCTTGTCCTCCACACACTTGGTATTGCGGCGGGTTTGGGTGAAAGCGCGATCAAACTCAATTCTGCTGATGTCATGATGCCTCTCGTGCCGCTTTTCCACGTTCACGGATGGGGTCTTCCTTACCTGGCCGGGATGTGGGGAATGAAGACCGTACTTGCAGGGCGATATGATGCGAAAAACATCCTCGATTTGATGCAGCGCGAACACGTCACGTTCTCCGACATGGTCCCTACGGTACTTAACATGGTGATCAATCATCCTCAGGTCGGAGAGTATCGGGAGGCGCTCTCCAGATGGCGAGTCATAATAGGTGGGGCGGCGCTACCCAAAGGGATCGCCCTAGCTGCGATGCGACTAGGGGTAAAGGTCATGACAGGGTACGGCTTGAGCGAGACGGCGCCTGTCCTAACACTCGGAACTCCTACGGATGAACTTAGGGATTTGCCAGAAGATCAGCTACTCGATAGAGCACTGCTGAAGACAGGTGTTCCAGTTCCTCTTGTTGAAGTGAAAGTTGTTGATCAGAACATGAAGGAAGTACCACGAGACGATAAAACGCTTGGTGAGATTGTGGTACGCTCTCCTTGGACCACTCAGGGTTATTACAAGGAACCTGAAAAGAGTGCGGAACTCTGGAGAGGCGGCTGGCTTCACACGGGTGATCTTGCAACAGTTGATGAGAGAGGCTACCTGGTGATAAAGGACAGACTGAAAGACGTCGTGAAGAGCGGCGGAGAGTGGATATCCACGCTTCTACTCGAAGACCTTCTTATGCAACACCAATCAGTCCTTGAGGCTGCTGTAATCGGGGCAAAAGATGAGAAGTGGGGCGAGAGGCCGATTGCAGTAGTTAGCTTCAAACAAGGAAAGACCGCGAGTGAGGATGAATTAAAGGAACATCTAGCAAAATATGTCCGAGAGGGTAAGATCACAAAGTTCTGGTTACCAGAAAGAATCATAATTAGCCCCGAGCCGCTGCCTAAAACTAGCACCGGCAAGCTCGATAAGAAACCACTCCGCGAGAAGTATTCCTCTGTGCTAGGTGTCGCCTAAGTTACATGACTGCCCCAGACGTAAGCAAACTGCGGGAAGAATTCAAGACACCCTACCAGCTCATCAAAACCTCAGACGGGAAAACAATCTTTCTGAGGCAATGGGTTGGCTCCAATCGAACTGATCTGGCGATTTTGATTTTTCATGGAATAACTGCATACAGCGAACCGTATGGAAAACTGATAGCGGAGGAAATCGCAGGAGCTGGATTCAATGTATTCGGCATGGACTTGAGGGGGCACGGGCTTTCTGATGGAAATAGGGGAGATTATCCTAGCAGAGAGAGACTGTCAAAGGATCTTTGCGAGACCATCCGATTTTTGAAGGGCAAGTATTCGAAAGTGGTTGTACTCGGGCATAGTCTAGGCGTTCTGTCTGCAGTGGTTGCTGGGAACAGCTGTCCTACAGGTATTGATGGGATGATTCTTGTCAGTGCCGGGAGGAAGATAAGACCGGGCGCATACGCCAAGCCCACGACACTTGCAGCACTGAAAAAACTCGTCGCCATTACACTGTTCCCCCGAAGACCGATGATTGAATACGGCCGCAGCGGAATGGTTGGACGTAATAATCCACTGTTCAATTTCCGATACTCGGCTCGGTTTTATTCGGTGATGTATGGGACAAGTGCCTTATCGGTTGTCAGAATGTTTGCAAAGAATGAGATCGTATCTCCAAATATGATCATCTCCAAGAGTTTGGACATTCCCATGCTGGTAGTCGTGGGCGATCAGGACGAGATATTCCCAGTGGAATCTGCAAGGGCATTATTTGACAGTATCGAATGCAAAAGGAAGGAGTTCCTTGTCATATCTGGTGGGAGACACGCAACATTTCCTGGAGGATCTTGGGTTCAGCTCATAGCGTGGCTAACAAAGAACTATGAAGCCTGAAGACAAACTGATGCACCAACGAAATACTAACTATTTGCTGTTACGAACAAATCGTGCTTTCTAAATCAGGGTAAATCAGCATGACAAAGGAAGACAAGAAGAAGCAGGTCGAGCCAATCGCGACACTTCTTGTCGATACCATCCTTCCAGTTTTCAGCTCTGGCAAATTCAGGGTCACAGCTAATGGATTCCCGGCACTGTCCATTGACTGCGAATCGAGGTCGCTAGAACTTGAAGCAAGAGGGATGGAGGAGAGCGGGTTGAAACTTTCGCAGCTGGTCGGGCACCGAGGTGGAGTAGCTAAACTGCTCAAGGATTCCCAAGTTATAGCTAAGAAGTTGGCGAGAGAAGGCTGGACGATAACGCTCTATGACAGGGGTAGCAAAGCTCTCACAGTAGGGAGCAAAGTCTCAAGGCTGACTGGCCACATTCGAGTGAACCCGCTGAAACTGAGAAAATTACTGAAGGAGTTTCTCTAGTCTACGCCGTTGTCATCGCAATGTTTTTCGAAGCTAGAGCCTTCTTCTCCTCTTCGGTCAAATCGCGCATGTGCACTTTTAGGGAGATGGTACCATTAAGTTCCAGGCCTATCTGCTGCATTCCAAGAATCCTCACACCAGTCTTGTCAAAATTGATGTCAAGCTGCGCGTGCTTGTTTGCCAGAGCTTCAATCAGACCCTCTACTATTCCACTTTGGAGTTGCTGCGCAACGCCACTTCTTCCATATTCCTTCTTGTCCGCGCTCATAATTTCTCACTTGACAAATCTTGCTTGACGATATATTTACGACTTGCTCGACTCGGACTTGGCTCAAGGAGTTCTGTTAATAACTAGATTCTCGAAAACGATGGTAACGGTCAGGTTCTTTCATTACTACCATGCACTACCACATAATCCTGACAAAAGAGTGTAATCTCAAGTGCAACTACTGTGGCGGAGGAAGCAGTACTCCTCCAAAGGAAATTACGTATTCAATCGCAGACCTCAAATCTTTCTTGTCCCGAGACAGTGATCCGATTATCGAGTTCTACGGAGGCGAACCACTACTGCGCATCAAGACAATGGAACGTATCATGGATGAGGTTTCTGGGCGATTCGTTCTCCAAACAAATGGTCTTTTTCTTCACAATATTGAGCCGAAGTATTTGTCAAAGTTCCACTCCATACTTGTATCAATTGACGGGACAAGAGAAGTCACAGATAGAGAGCGAGGGAATGACGTTTATGAACGAGTGATGCAAAACGTCAAGCTCATTAGACAGAGGGGATTTCGCGGCGACCTTGTAGCAAGGATGACCGTAGCGCACGGTACTGATATCTATGAAAACGTGAGACATCTTCTGGACACGGGATATTTTGATCATGTTCACTGGCAGCTTGATTTTGCAATGTTCTGGGCTGGTGGCGAAAAATCAGAATCTGATCTTGCTAATTGGATTGCTTCGTACAATTCTGGCATATCTTCACTCGTTCAATCATGGGTGAATGACATGTCGC
>Ga0187887_10004115_pt1 | contig 11007 bp, 5 predicted proteins | sample June2016WEW_7_10_FD_132977 | JGI IMG/M metagenome (GOLD analysis project Ga0187887, IMG submission 132977) | Peatland microbial communities from SPRUCE experiment site at the Marcell Experimental Forest, Minnesota, USA - June2016WEW_7_10 | ecosystem: Environmental > Terrestrial > Soil > Wetlands... | reverse complement strand
GCTGTAGCCGTAAGCGCGCTGCCGACGCAGCAGAGTCTCAGGATTCGAGGCGATCAGTCGCGATGGCTCGGGCAAGCTGTCCAGGCTCACCTGCTGTTCTTTAAGCCACGCGCCGTAAGGCTGCCGGCTTGCCAACTCCTTTTTGATCTCCGCGTCAGAGATGATGCGCTTCTGCACTGTATCCACAAGGAACATGCGTCCAGGCTGCAAACGGCCCTTCTTGCGGATATCCTCCGCCGGCACATCGATCACGCCGGCCTCCGAAGCCAGCACCACCAGGTCGTCCTTGGTCACGATGTAGCGACCAGGCCGAAGGCCGTTGCGGTCAAGCGTTGCGCCAATCACCTTGCCATCCGTAAAAGCAATCGCCGCCGGCCCATCCCACGGCTCCATCAGCGACGCATGGTACTCGTAGAACGCGCGCTTTTCCTCATCCATGTCCGGATTGCCCGACCACGCCTCGGGAATGAGCATTGCCATCACGTGGGGCAGGGAACGGCCCGACTGATACAGAAACTCAACAGCGTTGTCGAGCGCCGCGGAGTCGCTGCCCTCCGGCGTGATCACCGGGTAGAGCTTATCGATCTGTCCGTCGTAAAGCGGACTTTCAAGAACCGACTGCCGCGCGTTCATCCAGCTGATGTTGCCGCGAATCGTGTTGATTTCCCCGTTATGGGCCACGTAGCGATACGGGTGCGCCAGCTTCCAACTCGGAAACGTATTGGTCGAGAAGCGCTGGTGAACCAGGCAGAGCGCGCTCGATACCAGCGGATTGGCCAGCTCAAAGTAGAACTTCTCAATTTGCGGTGCCAGCATCAGACCTTTGTAGATAATGGTTCGACACGAGAACGACGGAACATAAAAACCTTCCTTGTCGTCGACCTCCGAATCGGCTACCTCATTCTCCGTGCGGCGGCGCACGCGGTAGAGCAGCCGCTCAAAGGCGTCCTCGTCCAACCCCTTCGGCCTTCCCACAAAGAACTGCTCGATATACGGCTGCGAGGCACGCGCTTCGCGGCCAATGGCGTCGCCATTCACCGGCGTGTCGCGCCAGCCCAGCACCGAAAGTCCCTCTTCCTGGGCAATGCGCTCGAAAACGCCCTCGCACTGCAGGCGGCTGTGCCTGTCTACGGGCAAAAACACCATGGCCACGCCGTAGGCGCCGGGATCCGGAAGCTGAATGCCCAGCTCACCGCACTCGCGTGTAAAAAAGGTATGCGGTATCTGGATCAGGATTCCAGCTCCGTCGCCCGTCTCCGGATCGCAACCCGCCGCGCCGCGATGCGTCAGGTTGATCAGGACCTCAAGGCCTTTGCGGATAATCTCGTGGCTCTTCTCCCCGCGAATGCTGGCCACCAGGCCCATGCCGCAGGCATCATGCTCATTTCTAGGATGATAGAGCCCCTGGGACTGAGGTATTTCGAAATGAAAATCCGATGTCTGCATAGCAACCTTCGGGTTCAAATTTTCCGTTAAAGAATGTTGGGAAAACGCCGGATACAACGACACTTGTCGATCTCCACGGATGGAAATCATTCCTTGGTTTCAATGAAAAAAGCTGGCTGGGCAGCCTGGTCTCGATCGGAACTGGGCTTAACCTTTTACTATATCGAAAATTTATCCTCTTTGCGGAAGATCCTCCGGGTTCGCTTCTTCTTCTCTTAAGGAAGTCGGGCTCGCGAGCCCCTGCACCCCCGCAATCCGGTTGTGTTGAAAGCTTTCTCGTAGGCAACCGTGCCACGCTGTGCTTTAAAGTTCTATCCATGCCCGAGCAGGCCCCCTTGCGCGTCGCCGTCGACACCGGTGGAACCTTCACCGACTGCGTCACATTGCGACATGGAGAACTGCGCGTGCTCAAACTTCCATCCACACCCCACAATCCCGCCGAAGCCGTTCTCGCAGGCATTGCGCGCCTTTACGCATCCGATCGCCTTCCTGGCCGCTCTGTGGAGTTGCGTCACGGCACCACCGTCGGCACAAATACCATGCTCGAACGCACCGGGGCTCGCGTCGCCTTCGTCACCACCGCCGGATTCGAAGACACGATTGCCATTGGCCGCCAGACCCGCAGCCGCCTCTACGACTGGTTTGCTCCCGTACCGGTTTGCCTCGTGCCTCCTTCGTTGCGATTCGGCGTCCCCGAGCGCGTATCCGCCGAAGGAAAAATCCTGCTGCGCCCTTCCGACGAAGATCTTGCCGATCTTGCGGAAAACGTACGCGCCAGTGGAGCCGAGTCGGTAGCCCTTTCGCTTCTGTTTGCCTTCGCAAACACTGAAACCGAGAAGCGCGTCGAGTCAGCCTTGCTTGCGCTTGGCATTCCCGTCTCCGCCGCGCACCGAATCCTGCCCGAGTTTCGCGAATACGAACGAGCTTCAACAACCGTTGTGAACGCTTACCTCGCACCTCGCATGGCGCCTTACCTCGAAGGACTGGCCGAAGACGTCAGCACGCAGCATGACGGTGGACAGGTCAAGGTCATGCAATCCTCCGGCGGAATGTTGTCGGCCGCCGCGGCCGCGCGCGAGCCCGTGCGCACCGTTCTCTCGGGGCCCGCCGGCGGAGTCGTCGGCGCTTGCCGCGTCGCACGCTGGGCCGGCATTGAGCGCATCATCGGGTTCGACATGGGAGGCACCTCGACTGACGTGTTCCTCGCCGACTCTGCCGGCGCTCCACTCACGCGCGAGTCGCAGGTGGCCGGTATCCCCATCGGCGTGCCCATGCTCGATATTCATACCGCGGGAGCAGGCGGCGGCTCCATTGCGCGCTTCGACGCCGGCGGCCTGTTGCGCGTCGGACCCGAATCGGCAGGTGCAGACCCCGGTCCCATCTGCTTTGGCCGCGGTACGCGCGCCACCGTAACCGACGCCAACTTTCTGCTCGGCCGCCTCGATCCTGAAACCTTTCTCGATGGTGCAGGCAATCTCGACCGCGAAGCCACAGAGCGCCTATTCGGCGAGCAAAAGGGTTCGCTGGCCACGATTCACGACTTTGCAGCCGGCATCCTGCGCGTCGTTGAATCGTCCATGGAAAAGGCCATTCGCGTCATCTCCATCGATCGTGGGCGCGACCCTCGCGACTACACACTCGTCGCATTCGGCGGCGGAGGTCCCCTGCACGCCTGCGCGCTCGCGAGCAAGCTTCGCATCCGCCAGGTTCTGATCCCCTCCGCGCCTGGAGCGCTTTCCGCCATGGGAATCCTGCTGGCCGATTCCGTGCGCGACGATTCGCAAACCGTGATGCTGCCAGGTGAAGCCATCGGGCAACTCGGCAGTGTCTTTGCAGATCTCGAAGCGCGCGCGCATGCGGACTTTGCTGCCGACGGGCTGCTTGGAAATCCCACTCGCACCGTAGACCTTCGCTATCAAAGTCAGGGCTACGAGCTCAACGTTCCCTGGGATGACCAATCTCCACAGTCCGCGCTCGAATCCTTTCATAGCCTGCATCGGGAGCGTTACGGTTTCTCCGACAATTCCCGCGCAATAGAAATCGTGAACGTCCGCTTGCGCCTCACTGCTGCCGCCGAACCCTACACGCCGGCGCGAAGAGCGTGCCTTCCCGGGGATGGCCGCGCCGCCTGCTACGCCGAACGCGATGTCTACTTAGATGGCCAAGCCATTCCTTCGCGCTTCTATCACCGCACAGGGTTGGTTCCCGGCGATGTCGTTGAAGGCCCCGCCATGATTACTGAATACACCTCCGCGACTCTCCTTCATCCCAGCGATCGCGCCGCAGTCGATGGATTCGGAAATCTCCTGATCTCTATTCTTCAGGAGGACGCACATTGAAGGCCCACCCGACCGATCCCGTCGAGCTCGCCGTCTTCCAGAACACCGTTCACTCCATTGCGGAAGAGATGGGCGCGGCACTTCGGCGCACGGCCGTCTCGCCCAACATCAAGGAACGCCGCGACTACTCCTGCGCCATCTTCGACAGCCAGGCCAGGGTGATCGCCATGGGCGATCACATGCCCGTGCATCTTGGCTCAATGCCCATGTCTGTTCAGGCCGCGGTCGCCGCCATCGCCCTCGCGCCCGGCGACATTGCCATACTCAACGACCCCTATGCGGGCGGGACCCACCTGCCCGACATCACCATGGTCCTGCCCGTCTTTCTCGACGGTTCTACCCGGCCCGACTTCTACGTCTCCAATCGCGCTCATCACGCCGATGTCGGCGGCCGGTACGCGGGATCGATGGGTCCGGCCGAAGAAATCTATCAGGAAGGAATCCGAATCCCTCCAGTGCGCATTGTGCGCGCCGGCGTAATCGATCGCGAGATGCTCGACCTGATTCTCGCCAACGTGCGCACGCCGCGCGAGCGCGAAGGCGACCTCACATCGCAGATCGGATCCTGCCATGTCGGCGAGCGGCGAATCCGCGAAATTGCGAATACCTACGGACCCAGTCGCATCCACGCACTGATTCAAGATCTGTTGGACTACTCAGAATGCTTGGTGCGTGCAGAATTGCGTTCCATGCCCGCAGGCGAATTCGGCGCAGAAGATTGGCTTGATGACGATGGCGTTACCGGCACACCGCTCAAAATTGCCGTTCGGCTGACGCTAGACCCCGCGGCAGGTTCCCTCGCCATCGACTTTGCCGGCACATCCCCGCAAGCAACAGGCAGCGTAAATGCGGTTCGCGCCATCACGCTCTCCGCCTGCTTCTACATCCTGCGCTGCCTCGTCCCCGACGATGCTCCCGCGACCGAAGGCATTCTCCGCCCACTCACGCTGCAAGCTCCCGAAGGCACATTGGTCAATGCGCTTCCCCCCGCGCCCGTCGCTGGAGGCAACGTCGAAACCTCGCAACGCATTGTCGACGTACTCCTGCGCGCACTCGCCAAGGCCGCTCCGCACCGCATCCCCGCCGCCAGCGCCGGAACCATGAGCAACTTGACCATCGGCGGAGTGGACCCGCGCACCGGAGAGCCCTTCACCTACTACGAGACTTGCGCAGGCGGCATGGGCGCGCGCCCCGGTCTGGATGGCATCTCAGGTGTCCAGACGCACATGACGAACTCGCTCAACACGCCCATTGAGGCGCTCGAGTATGCCTATCCATTGCGCTTGCGCCGATATGCCTATCGCAATCACTCGGGCGGAGAAGGGAAGCACCACGGCGGCGACGGCCTGGTGCGCGAGATCGAGATGCTCACCGCCGTCCAGCTCACGTTGCTTGCCGACCGCAGACGATTTCGCCCTTACGGCCTCGAAGGAGGAGACGAAGGCGCGGCAGGTCAGGCCCGGGTGCGGGTCGCAAACACCGGAGAAGAAACCAGTTTGCCCGGAAAGTGCAGCCGGCATCTTTCCGTCGGAGACGTCATTCGCATCGAAACGCCCGGTGGCGGCGGATGGGGTCGGAGCTGACCGGTCGGCGCTTGCCGAACCCCGTCCCCAGTTCATCCGCGTTCAGTAGGCCCTGACCTCGCCCGGCGACGCCGGCCTGTCCAATTGTGGATGTTTCCCCACGTACGCGGCGCCATTCGTACCTCTCGACGAGATGTGAGAGGAGTCTTCATTTCGCTGGGCACACCATTCCTGCACAAGCCCATCCATCACTGAGTCATCCCATCGGCGCAAAACGCTCTTCGCGATCAATTGCAGATCGGAGAAAAATGTCGCGTGCGCCATGTACTGCGCATCGAGTTCCAGTTTCGTTGGCAAAATTACGGCGTGGTAAAACGACTCCAGATGGTAAGTCGGTACAGAACTCAGTCCCGCCTCCTCGTGCGCGAACGCGATCGTCGCGGCCCCGGTGATTCCAGGTCGGCACGACAAGCGGGCCAGCCCATGTTCAGGCATCTTCGGCCGCGGTCCAATCAGACTCATGTCGCCTGCAACCACATTCAGTAGCTGCGGCAACTCATCCAGCTTCCACCTGCGCAGAAAAGGGCCAATCGGGGTGAATCGCTGATTGGCGGTCGTCGTGACTGGACGATGTGCAAACGAGGACGTGTGAAGCATCGTGCGGAATTTCAGAATGGTGAAGTTCCTGCCATGACGCCCGGTTCGCTCCTGAAGAAACAGCACCGGACCGGAAGAAGTGAGTCGTACCGTGGCTGCTATTGCCAGGCATAGAGGAATCAGCACCGGCAAAAGCGCAAGGACGCAGGCACAGTCGAAAAATCGTTTACCCTTCGATTCCGACCAGGGGCTGAGTTTGTTGCCCACCCCAAAAAGTTTTGACTCCGCAATGGATCGAATCACCGGTCCCACTGAAGACTTTCGGAAAACCTCACTGCCCCCGGAAACACCCGAACGCGGTCGAGTGCTTCGATTAATCTCAGAAGGACTTGAAACCCAGGCCTCGATACTCACCGTTACCCTCCGCAAGAGAACCATTTTTTTCGAATGCAACAACCCTGACTAGGAGTAATGCTTGCCAAGAGAGACAGAACAAAAACTTCCGGCCGACGCTCGACGCGTCCCGGGTCAGCTCCATTCAACACGGAGTCTGCCCGCCGTTGCCGACAGAACATGAATAGTCAGAATCGAACTGAGCGTTGCTGTTCGGCTGAGTTTTCATTTGACGAGAGTCTAGCAGATATCGAAACGGAAAATTCCCACGCACCGCAAATGATGTACTTACTTGGTAGACTTATTTGATAACTCCACTAAACTTGACGACCTGCGAGCGCACATTCAACTAAAACTGGTTCACATCGAGCTCGAAAAATCCCTAACTATTCGATCATAGATAGCTAAGTGTGACGTGAATCACGAGCATATGTGACGTACGGCACACTAAGTGGAGAAACGCTACTTTCTGAATTGTTTTCGTATCGCATCGCCATCCAAAAGAGCCGAATAATCTCGAATCTCCGCGTGTCCAGGCACGATACGCTAAGTTTCGCATGATCTGTTCATCGATTTACATCCCTGCAAGCGGCTGAATATCGGAAACATGCCGCGAACTATAAAAGTATCGCAGGTCCTCAATTCGGACTGCCAAATTAAGTGGATCTGGTGTTGAAGGCATTGCCATCTGTACCTTAGAACGCCCATCTGAGCACTAACTAACGTTGCGCTGTGAGCCTACTTTCTAACTATTGCGTGTGGCCCACACTCAAGACTCGCTCTGCACATCGGTGTTAGACTCACCGCATGATTCTCAACAGGCATGCAGCACTTATTAAGGCAATCTGTGTGCCCGCCGCAAGCCCCTGTGGTTTGACCAAAAAGTTAAGCCGCTTTCTTCTCCCGATTCTCTTGCTTGCGTGCCATTCAGGGCGCGTCGCAGCTCAGGCGACGAACCCATCGCCCAATCAAAATTCGGCGACCTCGGAATGCGCTGATCCATTGTTGGCGAATTCCGCAACCTGCGCTTCGCCGAGCCAGGCCGGCCCCTTTGAGGGGCAAATGGACCCAGCAAAGATTGCGAGCTCACCGCAAAGAATCTTGCCTTCGTTCTCGAACACAGCAAATTCGAATCCCGATTCGCCGACACGGCCTGCCATGCCTCGCAACGAATTTCAGCCACAGGCCCCCGTCCCTGAACCTCCCACGGAGTTCCAGACCTTCGTCTCTTCCACCACGGGACAGAGTCTTCCCATCTATGGCGCCAGTCTCTTCACGCGCACACCCACCACCTTCGCCCCCGTCGATATGGCCCCGGTTCCACCCGATTACGTGATTGGCCCGGGTGACGAAATCCGCATTCGCGTGTGGGGCCAGGTGAATTTTCAAATCAACGCGACCGTCGATCGCGCGGGAGAAGTGTTCATCGCACAGGTCGGGCCCGTGCATGTCGCGGGCCTTCCCTTGGCCGATCTCGCCGATCACTTAAGAAGCGCCATCGACCGCGTCTACCACAACTTCGATCTCACAGCTGACGTGGGCCAGATTCGAGCCATCCAGGTATACGTTGCCGGCGAAGCACGCCGCCCCGGTGTCTACACCGTTAGTTCGTTGAGCACCCTTGTCGACACCATCTTCACCAGCGGTGGCCCGTCGGTGCAAGGCTCCATGCGCCATATCCAATTGCGGCGCGCTTCAGGCGCCGTCAACGAATTCGATCTGTACAGCCTCCTCATCAACGGCGACAAGTCAAAGGACGTAAAGCTCGAGTCCGGTGACGTCATCTTCATTCCACCTGTCGGCCCACAGGCTGCTGTAATCGGCAGCATAAGGAACCCCGGAATCTACGAACTGGCCGCAGGCGAATCGCTCGCATCGCTCCTCGCCGCCGCCGGCGGAGTCTCTTCAATTGCCGCCGAGGCGCGCATCTCCGTCGAACGCATTGAAAACCACCGCGAGCGCCACGCGATGGAACTCGCATACGATGATGCCAGCCTCGCGACCCCCGTCTCCGATGCCGATGTCATACGCGTTTATTCAATTGTTCCCAGGTACGCAAAAACTGTCATCCTCCGCGGAAACACGGCGAACCCCGGCCGCTTCGCCTGGCATGAGGGCATGCACGTCAGCGACCTCATCCCCGACAAGGAGTCGCTCATCACCCGCAATTACTGGTGGAAGCGCGCGCGTCTGGGCTTGCCAGGTCCGGATGAAGTCGACGCGCCGGCGCAGTCGGCCGCCAGCGGTATCCAATCCCTGACCGCCGATCAGCGCGCCGGTGGCTCAACGCTCGCCTCGGCGCAGGCTTCTGCATCCACACCACGCAGCGGGGCAGTCGGTCAGCGCACCGAAATCCGCGAACTCGCGCCTGAGATCGACTGGGACTATGCCGTCATCGAGCGCATACAGACTGATACCCTCAGCACCAGCATTCTCCCCTTTGATCTTGGCCAACTCGTGCTCCAGCATGACCTCGCTCAGGATCTTGAACTGCTTCCAGGCGACGTCGTCTCCATCTTTTCCCAGGCAGATTTCAAGGTACCCATCGCACATCAAACCAAGGAAATCCGTCTCGACGGCGAATTCGCTCATGCCGGCGTCTATACCGCGTTGCCCGGCGAAACCCTTCGCCAGCTCGTACAGCGCGCCGGCGGCCTGACCCCGGATTCATACCTCTACGGCTCAGAGCTCACACGCGAAACCGTTCGGGCGGTGCAACAGGCTCGAATCGATGAGTACGTCCACACGGTCAGCATGCAGATTCAAAGAAGCAACCTGCAAATGGCCGCCTCCTCCGCGGCCTCGGCACAGGACATCGCCGGCAGCGCCGCCGCCCAAAGCGACGAGCAGGAAATGCTCGCCAGCCTGCGCCAGGTGCGCGCTACCGGCCGTCTTGTTCTGCGCTTTACTCCCGAGAGCCACGGCATCGAGGCTGTTCCCGACATACCGGTTGAAGACGGTGACCGCTTCACTGTGCCTCCGCTGCCGTCCAGCGTCAATGTCGTCGGTGCGGTCTATGACCAGAATTCCTTCGTCTTTGTGCGCGGGGGCCATGCCGGTACGTACCTGCATTACTCCGGCGGTCCCACACGCGATGCAGATCGAAGTCACGAATTCATCATTCGCGCCAACGGCGATGTCGTCAGCCGTGAAAAAACTACTGGATTTTGGTCCAGCGACTTCGACCGCCTTTCGATCCACCCCGGCGACTCCGTAGTCGTTCCGCAAAAAGCAATCAAAGGTTCCGCGGTGCGAGCCATTGTCGATTGGTCGCAGATGTTCTCTCAGTTCGCCCTTGGCGCCGCGGCGTTAAGCGTTTTGAAGTAAGAAATTCGGAACAGCCGCCTCAAGATTGAGGTTCGCCCGTTCCCACTTGATTGAGCCAACGATGCCCGAAACGCTTGTCTCCGCGCCGGTCCAGTACGACGAATCATCGTCGGCGCAGCCGCTCGCCGATCTTCCCGTCGAGCCGTCTGACGAGATCTCCCTGCTCGACCTTCTGATTGTCCTCGCTGAGCGCAAGGCGCTCATCTTCAAGATCACCGTCATCTTTGCGGTGGTTGCTGTGATCGTTTCGTTGTTGCTGCCCGTCCGTTACACCGCAACCGTGATCCTGCTTCCACCCCAGCAGAGCGCCTCCATGGGCAACGCGCTGGCCTCGCAGCTTGGATCCATGGGCGGTGTTGCCGCGCTGGCCGGTGGCAGTCTCGGCCTCAAGAACCCCAACGACATGTATGTGGGTATGCTGAAAAGCCGCACCGTCGAAGACTCCATGGTCGAGCACTTCGAACTCATGCGCGAGTATCACAAACGCTATCCTTCCGACGCGCGCAAAGAATTCGAGGAGCGCGCCAGCGTGGATGGCAGCGGCAAAGACGGTTTGATCCACATCTCGGTCGAAGATCGTGACCCGCGCCGCGCCGCCGATCTCGCCAATGGATATGTAGACCAGTATCGAAGCCTGTCGCACCACCTCGCCATCAGTGAAGCGTCGCAACGCCGCCTCTTCTTTGAGCAGGAGCTCGAGCAGGCCAAGAACAATCTGGCCAATGCTGAAGATGCTTTGAAAGAGACCGAACAGAAGACCGGCTTGATCCAACTCGACAGCCAGGCCCGCGCCCTCATCGAGTCGGCCGCCACCCTGCGCGCGCAAATCACCGTCCGCGAAGCTGAAGTCCAGGGAATGCAAAGCTACGCAACAGGCGAGAATGCGCAGCTGACGCAGGCCGAGCGTGAACTGGCGAGCCTCCGGGGCCAGATGGCAAAGCTGGGCGGCTCGACGCAAGGAAGCGGCGCAGAACTCCTCGTTCCCAAGGGAAGCGTTCCCGCAGCCGGCCTCGAATACGCCCGCAAGGTCCGCGACGTCAAGTACTACGACACCATCTTCGACCTCCTGGCGCGCCAATTCGAAATGGCCAAGCTAGACGAAGCCAAAGAAGGCGCCCTAATCCAGGTAGTCGACCCCGCCATCCCCCCCGACCGCAAATCCTTTCCCAAGCGGAGCCTCATTTTAATACTCGGAGTTTTCGTCGGGCTCGCTGTCGGAATTGTCTACGCACTAGTCGAAGCGGCGCTCGTGCGCCTCCACGAAATCCCTGAGGCAGTTGGAAAACTCGAAGCGTTGAAGCGGGCTCTCGCCATGCAGGGACTGAAGCCATCGTGAGAGTCGAAGCCGTGTTGTTGCGAGGGGATTGACGCTCCAATTGAGG
>Ga0187887_10004113_pt1 | contig 11011 bp, 4 predicted proteins | sample June2016WEW_7_10_FD_132977 | JGI IMG/M metagenome (GOLD analysis project Ga0187887, IMG submission 132977) | Peatland microbial communities from SPRUCE experiment site at the Marcell Experimental Forest, Minnesota, USA - June2016WEW_7_10 | ecosystem: Environmental > Terrestrial > Soil > Wetlands... | reverse complement strand
TCGTCCACAAGATCCAGGCGACGCAGGCCAATGACCTCGCCTGCCGCTGGAACTGCAAGGCCGGCAAGTGCGGCTCCTGTTCGGCCGAAATCAACGGGATACCCCGGCTGATGTGCATGACGCGCATGAACACCCTGCCGGCCGACAAGCCCGTCACCCTCGAACCGATGCGCGCGTTTCCGAACATCCGGGACCTGGCCACGGACGTTTCCTGGAATTTCCGCGTCAAGACCAAGATCAAAAAATTCCATCCGCGCAAGCCCGATGCCCCGGACGGCACCTGGCGGATGCAACAGGCGGATGTGGACCGCGTCCAGGAATTCCGCAAGTGCATCGAATGTTTTCTCTGCCAGGACGTCTGCCATGTGCTGCGCGACCATCACAAGCACGACGAATTCATCGGCCCGCGCTTTTTGGTTTACACCGCCGCCCTGGAAATGCACCCACTCGACACGGAGGACCGCGTGCCGGAACTGAAGCAGGCGCACGGCATCGGCTTTTGCAACATCACCAAATGTTGCACGAAAGTCTGCCCGGAAAACATCACCATCACCGACAACGCCATCATTCCGCTCAAGGAGCGCGTGGTGGACGACTTCTTTGATCCGCTGGGCTGGCTCTGGAAGAAATTGCGGCCCCAGGCTTGATTGCCGCCTTGCGGACCCGCCCCACGGGCGGTTCTCCTCCGCAGGATACGGTGTGAGTGAAGGATAAACCCAGCCGTCCGCGCCTTCCGTTTCCATCGGCGGCACGAGTGATCGGGTTTGACCGCCCGGGAGCAGCCGGTACGCTAGAGCGGCTTCAAAAATACTGTAGCCGGCAAGCTGGGTTGGGTTAAGCGGATGGCGCGTGAGCGTCTCGGACTGCGACCAGCCCTCTGCCGCTATTTCTCCCGCAAGGCCGGCGGCGCAAAGTGGCAGAGGGCTGGTCGCAGTCCAAAACCTCGCGGAATTTTTCGAACGGGCCTCCGAGTCAGGCCACAGCAATACTTAAAACGCTCTAGAGGTCGCCGGCCGGGCCCTTCTTTCCGGTTTGCTCCCGTTCGCGGTTCGCGGGGGGATGACTGGAGTGGTACTTCAGCGCGGCTTCCGTGCGCGAGCTGACGTGAAGCTTGTCGTAGATGTTTTCGAGATGCCAGCGAACCGTACTCGCACTCAATCCCAGCCGATTGGCGATTTCCTTGTTGGCCAGCCCGTGCGCAAGCAGTTCCAGAATTTTCTTTTCGCTCGGCCTCAGGTCTTCCACTTCCACCGTCGTGGTGATCGGTTGCTGGAAGGCAGCAATGACTTTGCGCGCGATTTCACGCGGCATGGGGACGCCACCCAGGCGGGCTTCGCGGACCGCGGCCACCAGATCTTCCGGCGTGCAACGTTTGAGCAGATAGCCGCAGGCCCCGGCGCGCAGGGCCGCCGAGATACGTTCCGTGTCCTCATAAACGGTGACCATGATGATCTGCGTCGAGGGCATCAGGCGTTTGAGCTGGGCGGTGCATTCGATGCCGGACAGTTTGGGCAATTGAATGTCCATGAGCACGACTTCGGGGCGCAGCCTGGGCAGTTCCTGCAACGCTTCCTCGGCGGTTGCGCAGAGGCATACACAGTGGAAATCCGGCGCCGTCTGGACAAAGCGCGTCAGGCTTTCCCGGATGGTTTTGTTGTCTTCAACAATGGCAACCCGAATCATAAACTCCCGTTCAACGGCAGGTAAAAACGCAGGATGGTGCCGCGTCCCGCCTGACCGGCAATGGTAAACCGCCCGCCCATTTTTTCCAGACGCCGCCGCATGTTGGCCAACCCGTCCATTTCGGGAGTCGGCTGCGCGGAGCGCAGGCCGCTGCCATTGTCGGTCAACGACAAACGCAGCCGGTTTCCGATGATGCGGAGGCTGAGTCGGACTTCGGTGGCCCCGGAGTGGCGCACGATGTTGGTCAGCGCCTCCTTGAAGGCCAGAAAAAATTCGTGCCGGTGGATCGGATTCAACGTTTGGCCGGGAAGATCGAGTGACCCTCGCAACCGGCAGTTGATGTTTGCCAGCTTCAGGAAGCGGTCCGCATACAGGCACAGATAGCTGCCGAGTGACTCCAGCGAATCATGTTTTGGATTCATCGCCCAGACAATTTCGTCGAGGGCGGTGACCATGTGTCTGGCCCGGTCTCCGATTTGATCCAAAGGCCGGGAGGCCGGGGCGGCGGCACCGACGGGAAGGGCGGCCAGCATGCCGATCTCGGTGAGGCCGGAACCGAGTTCATCGTGCAGGTCCTGGGCGATGCGGGCGCGCTCGTGCTCCATCGCCCGGTATTGTTCGATGTTTTGGCGCTTCTGGATTTGCTCTTCGAGCTGAACGGTGCGTTCTTCGACCTTCCGGTGGAGCTGGGTAATCCAGAGCACGGCCACCACGAGGATACACACCAAGATGCCCACCATGACCAGCAGGCGCCGGAGGGTCCACCAGGGTGGTCGTGCCAGAACTTTGACATCCGTGGGCGAGTCCAACAGCAATTCAAAGGAGCCCAGGTCGCGGTCCCAGATTTGTTCCCCTCCTTCAAAGGCATAGACGCCGGTGAGTTCGAGCCGGGAACCGATGGGGAGCGAACGCAGAAAATCATTTCCCCCGGCCAACCGCGCGACAAAATTCTGCGCTCCATCCTGCATCTCCAGCACCATCTGCGGGCCGGCCTCCGCCCGGGTGCCGGTCAGCACGCCTGCCACTGAAACGCGGGTGGCGTCGAACCGGGCCGCGCTCACATTGCCGGGAGGCAGCCGGCGGGCTTCCGGCAGCGCGGCGTTGCCGGTTTTGCGCACCATGGCTTCCCGCAACAACGGAGCGGCGCCGCCCAATTGAGGAAATCCGACGACCTCCACCAGGTCGCCGACCTGGAATTCCGCCGGCGTTTTTGGCATAAACCGGACGCCACTGTCCCCCGCCATCATGAAACACGCGGCTTGCCCCACAAAAACAATCTGACCGGCCATTCGGATGCGTTGAAACAGGCTCGCCTGGGGGTCAAATTGCATCAATTCCGTCGGCGTCTTGTAGGGGGCGGAAAGCATGTCCACCGGGGTTGGGTTTTCCACGGTCACCTGGGGGTCAAACAACCGTATCTCTCCCAGTTTGACCTGGTGCGTGTCCGGATTCCAATCGGCGAACAGCACCCCGCGAACCTGAATGAGAGTATTCTCATATTGTTTCATATCCATCGGGTTCAGACCATTGATCAACTCAATCGTGATGGCACCTCCATGCGTTAGAAATTGCATGTTACCCAGGGTGCCGGCGGTGACGATGCCCTCGATTTCAACATATTGGGCATCCAGGCTGCCGTTCATCAGTTGATCCCAGGTGGGGACGATGGGCTCGGGCAAACGCCCCTCACCCAACTGTTGGATCCGTCCGGGCCTGAGCATGGGGGCAAAAACGCCCGGGTCGGTCACACCTTCGACCTCGACGAAATCTCCCAGGCGCACCGGATCCGCCCCTTGCACATACACTCCGCCCGTCGAATCCTGGAGGGTGAAACCGGGGGGCCCGGAATCAACGCTGGTGACGACCCCACGGACCTTGACCGGATAACTCAATTCCGCCTTCTCCCGTTTTAACTGATGCACTTCCGCCGCCTTCGTTAAAACCGGCATCGCCGCCGGAATGGTGTTCGTGCCGGCGGTGCCGCCGGGCGGAGCCATGATTTCAATGAACCGGCCGGCCGGGACCAACAGAAGGTTGGGAACCTTTAATCCGTCGGAATTATAGCCACCCAAACAGAATCCTGTCACCCGGATCAGACTGTCCATTAACGGCATCCTGGACCCATCTGTCGCCGGGTTGACCCGCACCTCCATGCGGGCCGTGCCGACGCCCAATTCCATTTCCAAACCATCCGGCCCGGGCCGGATTTGCGTAACTCTGCCCTCGATCTGGCTCCACGAGCCATCGTCCTCTTGATTCAGCAGCTGGCCAATGAAGATTGGGCGGGGAACCGGCAATTCGCCCTGCCCGAGGATTTCCACCCGCACATTCGGCTCCCCGATGGACAGGCGGCTGCCATCATCCGAAGAGACATGGAACGTATAGAGGCCGTCCCGCGGCACGTCGAGATAACCGGTAAATTGAAGTCCTACCTCTTCATCACGGGTCCGCACCCCTAGATTAAAATTGTCAGCCACGCCGGCTTTGACCGGCTCCAACTCATCGAAATCCGGCAGGTCATGCCACCCACCTTCGTAGCAGCGGTAATCCAGGCCGGGGACCCAGCTGGCGGCGTTCCCTGATTTCCTGAACAGGGCAGAATCTGCGATCCATTGCCGGGGCAAACCCGTTCCTTCAAAGCTTGCCGTCAGCCCGAACAACCCTGATCCATTAAACCAGTCAAGCCGGATCGGGACTTTGCCCGCCTTGAGATAAATGGCTCCCGCTTGTTCAATCATCGGATGAAGGCCATCATTGTTGAGCACCAGTCCGTCGACTCCCATTTTGAAAATATTGCCCCCCTTAAACAACGTGGCGGCTCCGGTTAAGCGCACCCTTTGCCCGAGGCATAGTGGCTGGTTCAGCCATTCCATCCTCAACACCAGACCCCCGGTCGCATCCACCATCGCAAACGTTTTTTTCGACGGATTGACCCAGCAGACCTGTCCTTCCAGCCGGATGGGATGGGATAGGCAGGGATTTTGCAGGCCGAGCTGCCTCAATTGGGACAGATTGGTGATGGCCGAAAGGGGTGCCGGAATCAAATCCTGGTTCAGTGGCCCGGTCTGCGCACAAACCAGACCTTCAACCAAAAGGAGACCACCCAACGCCATTGCCCGGCCGCACCACCTCAAAAAAGCTTTTGGCATTGAGCAAAGTATAAGAAGAATCTCCCCCCAATGGGAACCCCAAACCCTCTAGCCCGACATTTGTCAGGCTAGGCGATGGCTGGCCGTTGAAGTACCCTTTGCGTCATTAAACCATTACTAGAAGTGTGGCGGTATCGTTTCCTGAACAGTGAATTGTACAGGGAATTTGTTTGTTTTTTGCTTGAAACCAGAACAAAAGTTTAGGAGGATAATCTCTAGATTTTCACCCAACCCCACGTCTCAAATCCTATGAAAAAAACCATTCTTAAACTCGCCTTGGCTTCCCTGGCGTTCGCCACCGTTTCCGGTCTTGCCCTGGCGCAAGTGAACCAGTTGTCCGATCCGGGTTTTGAAGGGGAGCTTGGCCAAAAACTGACCAACTTCGCCAATTTCAATGCCTCCGGCTTTTGGCTGGATGACGGAGTCACTTATACGAATACCGGTTATGAACCAATCGGCGCGCACAGCGGCGTGGAGCGGGCATATGAGATGTCGGGCGATAATGGGGCATTCCAGATAACCGGTTACACAATGAATAATGGCGATCAAATTACTCTTACCTGGTGGGCAACGATTACGTCTGACCCCTCCCCTGGGGGTACCAATCCTCCGGAACAGGTGGTTGGCTTGATCAGTTGCCCTAGCAGCACTCCGGCTAGCGGACCGGCTGGATTTGCGACCTGCACGCCGCTGGCGGTCACGAACAATGGACTTACCGGTGCGTATGTCCAATATACCCTGAACTATACTGCCGGTGCCGGGGACGTGGGCAAATTTGTTGGCTGTTATTTTGATACCACGAACGCCTATGGTTTTGTCTCAAACAGTTTTTCCGGTTTTGATGATTTCTACCTGGCCGTGCTCCCCGCGGGCAGCAAGCCCGGCATCGCAGTAGAGCCGGTCAGTCAGACGGCCTATACGGGGGCCAACATTACATTCGCGGTATCGGCGGTGGGAGCAACGAGCTACCAATGGATGGGGGGGGCGACGGGCAGCGGGATTTATACCAACCTTTTAAACGCCGGACAATTCTCCGGAGTTACCACACCCAATATGACGGTCTCCAATGTACAGCCAACCAACAGCGGTGATTACATTGTGGTGGTATCCAATGGGAACGGCTCGGTGACCAGCGCGCCACCAGCCAATTTGACGGTGGCAAGTATCATTTATCAGGAGAATTTCAATCTGCCCACCTCCCCCAACCAGTCAGTAAATGAAGTTGGCTGGATGAATGATATCAACCTCAATTTCGGTGGACGCGATTTTGCCAACCCGAGTACCGGTGTGACTTTCCCCAATATGGCCGTTTACTCTTACGATGCTGGCGCCGCCATTGAGGCCTTTTATGGCACTACCAGGTCAATCAACGGCGGACCGTACCCGGCAAGTCCCAACCCCATCACGAATCACATGGCCTTCCCGGGCATTAATCTGCAAGTAGTGCAGAACGTGTCGTTTGCAGTGGATTTGGATGGTCCTTACAATGGGACCTCAACCCATTCCTATATCTGCGTGCAAATGAACTCTGCCAATTGGTATGTGGCAACGAATGAATTGTTGCCGCAGCCCAATGGCAGCCCCTTCGTCACGCATTCCCTGAGATTTAATCCTGCCGCCAGCAGTTGGAATAATTTGACCGTCAGTGGCACGGGCAGCGATACCATGACGCTCATCCCCGTTGTTGGATCGGTGGCCACCGCCAATCTGACCGGCTACATTACGGGTATCGGCATCGTCTGTGTCCATAGCGGAGGCTCGACGGTTCAGTTTGACAATTACACCGTCTTGGGCGCGATACCCCCCACTCCCTTCCCGGTCATCAACTCGCCCCCGTCCAGCCGGACAAATTACACCGGAACCGCGGCGACCTTCAGCGTTTCGGCCACCACCAACAGTTCCACCGCCGGCCTGACTTATCTATGGGAGGACGGAACGGTCGGGAGCGGAATTTATGCTCCGCTCTCAAATGGCGGTCAATTTTCCGGAGTAACCTCGGACACTTTGACGATCTCCAATGTCACTAGCGCCGCCAATCACAAGGATTATGTCGTGATTGTCACGGACGGCGCCGGCTCGGTCACCAGCACGCCGCCGGCAACCTTGACCGTCCAGGATTCGGTCCCCATCCTCACGACGGACACCGCCATCTATCCCAACAATGGCCCACTGTTCAGCACTACAAACATAACCATTGATGCCGGCAACAACAACATCATGAATTTGACGGCGGCGTTCAAAGGCACCCTGCCCATCAGTTATCAGTGGCAGATCAGCGCCACCAACGACGGCACCGGTGTGACCAGCGTCTCGGGCGCAACCAACAGCTCTCTGACGTTGCCCAATCCACAGACCGGCGTCAGCGGATATTACCGATTGAGCGCCGTGAACAGCCAGGGTGGTCCCGTGACCAGCGATTGGGTTCAACTTACGGTGCTGTCGGCAACCAACAACTATATCCAATGGTCGCCCGCGATAACGATCAATGGCCTGACCGCGTCGCAAATTCTGGGCGGCACACCCGGCACCTTCTTCGAAGCTGAAACGTTCGGTGGTACCGCCCTGTCGGTGACGAATGGCACCAATGTGTTCGTTTTCGACAACACAGGCGCTGCCGCCTCCTCCTCCGTGTCTGGCACGGCGTTTACGAGCGTCTATACCGGACCCAGCACGGGCGACACGAATCTTGACGCAATTCTGAATGCCGATATCGAAGCCGGTTCAACCCTCGTCACCCTGAACAACCTGACGGTGGGTACTAAATATTCAGCGCAGTTGATCGCCTTAAATGATGTCGCCGGCGTAACTCGCCAGGCGAATTGGTCGGACGCAAATAATGCCGCCGATGTGTCTCAAACATTCACTATGGGAGGCAACGTCTATGCGGTGGGAACCTTCACGGCAACCAATACGACTGCAGTCATTAGTGAAAATTGCGCCAATAATAATGGTTATTTAAGTGCGGTGATTGTTCGCACCGTGCCGCCGTCCCCAATGATCAGCATCCAAAAGATGGGTTCCAGCGTGCAGGTGACCTATACGAACGGCATCCTGGAGCAGGCCACCAGCGTGAAGGGCCCTTGGACAACGAACAATGCTGCGTCGCCTTACACATTCACACCCAATGGTACGAGCCTGTTCTTCCGCGTTCAGCAGTAGCGGTAAGGAATAATGTCGAAAACGGTTCACAGACAGGGCGCGCTTGGCGCCCTGTCTCGTTTCGGACCGGATGGTTTAAGTTTTCGCCGGTGTGGAAGAAGGGTCGAGAACAGTGAACCTGGTCACCCGACACTTTTCCCAAAGGTGCCATACCCGACCATCATCCTTTGCGAGGACTGACGGTAATTTTGCGTGAAACGGAAACCCATCATGACCGGAAAACCGGGCTTGAAATGATGCCAATCGGTACAACTCTCCTGTGTTTGATGACCGGTTTGGGAATCATTTCATCGGCTTCAAACCTGGTTCATGCCGGCGTTTACGTGCCGCCCATCAGCAACCGGCTTATGATTGATTTCAATGCCGGCTGGCTCTACCTGCCGGGCGACGTCGCCAATGCGCAGCTTCCATCGTTCAATGACAGCACCTGGACCAGCGTGGGCCTGCCGCATACCACGAAATTTGTGTCTCCGGAAAACCCAACGGCCTATCTGGGGGTGAGCTGGTATCGGAAGCATTTCAGGGTGACCAACGCCTTCCAGGGCCGGAAAATTTTCATCGAGTTCGGCGCGGCCATGCAAAAAGCAGATGTCTGGATCAACGGAACTCAAATCGTCTTCCCGGGTCCGGATGCACCTGATCATGTGGGCGGGTATCTGCCCTTCAGCGTGGATGCCACGAGGCTGCTCAATTATGGCGGGGCGGACAATGTGATCGCCGTCCGGCTGGACAGCACCCCAAACTCAAACTGGGCGCCCGGCAATTTAAATCCGGATTTTCAATACCACGGCGGTCTGTACCGGGACGTGACACTGATCATCACCGACCCGTTGCATGTCACCGACGCGGTCTTTGCCAACCAGGTTGCCGGGGGTGGCATTTTTGTGACCTATCCGTCGGTCACCAGCGGTTCGGCGACGGTAAACGTGCAGACGGACGTGTTGAACGAGCATGGCACCGCCCAAAGCGCGACGGTGATATCCACGCTGACGGATGCCAACAGCAACATCGTGCAGACGGTCACCAACACGGTTTCCATTCCGGCAGGCACGGACCACTCGTTCAACCAGAACCTGGTGATCGCTTCGCCGAATTTGTGGAGTCCCTACCACCCCTGCCTTTACACGCTTCATACCGTGGTGCAGCAAGGAGCGACCGTGACGGACTACCTGGAAACCCGGATCGGTATTCGAACCATACAATGGACGCATAACCACGGATTGTTGATCAACGGGGTCCCGTTCAAAGCGAGGGGAGCGAACCTTCACCAGGATATTTACGGCGAAGGCAACGCGATGCCGGATCGGACCGCGTTTGATGACGTGAAATTGTTGAAGGAAGCCGGCTTTGACTTTGTCCGCTCCTGTCATTACCCGCACAACCCTGCGTGGCTGGACGCGTGCGATCAGTTGGGCGTCCTGGTGATGGACAGCCAGCCCGGCTGGCAGTTTTACCATGGCGCCACCCCCTTCGACTTGTTTGACACCAACACGTTCCAGGATTGCCAGGATATGATCCGGCGGGACCGGAATCATCCCTCGATCATTCTCTGGGAAACCAGCCTGAATGAATCCTCCTACGCAACGGCATGGGCGACCAAAGAAAAAGCCCTGGCGCACGCCGAATATCCGGGCAACCAGATGTTCACCTCCGGCTGGATCACGACCGCATTCGACACGTTTTGTTCGTCATCGCAGGCTGGCGCTCGAGGCTCGACGGATACCCGGCCGATCATCATTGATGAATATGGGGACTGGGATTACGGCGGCAACGCTTCGACCAGTCGGGTGGCGCGGGAAGACACGGACAGCAATCTGTTGGTGCAGTGTGACAACTGGCAGCAAAGCCTTGACCTGAATCTCGCCTTGAGCTGGTTCTCGGCGGACGCCGTCTGGGATTTTGCGGATTATACCGGTTACCTGTCCTCGACCACCAAGTGCGGGGTGGTGGATGCCTGCCGTCTGCCGAAGTTTTCGTATTACCTGTACCAGAGCCAGCGGGATCCGGAGGTCGTGGTGACCCATGCAGAGGTGCAGACCGGCCCCATGGTCTATATCGCCAACACGATGCAGGCCAGTTCACCCGCCACGATCCGGGTCTTCAGTAACTGCCAGCAGGTCTCGCTGTACACCAACGGCGTGCTGTTTGTCACGCGCTCACCCGACACCAATTATCCCAACCTGCCGCATCCGCCTTTTACCTTCAATGTGCCCATAAAAATCACCGGCACGATCCGGGCGGACGGACTGACCAACGGTGTGACGGCCGCCTCATTTACCCGCCGGACGCCCGGCCCGCCAACTCAAATTGTTTTGCAGGCGGAGGGCATGGATCCGCTGCTGGCGGACGGCGGTGACGCACGACTGATTTTTGTGAGTGTGGTCGATGCCAATGGCCAGGTGGTTCCGAGCGCGACCAACTCGGTGAATCTGTCCATTACCGGGAACGGGAGCATCCTCGGGCCGGCTGCCATCCAAATGAAGGGCGGACAATGGGCCACCTGGATGCAAGCGGGCCGGGTGGCAGGCACCCTGACGCTGACGGCCGCGGGAACCGGACTTTCCCCGGCTTCCCTGACCTTGACCAATCAAACCGTGCCCTACCTTGACAGCGTTGACCCATTGCCGGGCCCGGCAGTGCCAACGGGACTGACCGTAACTTTGGGACAAACCTCGTTGCGCTGAAACGCAACCCGGCGGCATACGCCTTGAGTTACGACATCACCGTGGCTCTTCAACACGAGTGGTGGAATGGTGCGCGATACAGGGTTCGAACCTGTGACCCCTACAGTGTCAATGTAGTGCTCTACCACTGAGCTAACCGCGCAGCCGTGGGATTAACAGAGTGACAATCCTGCCGCGCGTTGGCAAGTCCGAAGTGGCCGGGCGCCGCAACGGGGCAGTTTTTTCAACGGTTGACAGAGGTCAAATCGCCGGGTTCCGCACCCCCGCCGAACCAGGGGCCGGCAGGATTTCGGCTTGCGGGTCTTGCTGGCCTAAGCGTAGGGTTTAACCCGATGA
>Ga0187887_10004110_pt1 | contig 11012 bp, 12 predicted proteins | sample June2016WEW_7_10_FD_132977 | JGI IMG/M metagenome (GOLD analysis project Ga0187887, IMG submission 132977) | Peatland microbial communities from SPRUCE experiment site at the Marcell Experimental Forest, Minnesota, USA - June2016WEW_7_10 | ecosystem: Environmental > Terrestrial > Soil >... | reverse complement strand
TTGTCGTGATGCTGGTCGCCGTCATGCTCGGCCGCACCATCAGGGGCTTTGAGATCAAGCTGGTCGGCGCCGCGCCGAGGGCGGCGGGCTTTGCCGGCTTCAATGCTGATCGGCTGGTGCTGTTCACGTTCGCCATTTCCGGCGCGCTGGCCGGGCTTGCCGGGATCATCGAAGTGTCTGGACCGATCGGATATTTGCAGCCCGATATTTCGCCCGGCTACGGCTTCACCGCCATCATCGTCGCCTTCCTCGGCCGCCTTAATCCGGTGGGCATCCTGATCGCGGGATTTTTTCTGGCGCTCACTTTCATCGGCGGCGAGAATGCGGAAATCGCCATGAAGGTGCCGCTCGATCTCACCAAAGTGTTCCAAGGCATCTTGTTGTTTTATGTGCTCGCCTGCGATTCGATGATCGCGTATCGCGTCCGTTTAATTCGTACCGTGCGCAAGCCGGTGCCCGCCAATGTTTGACGCACTCGGCCAGATCTTAGGCTTGATTTTCTCCGTCAATTTTATTTTGACGGTGATCACGGCATCGACGCCGCTTCTCTTGGCGGCGTCCGGCGAACTTGTTGCCGAGCGTTCCGGCGTGCTCAATCTCGGCGTCGAGGGCATGATGATCATGGGCGCTGCCTGCGGCTTCGCCGGCGCCTATCTGTCGGACTCTACCATCGTCGGCGCGCTCTGCGGGATAGCGGCCGGCATGGCGATGGCGGCGATCTTCGCCTTTCTCACATTGGGGCTCGCCGTCAATCAGGTTGCGACCGGCCTTGCGCTCACTATCCTCGGCACCGGTCTTTCCGGACTGATCGGGGCGGGATTTGTCGGCATGAGGATCACGCCGGCCCCGCAACTCTATTTGCCGGTCCTGACGGGACTGCCGGTCGTCGGCCGAATCCTGTTCGGCCAGGATGCCTTCGTCTATTTCTCGTTCGCGCTGATCATTGGAATTTGGCTGTTCCTGTATCGTACCCGGAGCGGACTCGTGCTGCGCGCCGTCGGCGACAATCATGTGTCGGCGCATGCGCTCGGCTATTCCGTGCTCAAGATCAGAATGCTTGCCGTGCTGTTCGGCGGCGCCTGCGCAGGTCTCGCCGGCGCCTTTCTGCCGCTCGCCTATACGCCGTTCTTTATTCCAGGCATGACCGCCGGGCGCGGTTGGATCGCGCTGGCGCTGGTGGTGTTTGCGTCTTGGCGCCCGGGCCGACTGGTCGCCGGCGCCTATCTGTTCGGGGCGGTGACGTTCCTGCAACTCTCGGTGCAGGGCCTTGGGCTCGGCATTCCGCCCCAGGTCATGTCGTCGCTGCCCTATCTTGCCACGGTCGTCGTACTGGTATTGATTTCACGGACGCGCGGTACCACCGGGTCTGCCGCTCCTGCTTCTCTCGGTGTGGTCTTTGTACCAGACCGGTGAACCTCCCCACCTGCGCGTGCGACGGGGGATCGCATGTGGGAACAAAGATACCCGTCCCTGCTAAAACCGGAGTGAGCACATGAAAAATCGAATAGTCCTCGTCGCGGCTGCCGCAATCTTCGCGGTTGCTGCTGCAACGCTGGCGGCGCCTGCCGCCGAGAAGCTCAAGGTCGGCTTCATCTATCTCGGCCCAGTCGGCGATTTCGGCTGGACTTATCAGCACGAGGTGGGACGGCAAAATCTGGTCAAGGCCCTGGGCGACAAGATCGACACCACCTATCTCGAGAACGTCAGCGAGGGCCCCGACGCCGAACGCTCGATCGAACAGTTGGCCCGCACCGGCCACAAACTGATCTTCACCACGTCGTTCGGCTACATGGACCCGACGATCAAAGTGGCCGGCAAGTATCCCAAGGTCGACTTCGAGCACGCCACCGGCTTCAAGCGCGCCGCCAACGTCAGCACTTATTCCGGCCGCTTCTACGAAGGCCGCTATATCCAAGGCATGATCGCCGCCAAGATGTCGAAGACCGGCGTGCTCGGCTACATCGTCTCGTTCCCGATACCGGAAGTGATCTCCGGCATCAACGCTACGATGCTCGGTGCGCAAACCGTCAACCCGAACATCAAGGTCAAGATCATCTGGGTGAGCACCTGGTTCGATCCCGGCAAAGAGGCTGACGCCGCCAAGGCGCTCGCCGACCAAGGCGCCGACGTGCTGATGCAGCACACCGACTCGCCCGCCGCGATGCAGATCGCCGCGCAACGCGGCATCTACGCCTTCGGCCAGGATTCCGACATGATCAAGTTCGGACCGAAGAGCCAGCTCACCGCAATCGTCGACAATTGGGCGCCGTATTACATCCAGCGCACCAAGGCCGTGCTCGACGACACCTGGAAGTCGGAAGACACCTGGGGCGGCCTGAAGTCGACCACGGTCGTCATGGCGCCCTACACCAACATGCCCGACGACGTGAAGAAAATGGCCTCCGACACCGAAGCAGCGATCAAAGCCGGCACTTTGCATCCGTTCAAATGTCCGGTCGTCGATCAGGACGGCAAGACCGTTGAGTGCAAGGGAGGCGACCACCTCGACGACGGTCAGATCCTGAGCATGAACTTCTACGTCAAGGGCGTGGACGACAAGATTCCGGGCAAGTGATCGTTCTCTAGACGATCGCTCCGCGACTTAAGTTCAACGGGCCGGGAAAGCGCCGACATCCGGTGCTTCCGGCCCGTTGGGTTTTTTAGCAGGGTTTTTCAGGCTGCGAACTTCGCCCTGAGGTCCGGCCTGGCGCTGGCGCTTACGCTTACTTCAGCATCTCTTCCATGGCGTCGGTCAGTCGCTTGTCGCGGTTTACTCTGCAATAGTCGACGACATTGCGCATCTTGTATCTGACGCGCGCCAGATTGATGCCGTGCCCCTTCGCCAAGCCGTTGTACCAGCCGCTATACCAAGCCAGGAGCAATTGGCTTTCCTCCGGGGTCGCTTCATTGAGATGGCCGCAGGTGAGTTGCCGGATGTCGATATTGCCGTTGGCGTCGGCATATCTTGCCAGCAACGATGGTGGCGGCTGCGTGCGGACTGCTGCATTAGCTGCGGCACCCGTCCCGCTGGGCGCCGCTCCGGGCGCGGCAGTCGGCGCCAAATTCGGCGTCTCGTCCGACGGTAGGGCCACCTTCGCGTTCGGGCACGCTTTGGTGATCATGTCCGCGACGTCATAACCGAGAATGCGGTAGCCCGGTTGGAGAGTGACGTCTTGATTAACTCTGACGTTCGGACCTTCGATATAAGTGGTCTTGAGCACGGTCCACGAGCCGTCGGGATTTTTCGCGAAATTCTCGCATGGGATGCCACCGGATTGGGTTCGCGCGCCGGTCGTCAAGCCAAGACTCTGCACGGCGAATGCCGCGGCCAATGCCAGCGCAACGCGACGTCGCATGTCGATCTCCTCTTACCGTCCGGCGGCAACTTAACAGGAAGTCAGCGCGGGGACTGCAGCTTGCGGGCCGCCGCGGAATGCCGCGCCATGAGGGCGCGAAGGTCGAACTGGGGGATTTCGCCGTCACGCACGATCCAGCGTCCGCCTACCATGACCCGATCGGCGCGGTGCGCGCCGCACAGCACCAGCGCCGCGAGTGGATCGCCGCTGCCGGAAAACCGCAACTCGTCGAGCTTGAAAAGGGCGAGATCGGCCATTTTGCCGACCGCGATCTCGCCGATATCGGTTCGGCCGACGCAGGCCGCCGAGCCCTTGGTGGCCCAGCGCAGCGCGTCGTGGTGGCTGACGGCGTTGACGCCATAGCGGCTGCGCTGCAACAGGAATGCTGCGCGCACCTCTTGCATCAGGTTCGAGCCGTCATTGGACGCCGAGCCGTCGACGCCGATGCCAACGCGCACGCCGGCCTGTTCCATCGCGCAGACCGGACAGGTTCCCGAGGCGAGCGTCTGATTGCTGCACGGACAGTGTGAAATCGACGTTCCGGCGCGCGCCAGCCGTGCCATCTCCTTGTCGTTGAAATGGATGCCGTGGGCCAGCCAGACCCGGTCGTTGAGCCAGCCGCAATCCTCCAGATAGTCGAGCGGGCGGCAGTTATAGAGCTGCTGGCAAAACCGGTTCTCGTCCTCGGTTTCGGCGAGGTGGGTGTGCAGCCGCACGTTCAGCCGGCCGGCCATCGCCGCGGTTGATTTCATCAGCGAGGTCGTCACCGAAAACGGCGAGCAGGGCGCCAACGCGATCTGAATCATGGCGCCGTCGCCGGTCTCGTGGTAGCGCTTAACGACGCGCTCGCTGTCGGCGAGGATAGTGTCTTCGTCCTGCACCACGCTGTCCGGCGGCAAGCCGCCGTCGCGCTGCGAAAGGTTCATCGAACCGCGGGTCAACAGCACGCGCAGGCCAAGCCGCTGCGCCGCCGCCACTTCGATGTCGATGGAATCGTCGAGTCCGGCCGGGAAGACGTAGTGGTGATCCGTGGTCGTCGTGCAGCCCGACAACAATAATTCGGCCATCGCCAAGGTCATGCCGAGATCGAGCGCCTCCGGCGTCAGCCCGGCCCAGATCGGATAGAGCGCCTGCAACCACGGAAACAGTTCGCGATCAAGCGCCGCGGGAACGGCGCGCGTGAGTGTCTGATAGAAATGATGATGCGTGTTGATTAGCCCGGGCAGAACGACATGTTCGCCGGCGTCGAAGATTTCGAGGTCAGGCGTCGTCGGAGCGCCGCCGGCGGGCACCAATTCCTTGATGCGGCCGGCGTCCAGCACGATGCCGCGCTCGGCGCCCGTCGCCAGAATGCCAAGGGGATCTTTGATCCAGGTCGGTCTTTCGCCGGGCATAGCTTCACCGCGCCTCGTTCAACTGCCGCGATAGGTGGAATAACTCCACGGCGTCACAATGATCGGCACGTGATAGTGCGCCTCGGGCTCGGCAACCGCGAAGCGGATCGGAATAATGCCGAGGAAGGGTGGCTCGGTGGTCGGCGTTCCCTGCCGTGCGAAATAATAGCCGATGTCAAACCGCAATTCGTACTGCCCGATCGGGATCGGCTCGTCAGCGATCAACGGCCGGTCGGTGCGGCCGTCCGCATTGGTGATCGTGCGCGCGACCACGCGCGGGGCTCGCGACGCCGCGATTTCCAGCAATTCGATGGCAACGCCCTCCGCCGGGCGTCCACCATGCGTATCGAGCACATGGGTCGAGAGCACGCCGTGCACCCGCAGCCGATCCGGCGCCTTAACGCGCTGCGCCAGCCGCAAGGCGACGATCCGAAAAATCTCAGCGAGCGCCGCGTCGCGCTCGGTCGCGGCATCATTCTTCAAACGCCGTTCAAACTGGCGCAGGATCGAATCCTTGCCGTGCCGGCGTACGCAAACGATGAACGGGATGTCGAACTTCGCATGATAGGCATCGTTGAGCCGGTGGAAGGCCGCGAATTCGTCATCCGAAAGGCGGTCGAGGCCAGCGCTCGATTGCTCGATCTTGGAATCGTCGGTGATCGCGCCCTCACGCGCGGCTTTGCCGGCGAGATCGGGGTGTCCTTTGATGAGCGTCATCTGACGGTCGTCGCCCGCGCTGCGCACGGCTGCGATCATGGCCTCGTAAAGCGCGCTCAAACTTGCGAACGGCCGCGCGCCGGAGGCGATTTCCGCGACCCACGGCGCATGCTCGAAAACCTCGCCAAGCGCGGCGACAAAGCCGCCGCGATCCATCCGATTGAGTTCGTCGAGCGTGATTTGCGTCATGATGACCAAAGCTCTCTTTAGACAATGACGGGAGCGTCGGCCGCGAGCGCGAGATGCTCGCGGTGCCAGTGTCGCGCAATGTCGAGGCGGGAGGCGATCCAGACGCGATCAAACTTGGCGATGTGGTCGAGGAAGCGGGCAAGGCCAGCGGCTCGGCCCGGACGGCCGGTCAGTCGGCAGTGCAGGCCGACCGACATCATTTTCGGCGCCTGGGCACCTTCATCGTAGAGATAGTCGAAGGTATCGCGCAGATAGGTGAAAAACGACTCGCCGTCAGGAAAGCCTTGCGCATTGATGAAGCGCATATCGTTGGCGTCGAGCGAGTAAGGGATGATGAGGTGCGGACCTTTTGCGCCTCGCACCCAATAGGGCAGGTCGTCGGCGTAGGAATCTGAGGAATACAGAAAGCCGCCGTCGTCGAGCACGAGCTTTAGCGTGTGTTCGGTGGTGCGGCCGGTATACCAGCCCAGCGGCCGCTCGCCGGTGGCTGCGGTGTGGATGCGGATCGCGTCGCGCATATGGTCGCTCTCTTCGTCATAAGAGAAATCCTTGTAGTCGATCCACTTCAAAGCATGGCTGGCGATGTCCCAGCCGGCTTCGCGCATGCCAACGACGACCTGCGGATTGCGGGCGAGCGCATTGGCGACGCCGAATACGGTCAGAGGCAGCTTTCGCGCCGTGAACAGCCGCCACAGCCGCCAGAATCCGGCCCGCGAGCCGTATTCGAACATCGATTCCACATTCATGTGGCGTTTGCCGACCCATGGCCGGGTGCCCAGGACCTCGGTGAGGAAGGCCTCGGACGTGGCATCGTCATGGAGGATGGAACGCTCGGCGCCTTCTTCGAAGTTGAGCACGAATTGCACGGCGACGCGTGCTTTGCCGGGCCAGCGCGGGTCGGGCGGATCGCGGCCGTAACCGGCGAGGTCGCGCGGATATTTGGAGAATGGCAAAGACGACATCAGGGATACCCCCAAGCGAGCTTAACGGGGGTCTTGATCAGCCCGCGAGAAATGGAATGAGTCCCCGATCCATGCTATGTCAATGCCGAAATGCAACGGCTCTGTAACCCTGCCTGGCCGGCCCGCCGCGATGCTTCCCACTGTCACTTCCCCAAATCTGCGTCCGGCCCGCTCACCATGGCAGATGCACCGCAACGTGTTCAAGTCATCGTGCCTTTGACCGCATTATTTGGCCAAGGCGCATGCTGAAAGACCAGGCTCGCATGGCAACCGGCATGGCCACGCCTTCCGGAACTTTCGGCGTTAAAATTCTCGATTTGGCGCGAAAGCTCGCACAATTGTCGGAACTGCCCGATGGGTTGTCGTGCACTTACTTCTCGCCGGCGCACAAGGCTGTCGCGGCGCAGTTGCGCGACTGGATGCGCGCGGCCGGGCTGGACGCCGAGATCGACGCCGTCGGCAACGTCGTCGGCCGTTACGCAAGCAGTGTCGCCGGCGCAAAGTCTCTGGTCGTCGGTTCGCACTATGACACGGTGGTCGACGCCGGTCAGTTCGATGGGCGACTTGGTATCCTCACCGCGCTGGTTGTCGCCGAACATTTGCATCGCTCCTCTCGGCGATTGCCGTTTCATCTCGATGTGGTCGGCTTTGCCGAAGAGGAGGGCGTGCGGTTCGGCGCGCCTTATATCGGCAGCGCCGCCCTGGCCGGGCGTTTCGATGAGACCATTTTGCAGCGCTCCGATGCCGACGGGGTGAGCTTCGCCGCGCTGATGCGCGAGGCGGGTGTCGATCCGGTGGCGATCCAGGCGCTGGCGCGCCCGCCGCGCACGCTGCGCGGTTACCTGGAAGTTCATATCGAGCAGGGGCCGGTGCTGTTGCAGCACGACTTGCCGCTCGGCCTCGTCACCTCGATCGCAGGATCGGCGCGATTTCGCATCGCAATTGCCGGCACCGCCGGTCACGCCGGCACGGTGCCGATGGCGCTGCGGCATGATGCGGCCACGGCTGCGGCCGAAATCGTTCTCGCCGTCGAGCGGCGCTGCACCGGCATCGCGACGCTGGTCGGTACCGTGGGCCAGTTCGACGTCCCGCATGGCGCCATCAATGTCATTCCTGGCGCGTGCGAATTTTCGCTCGATATTCGCGCCGGCGATGACGCCACCCGCGACGCGGCAATCGCCGATATTTTCGCAACACTTGCGGACATCACCGAACGCCGCGGCGTCACCGCTCGCATCAGCGAAATCGGCCGGCATGCCGCCGTTCCCTGCGCGCCGGCGATGCAGACCGCGTTGGCGCAAGCCGTTACGCGGGCCGGCATCGCGCCATTTCATCTGGCGAGCGGCGCCGGGCACGATGCCGCGATGTTTGCCGGCGTGACCGATATCGGCATGCTGTTCGTGCGCTGCGGCAATGGCGGCATCAGTCACAGCCCGCTCGAGACCGTGACCGCGGAAGACGCCGACCTCGCGGCGCGGGTATTGCTCGACGTTCTAGTCAATCTCGACTAATGAAATTTGAAGGAGACGATCATGGAACGCATCCGTATCAAGGCAGGCCGCTTCGAATTTGTCGCGCGCTTTGAATCCGAGCGGGCGCCGAGAACTTGCGCGAAATTCCGTTCGATGCTGCCCTACAAGGAGCGGATCATTCACGTGCGCTGGAGCGGCGAGGGCTGCTGGATCCCGCTCGGCGATCTCGATCTTGGCCTGCCGCACGAGAACCACACCAGCTATCCGGCGCCGGGAGAGTTTATCCTCTATCCCGGAGGCTTGAGCGAGACCGAGATCCTTTTGGCCTATGGCGGCGTGCATTTCGCAAGCAAAGTCGGCCAACTCGCGGGCAATCATTTCCTGACGGTTGTCGAAGGCAACGATCAGCTGCGCCCGCTCGGCGAATACGTGCTGTGGCACGGCGCCCAGGAGATCATATTCGAAGCGCTGTGAGCGTCGCGCCGCCGCCGGCGGCAACCGCGGCATGATCTTTGCGTCGCGTGAACCGTTCAGAGCATGAACCGTTCAGAGCATGAACCGTTCAGACTTGGGGGGCAAAATGGCGACCGTCGCTGCAGAGGCCGCACCTGGTGTTAGCGGACGCGGTTCAATCTATTCCTCGCTCTTCGTTCAAGTCGTGGCCGCGCTTGCTCTCGGCATCATTCTCGGAATGGCGGCTCCCGATTTTGCGATTTCGCTGAAAATTCTCAGCGACGCCTTCCTCAAGCTTATTCAGATGATCGTCGCGCCGATCGTGTTCTGCGTCGTCGTGCACGGCATCGCCGGCGCCGGCGATCTCAGAAAAGTCGGTCGCGTCGGCCTCAAGGCGCTGGTCTATTTCGAGGTCATGACGACGATCGCGCTCACCGTGGGTCTCGTCCTTGCCTTCCTGTTCGCGCCGGGCCACGGCATGAACATCGATCCTGCGACGCTGGACGCCAAGGCGCTCAGCAACTACGCCGACCACGCCAGGAACTTGCAGGGCGCGGGCGTCGGCAGCTTCATTCTCAATATCATTCCGACGACGTCGATCGATGCGCTGGCCCGCAACGACGTGCTCCAGGTGCTGTTCTTCGCCGTTCTCTTCGGCGTCGCGCTGGCGCTCGTCGGCGAGCCGGCGCAGCAGGTCACCTCGCTGGTCGAAGCGGTGTCCAAGGTCCTGTTCAAGGTCATGGGCCTGATCGTGCGCGTTGCGCCGCTCGGCGTTCTTGGCGCCGTCGCCTATACGGTCGGACGCTACGGCGTCGGCTCGCTCAAGCAGCTGGTTTCGCTGGTTTTCATTTTCTACGTTTGCGTCATTCTTTTCGTGCTGGTGGTGCTTGGCGCCGTGTTGCGCGCCGTGACCGGGCTCAACATCATAAAATTCCTCAACTATTTTCGCGAGGAATTGACCATTGTCCTGGCGACGGCGTCGTCGGACGCGGTGCTGCCCCAGATCATGCGTAAGCTGGAACGGATGGGCGTCAAACAGTCGGTGGTTGGCCTCGTCATTCCGACCGGCTATTCGTTCAATCTCGACGCCTTTTCGATTTACTTGACGCTCGCCGTGGTTTTCATCGCGCAAGCGACCAACACCCCGCTCTCGCTCGGCGATCTGCTGTTGGTCCTGGCGGTGTCGCTGGTGACGTCCAAAGGCGCCCACGGCATTCCGGGTTCGGCCATCGTCATTCTGATGGCGACACTGAACGCGGTGCCGAGCGTGCCGGTGATCGGACTCGTGCTCGTGCTGTCGGTCGACTGGTTCATCGGGATCGCGCGTGCGCTCGGCAATCTCATCGGCAATTGCGTCGCAACCGTCGTGATCGGGGCGTGGGAGCACGAGGTCGACCTGCCGACCGCCCATCGCGTCTTGGACGGTGCCGAACCGGTGGACGTCACGGCCGGCTAAAATAAGCTTCCGGCGGCAGTGCGCAACAACAAGGCGCACGCGTACTACGCCGCCTGCGCAAAGTCATCGAAATCGCGGATCAGACGTTGGGAAATTTGTACGAAGGAACGGGCACGGGGCGGTTCGCCGCGCGTGCCCGAGCCGATTTCTAAAAGCTTAGCGTTGGACCTTGAGGTTTTCCGCCGAGGTTTTGCCCTTGTTGGCGACTTCCTCGTATTCGACCACTTGGCCTTCATTGAGCCCGCTCAAGCCCGCTTTTTCGACAGCCGAGATATGGACAAACACATCCTTGCCGCCGCTCTGCGGCTGAATAAACCCGTAGCCTTTTTGCGAGTTGAACCACTTCACCGTGCCGCGCGCCATTCTCGATCTCCGCTGTTGATGGCCTACGATAGCCTTCCGGGGAGCATTTAACAATGCCGGAAAAGGGCGTCCCGGCGACCGGTCGGCGGCGCTTGAAACTACTCGCGATTTTCCTACCGGGCGATGCCGCGGCGCGGCCGTCGCCGGCGGACTACTTGGCTACTACCTCGCCACTCCTTGGCGACTATTTGGCGATGGCCTTGCGCAGCGCGTCATTGATCCGTTCCTGCCAGCCCGGTCCGGCCTCCTGAAAGTGGTCGAGAATGTCCCGGTCAAGCCGCAAGGAGACCAGCTCCTTGGCATTGGGAATGCTCGGACGCTGCGGCGGCAATTCCACGGGTTTGGTCGTGACCGACTTAAAGGCCGCTTCGGCAGCGTCCCGTGAATTGGTCGGTCGTCGTGTTCGATCGGCAGGCATTTTATGTCCCGATTTGGAGGAAATCGCGGGCGACTACGGCGTGAGTTTAACGGAGTCTCCGCCCCAGGTGTTAGCTTGGCGTCTCATTTTCCGGAGGATTCTCCTCCGTCACCGGTCCGGCTTCGGTGCGTTCGGCCTTGCGCAGCGCCGCCTTCTCGTCCTTCTTTCGTTGTTTCTCTTCGCTCCGCGAGCGCGCCGACCTCGCCCGCTCGGCGCGGTCGCGTCCGTAATT
>Ga0187887_10004107_pt1 | contig 11014 bp, 21 predicted proteins | sample June2016WEW_7_10_FD_132977 | JGI IMG/M metagenome (GOLD analysis project Ga0187887, IMG submission 132977) | Peatland microbial communities from SPRUCE experiment site at the Marcell Experimental Forest, Minnesota, USA - June2016WEW_7_10 | ecosystem: Environmental > Terrestrial > Soil >... | reverse complement strand
GTGCGCCAGCGCCCATTATTGGGCGCGTGAACTCACGAAGCTTGGTCACAAGGTTCGTCTGATGCCGGCGAGGGATGTGAAGGTACGTCAAGCGCAACACATCGTTGTGCACCAACAATGCCAGTGTAGTAGCCCTTGAGGCCACTCCCCATCCGACTTAGGCCGCGCTTTTGGTAAGGCGCTTCGGAGGCTTGGCTTGCTTAGTAGCTTGGGCTAGCTGTTCGTCGAACTGTCCCTCACCAATTGCTTTGATCAACGTGTCGATGACCGCCGGAAGGTCAACAAGGGATCGGGCGGCGATTCCCACTTTCCCCTTCTCAAACTCAACCGGCTTCCAACCTGATCGAACAAAGAAGACGCATGTGCCGTCAGGTTGCTTTCGCCAGCATGGAAGCACGCGCTGCTTCTTTTCGACCAAGCTCCTTTCGCCCTGCTCGTTCTTTATCCACGAACGCAGGGGCCGCATATAGCTTGGGTCTTTTAGGAGCAGCTTTTGCTCCTCTAACTGCGCGACGATCCTGGTTCGCCGATCGAGAGCTGGATCAGCGGCTGCCACTGGAAGCGGAATGAAGTTCAACGCTTTTTGGGGGGTCATTTTCATCCTCCTTGAGGTCTCTGGAGGAAGAGACATAATAAGCCTAAACGCGAAGCTCTCCAACCAAAATATTGTGGAATGGAATCATGAGAGTACAAACAAGCTGAACAAAGCAACAATTTACAATTCCGTTGATTAGTCCAAATGTTTTGGGATCATCTTATATTCAGACCGCACGAGGCCCTGAAAATAGTTAGCTAAAGACATAAGGAAAATTGTAGAAGAGCCAGTAGCCTTCGATCAGCTCGTGAGCCTCATTCTGGGTGGAAAATCATTGAATACCCATCAAGGTACATTACGCTAGTTTTAATCTTCAGGTGCCTGAGTCGATTTTCGATATTGCGGCGCAGTTGTAATGCCTGCGAGCCAATATAGACACGTGTTACACACCTTCTATCGTCGTAATGGAGTTTGCCCTGTTGATCCGAAAACATTCGCCACTCTCGTTGGTAGCTCCAACGATAATTTTTGTAGGAAAGGATCATTTTGGCGAGGTCAGCGTGGTCTGTTTTAGTAAGCCCAACGCCTGGTATCTCCTCGCTATAAAGCATGCGCACAAAGTCGACCTCTTTTTAATAGCTGGATCAAATCATACTCGATGCGGATCCCTTTAAAGCGGCTGGCATAGTGAGCCCACATAAGCTCATGATTATGCACTTCACTGAATGAACATATGCCCAGCCGTCTTTTGTCGGAAAGAATATCGATCTCAAAATTGCGATATACGCTGCTACGCCTTAGCCGTTCGCTCGCTGAATACACACCTTCCATGGGATCGTTCATATCTTTGTAAGCCGCGCAGAAAAGATAGCCATCCTCGATTGCTTCGAGTTCGCGATCTATGTGTTCGATCGAGCGATATCTGTAAAGGCGGCGAGGCTTCACGTAATTCCGAATCTCGGCCACTTTGACGCCTCCATAACAGCAGGCTGGTCTTAGCCTGCGTCTTTCCGGTACGCCAACAAAGTCATTCATATCATCCCCCGCGAAGATAAAGAAATATATGAAACCTAATGTAATGCAGATAACGGGTTGATCTCCATCGGCTTGTGAAATCAAAAAAACGGTAGGGCATCTACGGTTGGTTATTTTATATGTCTTTCACGACATTTCTTCATGAAAGACAGCAATCATGCCCCAGGCTTCTGTGCTCACAGACAACGATATTCGACGCGTATTTCGCATCATCGAGACGACGCGGCACGCGGAAAGAAACCGACTGGCTTTCGTCCTTTCGATCTATGCGGGTATGCGTGTCGGCGAGATTGCCGGGTTGAGGGTCTCGGATGTCGCCAATCAACATAGCGAAGCTCGGCGTGAGATTAAGCTGGCTGCGCACCAAACCAAAGGATCGAAGGGGCGGACGGTCATTGTGTCCGAGAGAGTACAAAAAGAAATCGAAAGTTACCTCATGGGACGGCCTTTGGCTTGCTCGGACATGCCCCTCATCAGTTCGCAGCGCGGCCGCCAAGCGTTCTCCAGCCTGACCCTTTCGATGCTCTTCAGGGAAATCTATGACTTGGCGGGCATTCGCACCACCTCGCATTCAGGCCGTCGCACCTTTGCAACTCGGCTCAACGCTAAAGGGGTCGGAATGCGGACCATTCAGAAGCTCATGGGTCATCGGCACATCGGAACAACGGCTTTGTACTGCGAAGTGTCAGAGGACGTCATGAGGAATGCGGTTGAAGTGGTGTGAACGTGCGGCATTTGGTAACGCGACATCTTCAGCCACGTCCCCTCGACCAAAGTTTGCGTGAGGACAGCGAGCGTCGTCGTGCGGAGGAAGAGAAACGCATTGCCGAAGAACAGCAGCGCGTCGAGCAAGAGCGGTGCGATTACGAAGGGGTTTTGTCACGGATGGTGAGATAGAGGGATTCCGCCGGTAACTCCAGTGCGCCGCTCCGAGCTAGTGGCCTTGGACGTCGACGACCTCGAAGAAGCCGAAGGCGGACTCTGCATACGGATCGTACGATCAAAAACCGATCAGGAGGGGCAAGGCGCCGTCATCGCCATCCTTCCCGGCGCAATCGCCTGCCCGATCAAATCGGTCAAGGCCTGGCTCACTGCCGCCAAGATCACCGATGGCCCGGTATTCCGACCGATCGTTAAGGGTGGGCGCATGACCTCTGATCGGCTGTCCGACAAGAGCGCCGTTGACATCATCAAACGCTACGCCCAATGCATAGGCCTCGATGCTAAGTCTGTTGCGGAACATAGCCTGCGTGCCGGATTTTTAACTTCCGCGGCCGCTGGCGGCGCAACGATTTTCAAGATGATGGATGTTTCGCGGCACCGAAGCGTCGATCCGCTGCGCGGATATATCCGTGATGCGGAGTTATTCCGTGATCATGCCGGCACCGGACTACTTTGAGCGCACGTTTCTGGCGCGCGCCAGCCACTTCCGCTGTTCACCCAATTGCAGACATTTCGCTGAATCGCACTAAAAGTGACGCGACGCGCCACTTCCAGACTCGTGCACCGCAGCAAAACAGCAACCTTATCGACCACCCCGTCGGCGCAGGCTGGCACCAGTCCTCTTGTGATGGTGTGGACAATCAACCCCTAAATAGAAGGACCAAAATGATGATCACAAGTATCAGGCTGAGGCCCCCGCCATAGTAATGGTATGGAGGGCCAACATAGAACCCACCCCCACCAAAAAGAAGAACCAGAATAATCAACAATACGATCAGCCACATTGTTTTGCTCCTGTGAAAACTCCGCTCGATCCACGATGATATCCGTTCTCTTTAGTACGAAGCCGACCCTTATCGATAAGGGCTGGTAACGGTAAAACGGTTACGATTTCTCGCGCATCGTTGTCAGTCACTTGCCAGCCCGACCCGTGCGAGTGGGCGGTCGAAAGCAGAAAACATGACCGCCGCCCTAGAACCAGCGTCCCCGGCCGTACCAACCGCCACCGCCGACAAGCAACACCATGACTATGATGATCAGAAGAGTTGTGGTGTCCATACTGTCCTCCTAATAGCCGACGAACGGGATTGCGGTTCGTACAATCCCAAAAATCAAAAAAGGTCCATCCTGGTCCCGGAGGCCGCTAATTGAGGCGGCCTAGCTGGACCTTGTCCTCCCTCAGAACAGTCTGCTTTCTTTCTATGTGGCAGGCGGAATACCTATAAACGACGTCGTCAAGCAATCGAAACGTCATTGAAGGCATTATCGTTTTGATCTTCATCGGCGCGTTACAGCGCCAACAGATTTCGGGTATATAAAAGTCACGCGGTTTTTGACGTTGATACTGGAGGGACATTGTAACCTCCGTGCATTCAGTCGACCGTTATCTTTTTCGTCGTCATGACCGCATGGTGCGTCTGGCAAGGAGGGGTAGTCTGTTCAAAATTGACCAGCCGGCACCCTGAATTTTGAACTGATGAGGCACTGCTCGCTGCGTGGTTCGCCTTCCCGAGCGGGTCACGATTTTATTTCGACGGCCCATAGGTTGCATTCAGGGGCGCAGATCCCCTTCTCGATTTCCTATGTGCTCGGCATCGTGACCCCGACATACTCTGCAGGAGCACCTTGCATCCTGCGGCGAAGGAATGTCGTAGGGAAACTCGACGCCCAGCAGACGCCCGGCTCAAGGAGGCGGTGCAGATCGGAGCGACGACTGGCGGCAAGCAAACAAGCTTCTTCAAGGAGAACACGAATTCCGCTTTGGCCAGTGAAGCCCCAAACCAAGGAAAAGACTGTCCAAAATTGCTCACACGGCTGTGGATTGTAACGCCTGCCCGCGCCGAGCTCTCAATTTCTGGTCGTAAGCGCGTCTGAACTCCGCGAAAATGCACGATGCTTTGAGGCCGATTCCTTCGCATTTAAAGCGGGCGATGCATTCTTCCGAACAGCCATCCGAGGCCGAGCGCGATTGCTACTGCCGTATAAGGCTGATTTTCGATGGTGTGGCGCAGTGCTTTTCTAAAGGAGCCGGCAGTTTGGGACGCGCTGTCGACCGCTTGGCCATTGAGGTCTTGCGCAGCATCCGATACTTCACCGGCCTGTTTCTTGCGGTTGACATCAGTGCGAGGGGTAAGGGTCTCTGCCATATCAATGCTCCAGTGGTTGTCGGTGTCACCGCGTATGAGGGAACAAAGGAGCCTAGGTTTCAAACGCGTGAGAGACCGCCAATTGAGACCGACTCAAGTCACTGCGTCCACACCCCAAACAGTAAGCCTCATCTCATGGTGGCACGCGGAACAATCGTAGACGCGGATATGTGTATCGGTTCTTTCCGGCGAAGCGTTGATGCTTGCGCTGTGCATATCTTTCCCGCACCGACACACGGGCCATTCAGTTAAGCCGGGCACTTGCAAGCGCTCGAACGCAGACATGATACCTCACCGGGAGGGAAAATCCGCCCGCATCCGTCCTGCGCTCCTTCGCAGTAGCCGTCTGTTCAAAATTGCTCACCTAGATCGCTCGGATCAAAACCCCTCCGTGGCAAAACGGCTGCAATTACATCGCCGATGGCGCCTTTGAGGAGATCACCGATCCAGTCGCGAACGGTAGAACCCGGCCAACAACGGACTGAGAGCGCACCCACGCCCCTGCGCAAACACAAGCCGAACTCGGCCATATGCGCCCGCAAGGCATTGATTACCTGGGTCCGCTGCCGCATCAAAAGATCGCGCGTTCGATACAGCATCAACCCACCCTGCTGCTCGGCCGATTTGACCGGTACGAAACGCATCGACGGCCGCGTCACCGCCTCACCGATCGCGGCGGCATCGTTTGCGTCGTTCTTGCGGCGATTGACGCAGGCCTTCACGTCTTTGGCCGGCATCAGCCACACTTGGTGACCAAGCTTCGTCAGTTCACGCGCCCAATGATGGGCTGTGGCACAGGCCTCCATGCCCGACAAGGCAAGGCGGCAGCGCCTTGAACAACGTCAGCACCTGGCTGCGTCGCAGTTGCTTCCGAACGACGACCTTTTCGGTCCCGTCGATGCCGTGAACTTGGAACACGTTCTTGGCAATCTCCAAGCCGATCGTGGTAATTTGCGTGTGGACGGCTCTCCTCATGCGATTCGTCTGCGACGAACCCCCCTATGGCACTTCGATGCCGAGAGCGGGTGCCGTCCACCACATCAAAAACAGACATCCCGACCGGTACGCGCTCTCTTCCTCTGCCTAGAGCGCAGCAGTGGGTAGCAGCTAAGTTTTAATCTGCGGTTGATCGTGGAGAACCACGTTCAACAAGGAACTGTGGACTTCAATGTGGCCGTTGTAATCAATAAGACCCAATTCCCGAAATTTGTTCATGAAAAAACTCACGCGACTTCGCGTCGTGCCAATCATCTCGGCTAGTGTCTCTTGGCTGATTTTCGCTATGATTGGCTCCGGCCGACCTTCCTTGCCAAAATTCGCCAGAAGCAGAAGGATCCGTGCCAGCCGTTTCTCGCTCGAATTGAATAGTTGATCGACCAGGTCCGCCTCGACGCGACTGTTGCGAGCCAAGAGGTGGGCGATAAATTGCTCGGCAAACGTTGGCTCTTCGTGGATTACGCGGGTGATGACTGCCTTTGCTATTCGCACGATCACGCATTCCGTCATGGCGGAGACGGTTGACAGGCGCAGCGGCTGTCCGGTCAAGCACCCTTCCCCAAAGAAATCGCCGGTTCCCAGAAGTGCGACCATGGCTTCCTTCCCCTGCTCGGAGACGACGGTCTTCTTGACCTTGCCGCTCTGAATGTAGAAAACAGAATCCGCGGGTTCGCCCTGCGTGTAGATATTTTGATCCTTCCGATAATCAGAATTGGCCCGTCCATCGTTCACTTTCGACAGAAATACTTTGGGATCGAACGGGAGCTTTGCTTTGCGGTTCATTGCCGGTCGCACCTGCTTATGACGAGGCTCATCTTCGACAACGGGAACACGATCCTTTGGAGGGGCTACCTCCGCCGCCAGTCCTGCGAGCCGTTATTCTAGATCAGTTTAGGGGATGGCGTCGGTAATGTACATTACCGTACAGCGGGAGCGACAATCTCACTCGTATGTTTTGGGAAGGTGAAAAGCCAGGCGCGCTCGGACCAACTGATAACACTCGCAAGATGCCTTCGTGAGACCCTGCCGATCAAGGATTGTGACTTGGCGTCGGCCGCGTTCAATCAAACCGGCACGTTCAAACTCCCGGATGGCATTCGTGATGGTTGGCCTTTGAACACCCAGCATTTCGGCGAGCAAGCTCTGAGTGATTGGCAGTGCGTCGCCGTCACTGCGGTCACGCATCATCAGCAGCCAACGCGCCAATCGCTGCTTGAGGCTGTGTGCGCCGTTGCACGCGACCGACACCATGACCTGTTCGAGAAAGGCTTGGACGTAAGCCTCCATGACGCTTCGGAATAATGGCATTGATTGCATGGCCCGTGTAAACGCTGCGCGCGACATCTTTGCGGCGCTCCCCGGGATTTGGACGAGAAGCTGGACTGAGGAGCGCTTGGCCCCCAAGATGGCTTGCACACCACTGCAGCCCTCCCTGCCGACCGTTGCCATCTCAATGATACTGCCGTCCGAATAAACCGCCACCACCGAGACGACACCGCTATCGGGGAAGAATACATGGTCGAGCGCACTATCAGCGTCCATGAGGACCTGCGCGCGTTGGCAGCAAATTTGTTCAAGCTCCGGCATAAGCCGCTTGAGATTGCGCGACGGCAGCGCGAGCAACAACCGATTGCGCGGCCAATTTGATGAAGCGTTCACTGCCATTCAACCGCGCTCGGTTCGCGTTAGCGTATCGTTTGAGAAGTCTATGACAGTGTTCGTCCGGATATTGAGCAAAACAGCTCACAGCCAACCGACGTCATGCCTGAGTGGAACGTAACGATGCGATTCGAATAAGGGAGCGCGGCTTCCGCTTTGGGGTCATTCACCTCATTTCGAGCGTGCGTCGGCCACTTCCGCTTTGACTCCGATTCTAGAACAAAGCGCCGCACCGCACTAACCGTAGCGAGGGGTGGATCGGTCACAGACATTGGTATTATGGGGTGATATTTTTGTTACTGAAGCGGATGGATACAAATGGTTATGCAAACTGAGGCGCTGCCTGTTGGATTGGACTTGACGGGCATGACACCGGAAGACCTGGTAGCATTGCGAAGAGCCGTTCGGTCGCTTGAACAGCCAGGCCTTGCTGCACGCCTCACCAATATGGTGGGTAAGCCCATCGAACTCATTGGAGACGTGCTTCCGGCTTCCGCTTCGCACGTTATTGCCACCGCCACTTCCAAAGGTCTTGAGGCAGCCCTCAAGGTAGCGCTGCGGACCATGCAACGGACCCCTCACGCTGGATCGCAGCTCCTGCACAAAGCCTTGGCCACAGCATCCGGTGCTGCCGGCGGTGCCTTCGGTTTGGCGACACTTCCCATTGAGCTTCCTGTCTCGACAATCATCATGCTGAGATCCATCGCGGATATTGCGCGAAGCGAGGGCGAAGATCTTTCCGAACCGGAGGTGGCACTCTCATGCGTGCAGGTCTTTGCATTGGGCGGACGAGCTGGCTCGGCCGATGCGTCTCAAAGCGGTTATTTCACCGTGCGGGGCATGCTCGCGAAGAGCGTAACTGAAGCCGCGCGCTTCATCGCAGAGCGCGGCGTTATTGAGGAAGGCGCCCCAGTTCTTGTCCGCTTCATCACGCTAGTGGCGTCTCGCTTTGGCGTAGTGGTGACGCAAAAAGTCGCGGCGCAGGCTCTTCCGGTGATCGGTGCACTAGGCGGCGCTGCCGTGAACTATGCGTTCATCCAGCATTTTCAGGAGGTGGCTCGGGGTCATTTCACCGTTCGCCGACTTGAGCGAGTCTATGGCAAAAACCTTGTACGGACGGAATATGAGCGCCTCGCTCAGGACCACTGAAGCCCAAATATCCAAGGTTTACTCTCAGTCAACAGCGCCGTTTCGAGCGCACTTCAGCCACTTTCGCTATGTCTCCCATCGCTCCCGAATTGCGGCGCTGCGGCGAGCGCTTCACAAATATCATTTATGTTGGTGCTCTGCTCCAATTTCTTCATTTCGTCGATCAGCCAGTCGATGGTTTTGCGTGTGCCAATTGAAGCGACGCGGGTGAACGAAAGGTTCGCCCGCAAGGTACCGTAGGCACCGTGCGCACTGTCCAACTGTTTGCTTCCGGGCTCGTCGGATATGAACTTTCCTGTTCCGGCCTCCGTCAGCTGGAAGTCGGACGACTGATAAATGCCGCGCTTGTTTCCAACGGTTTGGATGAGAGTCATCACTACTCCTATTGCGTCGTCGATGCCTTGCGACGGTGTGCCTTTAATCCTGAGCTTTTTGAGGAACTTAAGCGGCTGTTCCCCGACAAAGCGTCTGAGCGAAATATCTCTAGTTTACTTGGAGAAGCAAGGATTTAAGCCAGACGGAGCCGCGCTTACGTCGAAAAATTTTAAGGAAACAATGGCGCTTGTTGCTGGCGAATCTGAGCAATACAATGACGTTCCAGAGAATGAGGGAACGCAATCTGGAGCGCCTATGCGACCCGTCCGACCACAGGAAATTCGTCCGCAACTCTTTAATCCATCAGATCAGGGCGTAGCATGGCCCCAGCCCCGCATTGTCATGAGTGGCAATCGCTTGGATATTCAGGCTTCCGTGGACTTGGAGGGGCTCAAAAAACTTCAAGAAATGCTGAGTAAATATGAAGCTATCTTGGAAATGGCAGACGAAATTCCGCCAATGGGCAATATGGAAAAGGTCGGTGGAGTTTGGAAGCCAAAGGGCCAATGAACGAGGCCGCCAACTGAGGCGGCCTCCCCGCTTGCGCAAGCGCGCACTAATGCTTTTTCATGTGGTGGTGATTCGGATGAGTAGTTGGATGGGTAGTTGGATGGGTAGTTGGACGATTTGCCCGGCGCGCAGCCCACGAAGTGTATCCACCAGGCGAACCAGGCGCCATAGCATTTGCGTCCTGCGTAACAGCATCCAACAATGTGGCGACAACGATAGCTAACACTATGAGAGAGACGGTCCCAATGATCTTCATGGCGCTTCTCCAAAATTACAATTTGCGCATATTATACGAAATTACGACAGACGAAAAATCGAATTAGGACAAAACCCTCGGAATTAGGACAGCACCCGGTCCTACGCAAGAACAATCCATGAACATACTTGGGCTGTCGGATTGAGATCGCCCAGGGTTCGCCATCACCCGACAAAATACCATTGCGAGAACAAGGCGGCTTCCCACAGCAGGATCCCGCCCAATATGCCGATCAGCGAAATCGTCAGCCACAAGCGCCGCTCGCACAGGATGCCGACGTAAATCCATGCGGGAAAGCACATCAGTCCGACACGGATCGCCGAGGCGGTAATACCCAGCGTGAAGTAGGGCAACATGAGAGAGCCAAGCGCATACAACGAGACAGCGGATCGCAAACGCCAGAACGACCAGATGGAGAGGGCCAGAAAGCACAGGAACACTGCGATCCACTCCGGATATGCATGCGAAAATGGAAGGAGCATGACCGATGATAGCAACCGTTCCAAAATCGTGTCGCCGCGCCAAGCGCCTTTATTCCAGACCAGTTGGCTGGTGGCGAACGCGAATGGCTGTCCGAACTTGATCCCGAGGAAGGCCATATAAGCCAGCAGGCCCCATGCCGCGAGGATGCCGCACAGCGCCATTCTCGGCAGTAGACGCGGCCAAGGCAGCGCGTTCCGCTGCCACATCTCCCAAAGGATCACCGGCATCACCACGATGCCGATGTGCCGCGTGCCGGACGCCAGCCCGGCCATGACGGCCGCAAGAACAAATTTCTCGCGGCGGAGGCAGATGAAGCTGAGCAGCACGAAGGCGAGGCACAACGACTCGGAATAGCCGGCGGAGAGAAACAGCGACGATGGGAAGAAACATAACGACCCCAACGACAGGAGCGCGACCCGATCGCCAAATTCGTCCCTGACGAATTTTGTGAACAGAAGCGCTACGGGGAGGGCGGCGATATTCGCCACCAGCAGAAGCACCAGGTCCGTATCGATGCTGAATAGAGATTTTACGACGTAGGCAACGAGCGGATAGAGCGGAAAAAAGGCGACCGAACTCGGAGCCGCTGGGTCGCCGCTGAATTGATATCCATCGCGGACGATGGCGTGGAACCAGCGACTGTCCCAGTGCAATAATCGGTAGTACCAGATGTTGTCGGCCTGCAATGTCGCCTGGTCCAAGGTGCGGACAATGTCTGCGGCGCGGACAGACCCCTTTCCCAGGTTGACGCCGGCGATGACGACGGCGCGCGATGCCGCAAAAATAATCAGCGCGGACAAGTAGACTTCATAGGCGCGCCATCCCGTGCGCAGCGGGGACGGCACATCGGCATTGGCAGGATGGGCGTTATCGGACGATGCTGACTTGAGATCGCTCGACATTTATCTCGGTCTTGTACGGCGCGGC
>Ga0187887_10004106_pt1 | contig 11015 bp, 6 predicted proteins | sample June2016WEW_7_10_FD_132977 | JGI IMG/M metagenome (GOLD analysis project Ga0187887, IMG submission 132977) | Peatland microbial communities from SPRUCE experiment site at the Marcell Experimental Forest, Minnesota, USA - June2016WEW_7_10 | ecosystem: Environmental > Terrestrial > Soil > Wetlands... | reverse complement strand
CCGCCGGTTTTTAGCGCGGCATGGGCTTGCGGAATAAGACGCTCGATCACCTCAACTCCTCTGGGTCCGGCGAAGACTGCATTGCGCGGCTCGAATTTGCGGACTTCGAGCTGAACATCGTCTGCTTCCGATTCGCCGACGTACGGCGGATTGGAGACGATGAAATCGAAGGAATCGTTTTCAAAGCCCGCAAGCAAGTCACCTTCGCGAAATTGAATGCGGCTTTCGAGTTGATTGCGGACGGCGTTGATGCGGGCGATTTCGAGCGCGGCGGCGGAAATGTCCGTGGCGTGAATCTCTGCGGCAGGCAGATCCTTCGCCAAAGCCACCGCAATCGCTCCCGACCCGGTGCCGACGTCAACAATTCGCAAAGCAGGCACTGGAGCCCGGGGCACGTCTGGTGTTGGCGTGCCGGAGCGGATCTTTTCTGTTCGCCATTCTTCTGGGTGCGAAGAACCTGACGGCTGATGGCTGATGGCTGATGGCTGCTTTGCCAGCTCCAGCACCGCCTCCACCACATGCTCGGTCTCCGGACGGGGAATCAGCACCGCCGGAGACACGATCAAATCCAAACCCCAGAACTCCTGATGCCCGGTGATGTATTGCGCGGGAACGCCCGTCGCCCGCCGCGCGAGAGCATCGTCATAGCGTTGCAATTCATCTGTCGTCAGCTCCCGCTCCGGATGCGCGTAGAGATAGGCGCGATCGCAATCCAGGGTGAACATGATGAGAAGCTCCGCGTTCATCCGGGGCGAGGGAACGTTTTCCGCAGTCAACCGCTCGACCGCCGAATTGAGTGCCTGCCGCAGTTGCACAGTCCTATTTCAACAGAAAAGCGAAGTCAGAAGTTAGAAGTCAGATTGAAGAAGTGGAAACCTGACGAGCGGAGTTTCTCCGTAGAGGCTTCCACTAGCGGCAGGAGAAAAGCAGCTGGGCGTCGGAAGTTGGAGAACAACCAAACAAAAAACGCACAACGACGAGCGACCAAGGTCACTTCTGCATTTTAACTTCTAACTTCTGCCTTGCCTCACCCCACGCTCGCCGTTTCCTGCTTGAGCTTTTCTGCCTGGAAGTGCGTGATCAGCGCATCGATCAGCGGCTGGATCTTGCCATCCATCACCTGCTCAAGCTGGTGGACCGTGAATCCGATGCGATGGTCGGTCAGCCGGTTCTGCGGAAAATTATACGTCCGGATCTTTTCCGAACGGTCGCCCGATCCCACCATCTGCTTGCGTTCTTTGGCCAGCGCATCCTGCTGCTTCTGCATTTCGACTTCATACAAGCGCGACCGCAACACGCGCATGCCCTTTTCGCGGTTCTTAATCTGCGATTTTTCGTCCTGGCAACTCACCACCGTGCCTGTCGGAATGTGTGTGATGCGCACCGCCGAGTAAGTTGTGTTCACTGACTGGCCGCCCGGACCGGACGAGCAGAACGTGTCGATGCGCAGGTCTTTGGCTTCGATCTTGACGTCGACATCCTCGGCTTCCGGCAAGACCGCAACCGTAATTGCCGATGTATGCACGCGTCCCTGCTGCTCGGTCGCCGGTACGCGCTGCACGCGATGCACGCCGCTTTCATACTTGAGCCGCGAATAAACGCGGTCGCCCTCGATCAGTGCAATCACCTCTTTGAGGCCGCCAATGCCCGACTCCGACGTCGAAAGTACTTCGACCTTCCACTTCTGGCTTTCCGCGTAGCGGTTGTACATGCGGAAGACTTCGGCCACAAACAGCGTCGCCTCATCGCCGCCCGTGCCCGCGCGGATTTCGAGAATGATGTTCTTCTCGTCATTCGGATCCTTCGGCAACAGCAGTACCTTCAGATCCTCTTCCACGCCGCCTACACGCGCTTCCAGCTTCGCCAACTCCTCTTCGGCATAGGCGCGCATATCGGCGTCGATCTCGTCGGCCAGCAGAGCTTTGCTCTCGGCGATGCCGCGTCTCAGATCCTTGAATTCCCGGTACTTCTCGACCACCGGCGTGATTTCGCTGTGCGCCTTGGCGGTCTTCTGGTATTTCGCCGAGTCATTGGTAATATCCGGCGACGCGAGGGCGTTGGTCAGCTCCTCGTACCGTGCTTCGATTTGGTCAAGTCGTTCGAACATAAGTTCTCAGTTCTCGGTTGTCAGTTCCCGGCAAAGCGTGCGATCGTAACGCCCATTCTCAGTTCTTGTTCCAGTTCAGAAAAACCAGTAAATGGCCGCGCAACAACAAGCCCCGCGATGGTTTCGCTTCTATTGTAAGGGCTTTTTTCTGAGAACTAGGAACTGAGAACTATTTTCGCGGTGGGCACCGCTACGCAATCACCAGTTCGCCGCCGTGTTGCTTTTCCAGCTTCATCGCTTCATCGAGCGCAATGATGGCGCACTCAACTTCGCGGTCGTCCGGAGGCTGGGTCGTGATCCTTTGCAGCCAGAGCCCCGGAGCCGTCATCATTGCAAACAACGATCCGCGATGCTTCGCCGCGAAGCGAATGATCTCGTAAGAGACTCCCGCAATGACCGGCAGTAATATGATTCGTTCGCTAAATCGGGCCCAGAAGGTCGTCACCGGAATGAACATGTAGATGATCATCGAGATGATCATCACCGTCATCAGAAAGCTTGTGCCGCAGCGCGGATGATAGGTCGAATATTTCTGCACCGCACCGGTTTCCAGCGGATCGCCATTCTCGAACGCAAATACTGTTTTGTGCTCCGCACCGTGATATTCGTAAACGCGCCGGATATCTTTCCAGAGCGATACGCCCCACACAAACAGCAGGAACATCGCGATTCGGATCAGCCCGTCCACCAGGTTGAACACGAACTGCTCCCCAAAAACGGGGCTTACTTTTTTCAGCGCGTTGGTCGCCACTAGCGGCAGAAACTTGTACATGAAGATGAAGAAGGCGATGGAAAACGCCATGTTCAGGCCGGCCATCCAGCCGCTGATTTCCATCTTCTTGCCTTTGTCGTCGGCCGGAATCTCGTCCAGCGCGGCATTCGCGGAAAATTTCAGCGCCCGGAATCCCAGCGTCATGGCATGGCCCAGCGTCATCACCCCGCGCACCACCGGCCACCCCATCCACTTATGCTGGTCTGACGCACGCGGCAGCGGCTCACTGTGAGTCACAATCTCGCCCGAAGCTTTGCGCACGGCAATTCCCCAGGCGTGGGGCGAACGCATCATCACACCTTCGAGCACGGCCTGGCCGCCGACAAGCGTTGTCTCCTCAGCGCTTTCCAACGCCGGGAGAAGCTGTACCGCCGCCAAGAACCGCAAGATTTGCCGCCAACGTTGCATAGGGTAATTAGATGTTGCTACGGGAGGGACGACTCCTCACACTAGATTATCACAGCGAGCGGAGGTTTGACCTCGACAATCGGAACTCCTAACTGATTCTATGTCAATGACTTAAGTTGCCAGGCAGACCAGTTTTGCCGGCCGATAGTGGTACCAGCCACGCGACTGACCGGCCGTCATCGCGCCTGTTATATTTCGGACTTATTGCCGTTACCAATCTCCATCGGAGGGCGCACGACATGAGGTCCATCGCGATTGTGGTTTGCATCTTTTCCACTTTATTGGTTTGCACTGTGCCTCTCGCCGCCCAGGATGACTCCGACTCCGTGGCTCGCTCGCAGGTGCTGGCCCTCGAAAAAGCCTGGAACCAGGCTTACAAGATGGGAGATGCCGGCGCCCTATCCAGTCTTCTCGATAATTCCCTGGTGCTCGTCGAAGACGATGGTGCGCTCAAGACGAAAGCTGAGTTCCTCGGCAGCATCAAGGGTCCGACTGCCAATGAAGAGCAGGTTGCGCCCGAATCTCTCACTGTCCGTGTATTCGGAAAGACCGCCATCGCCATCGGCGTGATCGCAGTCAAGTCGAAAGAACATGGCAAGACCGTCACTCGGCGCGAGCGCTTCATCGATACCTGGATTGCCCGCAACGGAACCTGGATCTGCATCGCGACCGATGCGACGCCGATCTTGCACTGACCTCCTCGTTCGGTGTCCGTTCCAATGACAAGCTCGGCTAACTTATAGTTATGACTGCACCATCCCAAATCCTGCCGTCCCCTGTACTAACTCGTCTTTTCCCTTCGATACTTTAGTAACCACCCCATGTGCCCTAAGTGCAGAAAACGCCCTCCGCAGCCCATACGATAAATCAGCAAAGAATCAAAAGGTCACTCACATGATGTCTGCCGTTCGCATCCCTGCCGCTTTCTGTCTTCTCGCGCTCATTTTCTTTTTCATCGGCTGCGGTAGTACCACGCAAGCGCCGATTGCGGTTACATTGAGCGCCAGCAGCCTCGCGATCGATCAGGCACAGACCGTGAATCTGACGGCATCGGTCACGAATGATTCCAAGAATGCGGGTGTGCAATGGAGCGCCTCCAACGGAGGATCGCTTGGCAGCACTACTCCGACCAGCGCTGTTTACACCGCGCCGGTTTCGGTGACGAGTTCGTTTCCCGTGGCGGTCACTGCGACCTCAATCAGCGATTCCACGAAATCTGCTTCTGTGCGAATTACCGTCAACCCGTTGCCGGCCATTCCGCCCACGCAGCAGCCAATATGGGTTGCAGGTACCCCCAATTCGGCGACCGTCAGCGTGAGCGGCGGCAGCGCGCCTTTTACCTGGAGCATCTCTTCCGGGACGCTTCCGCCCGGACTTTCGCTCGGATCAAGCAAATACAGTTCCGCCCCGATTTCGGGCACGCCTACACAGGCGGTGAATAATCAGGCGGTCACAATCATGGTGACCGATGCGACTGGCGTCTCCGCTACCGAGGCGCTGACGATTACGGTCGAAGCGGCTCCGCCTCTTACCATCAGCACGGGCTCGCTGCCCACCGGTTATACGGGGATTGCCTATAGTCAAACACTGCAAGCGACCGGCGGCGTTCCCTCCTACCAGTGGAGCGTAATCTCCGGCAGTCTGCCATCTGGACTGACTCTAAATTCTTCCACGGGCGCCATCACGGGAACTCCAACTGCACTCGGGACCTCAAGCTTCACTGTCAAGGTCAGCGACTCGCAGACCCCGACACCAGCCAGCACAACCGCGAATTTGAGCATCACCATCAATAATCCGCCGCTCGCGGTGACGACCACGAGCCTGCCGGAAGGCGTCATTAATGTCGCTTATTCCAGCACCGCGTTCCTGACGGCAAACGGTGGCACGGCGCCTTACACCTGGAGTATCAGTTCGGGCAGTCTGCCCAATGGGCTGCAACTCAACGCCAGTACGGGGCAGATCACAGGAACGCCCACCAAGACGGGGACGTTCCCATTCACCGCCAAGGTGACCGATTCGAGCAGTCCGACGCAAACCGCAACCGCCAATTTGAGCATTGTCATCAACAGCCCACTGGAGATCACGACCACGTCGCTGCCTTCGGGTAGCGTTGGCACCTCTTATAGTGCGACGCTCGCAGCCAGCGGCGGCGTTCCACCCTACAGTTGGACCGTGACCAGCGGCGACTTGCCTGCCGGTTTGAGCCTGAACAAGACAACGGCCGTGATCTCTGGAACGCCTACCGCGACCGGCACCTCCACCTTTACGGTCAGCGTCAGCGACTCGGAAACGCCTACCGAAGAAAGCACCACCAACCTGAGCATCACAATTTCATCTGCGAGCTGTCCGAACAACGCCAGCTTCAAGGGCAACTACACGACGGCCATGGAAGGCTGGAACACAGACTCGACCGCAGTGCAGAGCGCGGCATTGGCGAGCTTTGCCGCTGACGGCAACGGCAACATCACCGGCGGCATCCTCGACACCGATGATGGCAACAATGGGCACCAGAACGGTACATTCACAGGAACCTACTGCATCAGCTCCAACAACCTGGGAACCATGAAGCTTACGCTGAGCGCCCCGTACAGCACCACGAATACTTTCGCCGTCACGCTCAACTCCACGGGAAGCAACGGCCGGATCATGTTCTACGATTCAACCAACACGAAGGAAGTTGGGCCGCTGCTCCTGCAGGATACCTCGGCATTTTCGACCAGCAAGATCGACGGCGACTACGCATTTGGAATGGTCGGCGTCGACAGCGTGGGCGGCAGCGCGCGCTTCGCGGTTGCCGGGCAATTCAATTCCAACGGCTCAGGCACGCTTTCCGGCATCGCCGATGGAAATGACCTGCTTTCCGGTGTGAGCAGTCAGGTTACGCTGACTGCATCGGATTTCACTGTCGCTTCCAGCGGACGCGGCACGGTCACACTGAACTTCAGCGGCGGAAGTATGAATTTTTCGCTGCAGTTTGCCTTCGACGTAGTGAGCGCCACACAACTGGCGATGATCGAGACCGATGGTCCGAAAACTGATCATCCGCTGCTGGTCGGCCAGGCGCTGCAGCAATCGACGACTGCTTTCACCGACGCATCGCTCGACGGGAATGCCATCGTAGCGTCGCAATCGCTTACGAGCGGCACGACTCCTTCGGTCAGCGGCGGAATTATCACGACCAACGGCGCTGGTACTTCAATCGGGCTGAGTCTTGACCAGAATGTTGGAGGCACGGTCGGAACCTTCAGCGGGTCGGGCACCTACAGTGTCGCCTCGAACGGACGTGTGACGCTGAGTGGAAGCGGGTTGGGCAACAATCCGCCGGTTCTCTATCTCGTAACGAAGAACCAGGGGTTTGTCGTTGGCACCGACGGCGGAGTCACGTTCGGCGCATTTTATCCGCAGAGCGGCAGCAACTTCAGCACGAGCAGCCTCGACGGATCGTTCACCGGAGGCAGCGATCGTCCCCAGAACGATCTGGTTGGCGAGCAAGTGGACGCGCTGACCTCCGACGGCAAGGGTAATCTCACCGGCACAGCGGAAAAGAACGTGAACGGCGGGTCACCGACGCAAAATTCCATCACCGAGACCTATTCAGTGTCGCTGAACGGCCGCGTTGTGGTCAGCGAGGCCGGCGCTCAGACGGAGATTCTGTATATCGTCAATTCCGGTTTCTTGCTGGCGATTCCGGTCGATAGCGGCGATGACGATCCGAAGGTGATCTGGCTGCTGCAGTAGCGATCGCCATTTGGGGAAACGGTGCGTGGACCGCTTCGAGAAGGGGATTTCTCCCTGCATGCGGTCGATCGGGAATGAGTAGTCTGGCGTCGCTTACGTATGAGTCCCTGCACGGTCGAAGCAGAGTTCTCACGCGGCCTGCAGTTCTGGCTTCAGAATCACTCCGCCCGCGCTGTAATACCGCAACTGCCGCCGTTCACAACATCGACTCGTCTCATCGAAAAGCGCGCACGAATTGATCGGCTTCGAATAAACGTGCAAGCTTACGCTGCCATGTTGCGAATGTTCCAGATTCTCGATCCGGTGCGTTGTTCGCACGCGGTCGACCAGGGCTACGCTTCCGTCCGCCTGGCGGGTCGTGCTGCCCAGTAGCTCGACCTCAACCGGCCGGCGAGCGGTCGTTCCTAACCCGCGGCGCGGGCTTTCCTCCGGTTGCGCCCGCACAAACTTGTAATCGCGAGAGACCAGTTCGCCCTGCACCACCGTGACCCAGCCAAGCTGTCCGTCGTGCGAATGGATGGGAGTTCGCTGGCCCGGGAGCCAGCACAGTGCAAGCACCTCGAAGAAGTCGTCGCGGAAAATTAAATTGCGCGCGTAAGTTTCGCGGTTCCACAACAGATAAGGAGCGATTGCTTCCCCAGAGAGTTGCATCTGCGCCAGGAAGTCGGAAACGCGCGCCGTTGTGATCGGCTCCTTTTCAAGAGAATGAAGCCCTGCGATAAAGTCCCCAACCCGCGTTTCGAGGGGATGCACATCCAGTGTCTGAGCCATTCGAAATTCCTCCTGGGCCGGGGAGCGGGGGGACTGGCGGCCACAATGCCCGGCAAGGCGCCGGATCCTGATTAAATGTCTACTAACATTGTAGACATTAACGTATACACGGGCCCCTGTCAACTGTCACGAAAGCAGCCCGGCGAGCGGACTCTTCATCTGGGCGGGCGAGCCATACAGCAGCGCCAAATACTTCCGGCGGAAGACTTTCAGAGCAGAGAGTCTGCGTCGCAAGATTCATAAGAACAAGTGGACCATTCCTCGGCCCACCTGTTGGAAGTTTGCGCGTTTTACGGCACAAACAAGTACCCGTGGTACACGCTGCCCGAGTCGGTGTAGTAGCCGGTAACATCTCCGGCTGTGTTGATGCCCATCTCGAGGCCCGTATCGCCAGGCAACTCAAAGCTGGTGATCGCCCCCTTGGCGCTGCGCTCAAAGCCGTAGGTCGCTCCACTCGAAGTGCCGTAGACTCCCGTGATCGTCCCCGCCGTGTTGATGCCAAAGACAATGGTTGACACCGAACCCGTAGGATCGAACGAGGTGATGGCACCCGTTGTGGCGCGCACGAAGCCGTGTCCCACACCGCTCGCATCGATGTACCATCCTGCGATCGTGCCCTTCGTGTTGATCCCGGTGGCATTGGTTCCCTGAAGGTTGCCGGTGCCCGCGCCCGTCACGTCAAAGGTTGTGATCGTGCCGCTGGCCGTGCGCTCAAATCCGTGAAACACGCCGCTGCTGTCCCTGTCGGATCCCGTGATCGTTCCCGCTGTGTTGATCGCACCCGGAATCGTTCCCTGACCCTTGCTCGTGCCCGCACCGGTCACGTCGAAGTTGGTGAACCCACCCGTCTTCGAGCGGACATACCCACGGTGTACGCCGCCGGAATCGAAATACCATCCTGTGATCGAGCCCGCAGTGTTGATGGCAATACCGAACGTCCCTTGATCGTTGCCCGTGCCTGCGTTTGGATCGTCGAAGGTGGTAATTACGCCGGTCTTCGAGCGGACGACGCCATGCCGCACGCCGCCAGTGTCAATGAGATAGCCAGTGATCACTCCGGACGTGTTGATGCCGGTAACCACACCGCCTGTGTAGCCGCTGGGAGCGTCGTAGCTGGTATAGGCACCGGCTGCGCTGCGCACGAAGCCGTGCCCAAGACCGTTCGTGTCGATATAGACTCCCGCGATCGTGCCCGCCGTGTTGATGGCGGCGGCGATCGTCCCCTGGCCGGAGGCCGAGCCTGCGTCGGGTTCGTCCAGGGTCGTGAAAGTTTGGGCCGGCGCGGCGATTGCTATGGCAATCGTGGCTGCCGCCAAGACCAGAGCAGCGTACAGTCGTGATCGTAAAGTTGTTTTCATCGAATCTCCCTAAGCTTTTCGAGGGCTGGCAGTTTCTTATGGTCGAGAATGGCCTTTACTTGCCCGTCCCGTTGAGTTGCACGGTCTGCGTGCCGACCGTGTCCTTGATGGACAAGGTCGCTGTCCGTGCCCCTGTGGCGGAGGGCTTGAACGTCACCGTGATCGTGCAATCCCAGCCGGCTTTCACACTGGTCTTACACGTCGACGTCTCGCTGAAGTCGCCGGCATCCGCGCCGCCAATCGAAATGCCGTCGATTGCGAGCGCTGTGTTCTGGTCGTTGGTGAGTAACACGGTTGCGGTCTTCTTTGTCCCCACAGCTTGGGCCTTATAGACCACGTCGAGCGGGGAAATGCTGACCGGCTGGGTGGCGTTGAGCATGATGCTGATGAAATTGCCGGCGCCCCCAGCGTTGAGCAACGCCACATCGGGCATGCCATCGCCATTGAAGTCGGCAACTACCGCGCTGACGACGCCCGTGCCCGTGTAATAGAACTCCGTCGCGGTGAACGTGCCATTGCCATTACCCTGAAGTACGGCGGGGCCGAGCTCAAAGTTGCCCGCGCTGTAGGGGATGATTACATCGAGGTTCCCATCTCCGTTTAAGTCCGCCGCAATGGGTGCATTACTGTTGCCGCCCGCGCCCACGCAATTGATTGCGCCAGCGGTGAACGTACCGTCACCGTTTCCCTGGAGAAATTGAGAGCCAGAACCGCAGTTGGGTATGCCAGTGATCGTGGCCAGCAAGTCCTGCTTTCCGTCCTTGTTGAAGTCCCCGGCAACCGCCTCTACCGTGTAATACGGGGTCGCGGTCTGGATGGGCGTGCCGAAGGTTCCATTGCCATTTCCGGGCAGCACCCAGACGGTGGTATAGGCTCCCTTGGGCGTCAACGCGATGTCTATCTTGCCGTCACCGTTGAAGTCGGCAAACGTCAACGACTCCTGGTAAAACAGGTTGGCAACGGCGGGAACCAGCGGCTCCGTGGTGTAAGTTCCATTGCCTTTGTTGAGCAGCACACTGAGGGTGCCATCGGAGTTTGCGGTGACGATGTCGAGTTTGCCATCGCCGTTCACGTCCACCAGATAGACTTGCTGTTCCTGGGCCGACGCGCCGGTGGGGTAGTAGACGGCCTTCTTGAACTTTCCCGTCCCCAAACCTTCTAAAACGGCCACGGTTTGGTTCTGGCAGCCTGCGTATGGGGCGTCCTGCAAGGTGACAACCAGATCGGCTTTACCATCGCCGTTCACGTCGCCGGCGGCAACCCACTCGGCAGAGTTGTTCGCGCAAGTGCCGGGAGTGATCAGCGTCGTCGTTCCCAGCGCTCCGTGCGAGCTTCCCAGGGTGATACCGATCTTCGAGCTGTCGCCTACAATCGCCTGCGCGATATCGGGAAAGCCGTCGCCATTAAAATCGGCGGTCGCGATGTTATTTGCAGCGAGCGAGCTTAAAGCGTACAACTGGGCGGTCTGGAAACTTCCATCGCCGCGGCCAAGGGACACGGTGTTGGTATAGAAGCCGTCGGTATCCAGCACATCGAGCGTGCCATCACCGTTGAAATCGCCCACAGTGACGAGAAAATTGCTGCAGTCGTTGCAGCTTTGGAGTGGGTACACCGGCCCCGCGGTGAAGGTGCCTTTGCCGGTTCCGTAAAACGTGTGAACGCCGCCGAACGGATCGGGAACAACGATATCCAGCTTTTTGTTGTTGTTGATATCGGCCAGCACGATGTTGTTGGTGGGGTAAAGAGGGACAGTACCGACCGTTCCCTTCACTTTGAAAGTCCCGTTGCCCTCGTTCAGATAGACAATGGCTGTGGCACCACCACTGCTCGCGACGACGACGTCTGGCTTTTTGTCGCCATT
>Ga0187887_10004104_pt1 | contig 11017 bp, 9 predicted proteins | sample June2016WEW_7_10_FD_132977 | JGI IMG/M metagenome (GOLD analysis project Ga0187887, IMG submission 132977) | Peatland microbial communities from SPRUCE experiment site at the Marcell Experimental Forest, Minnesota, USA - June2016WEW_7_10 | ecosystem: Environmental > Terrestrial > Soil > Wetlands... | reverse complement strand
GCACCCTCGCCCCGGATCATTCGCAGCGTACGATCCAGGTGGACGCAAGCTTCCTGATGCACCAGGACATGGTCGGCGCCGGCCTTGATGAAGTCAGGCGCGAAGCGGTCCGCTTCGCTAATCATCAGATGCACATCCAGCTTCAACCGTGTGACCTTGCGAATTGCCTCCAGCACCGGAATTCCGACAGCGAAGTTGGGGACGAAATGCCCATCCATGACATCCACATGCAGCATGGACGCACCGGCACCTTCGACCTTGGCGATCTCTTCGCCCAAATGCGCAAAATCCGCCGCGAGAAGGGATGGAAGGATTTCAACCATTGCGGACTATTCAAGATGTTAGCACAGCCACAAAAAAGCCATCTCCTGGGTCCACGCCCGGCAGCCGCTCAGTGATCTGCCAGTGCCCGGGAACAGCCTGCACCACCAGCCGGTTCTCTTCCTCTTCTAGCGAACAAGTGGCGTAGACCAGCCTGCCGCCGGGCTTCAAATATTGGATGGCGTTACGCAGCAAAGCCACCTGCTTGCGATGCAACTGCAGCAGATCCGAAGGTTCGAGGCGCCACTTGATCTCGGGATTTCGGCCCAGCGTTCCGGTCCCGGAGCAGGGCGCGTCCACCAGAATGCGATCGAACTGAGTGCGGAACGGCAGCCGCTCGGTTGCATCCAGCACCACCAGCGGGCAACCCAGCGCGCGCAGATCTTTCAAACGATGCCAGTGGATATCGCAGGCGATGGCCCGGACTCCATATTCGAGAGCTTGCGCGGTCTTGTTGCCGGGAGCTGCGCAAAGATCGAGAAAAGTCATTCCCGAATGAAGATCGAGGTGCGGCACTACGGACTGCGCCGAGATGTCCTGGATGCGTCCAGTGCTCGCCGTGTAGCTTTCCACCGGCTGCAGAAATGTCGTAGCGATCTTCTCGGTAGATTCAGCACCGAACTGGCGAGTCCATTTCTCAATCAACCAGCCCGGCACGGACAGCTCGGTGGCCTGGTCCGGCCACGCAAGAGGCTTTCTATCAACCTTGCGAAGCACTGCATTCACGAGGCCAGAGGCCGCTTGTTTCCGCGCGCGCTTAGCCAACTCCACGCTCTCGCTGACGGCTGCGTGAGGCGGAATGCGATCCAGATAGCGAAGCTGATAAATCCCCATGCGCAGGATCATCCGGATCTCAGGATCGGGAGGGCGCGGGACGAAGCAACCAATAAGATGATCGAGTTGCGCCTGATAGCGTAGACACCCGAAAACAATTTCAGAAGCGAGCCCAGCATCGCGCGGATCGAGCGCGGCCGTGTGCTTGAGCAGCAGATCGGAAGCATAGCCGCCTTGCGAGACTTTCTGCAGCACATCGAAGGCAACTTGGCGCGCGGGAGATACCAAATACCAGTTTAGTCGTAGGGCAGGATGTCATCCTGCGCGCGGTTGCCAACCGCGCTGTAAGCAATCGGCGCGCAGATTACCAACCTGCCCCACTCCCCTGTTGACAGACTAAAGGACGCTGTTATACACTCCTGTAGTCAGCCGAAAGGTAATTCCCAATGACCAAGGACAAAACCGACGTCCTCTACGGTTCGCTGGCCCTGATGGTGCTCCGCACTCTAGACACGCTCGGCCCTCAACACGGCTGGGGCATCGCGCGGCGCATTGAGCAAATCAGCGGCGACGCGCTGGAGCTGAACCAGGGATCGCTCTACCCCGCCCTCCTGCGCCTGCAGCAAATGGGTTGGATCACGTCGAAGTGGGGCGCATCCGACAACAACCGGCGCGCCAAGTTCTACGCGATCACGCGAGCCGGCCAGAAGCAGCTCGCCGCGGAAGCTGCGAATTGGGAGCGAATTGCCGGCATCCTGTCACGTTTCGCGAATCCGGCGAGGGAATCATCATGACAGCAATCCGTGTACTCTTCTCCCGGCTCGCGGGTCTTTTTGGAAAGCGAGACCTCGAACCCAATCTCGACGAGGAACTCGACTTTCATCTGCAAATGGAGATCGCCGAAAACATTCGCAAAGGAATGGCACCGGACCAGGCACGAACGGCCGCCCTCCGGCGCTTCGGCGGCGTGGCGCGCGTCAAAGAAACCTACCGCGAGACCCACTCCTTACCGGTGTTCCAAGTGCTGTGGCAGGATCTTCGCTACGGTTTTCGAGTGCTCCGCCGCAGCCCGGGCTTCTCCACTTTGGCCATTCTCTGCCTGACCCTGGGGATCGGCTCCAATGCCGCCGTGTTCACCTGGATCGAAGGTATCTTGCTGCGGCCCTTCCCGATGGTCGCGCACCAGGACCGGATGCTGGCCATCGCCGGATGGAACCGCGATGTCCCCGGAGACCCCGATGTCTCCTGGCCCGACTTCCAGGATTTCGAGAAAAACTGCACCCTCTTCGACGCCTTCATTGTGGACCGCATCACCGGCGTTACACTCGCCATCGGCGACAAAGCCGAAGTTGCCCGCGCCAGCATTGTGTCCGCGAATTATTTCGGCGCCCTCGGCGTCCGGCCCATTCTGGGGCGCGGCTTCGAACCCGAGGAAAATATCGGCCGCAACGCTCACCCCGTAACCGTCATCAGCTATCAGCTCTGGCAATCGCGCTACAAGAGCGATCCGGACATTATCGGCAAAACGCAAATGCTCAACGGCATGCCGCACACCATCATCGGCGTAGCGCCGGAAGGTTTTTATGGAACCTTCGTGGGCTGGGCTATGCAGTTCTGGGTTCCCTTGTCCATGCAGGAAAAATTCGACCCCGGCGGATACAAACTCGAAGATCGCGGCGAGACTTGGATTGAAGGCTTCGTGCGTCTCAAGCCCGGCGTCACATTGCAACAAGCCCAGGCGGAGATTTCGGCTGTAGCCAGGCGCCTCGAAACCGCTTATCCCGCCACCAACCGCAATCGCGGGGTCAATCTGTTCCCGCTGTGGCGCACCCCTTTCAACAACGCCCGCACTATGTTCCCAACGCTTGGCATCGCGCTGGCTGTAGTGATTTCCGTGCTCCTGATAGCCTGCGCGAACGTCGGCAATCTGCTGCTGGTCCGCGCCTTTGGCCGCCGGCACGAAATGACCATTCGCCTCGCGGTGGGCGCGGGGCGCAGCCGGATATTGAAGCAGCTTCTCACCGAAGGCATGATCCTCGCGACCATCGCCGCGGCCGGCGGATTCCTGCTGGCGTACTGGTGCCGCAACTTGTTCGTGCTGTTGCTGCCGGCGCGAGACGGTCAGAGGATGAATCTGCCGGGGGAAATCGATTGGCGCGTGCTGGCGCTGAGCACCGGCGTTTGCGTGATCGCAACATTGTTGTTCGGACTGGTTCCTGCCATGCAGACCAGCAAGATCGATCTCACTTCGGCGCTCAAGTCCGAAGCCGGTGGCGTGGTGGGTGGTGGACGCCGGCGTGGCCTAGTGCGATCGGGATTGGTCCTGGTGCAAGTAGCGCTCAGTTTCGTTTTGTTGGTTGGAGCGGGACTCTTGCTCCAGAGCCTGCGCGGAATTCAGAATATCAGTCCGGGCTTTTCCACCAAGACGCTGACGACCGGGGTCGATTTCAAAGTGGCAGGATACGATCGGCAGCGCTCTAACAATTTTCAAGATGCATTGATCGATCGGCTCCAATCGCTCGCCGGCGTGGAATCGGCTTCGATTGAGCGAACCACGCCGTTCGGCTATCGCAGCTATTCTTCTGCTCCCATCGCAGTGGAGGGCTATGAGACTGCCCCCGATCAGAAACTCATCGTGAACTACAACGAAGTTGGTCCCGGGTATCTCGCCACCATGGGCATTCCCCTGGTTTCCGGGCGTGAGTTCACGCGCGCGGATAATGAAACGTCTCAACCTGTCGCGATAGTGAATGATGTCATGGCAGCGCAATACTGGCACGGGCGCGATCCCGTCGGCAGCCGGCTTCAGGTGAAGGGAAAGTGGCTGCAGGTGGTGGGTGTCGCCAAAGTGTCGAAGTACGAGCGTTTGATGGAGACGCCCCAGCCGTTCTTTTTTGTGCCGACTCGCCAAAACTCCGCGGGATTGGGTTTGGTGATCCGTACGTCGCTTCCGCTGGCCGTAGTGGCGAAGGCATTGGCGCACGAAGTAAAAGCGCTCGATGAGAATCTGGCGCCCGGTGAAGTGATAACGATGCAAGAGCAGGTGGACCGGACCACTGCGGTGCAGCGGACAGCAGTAATGATGCTCGCCGTGTTTGGCGGATTGGCGTTGGCGCTGGCGGCCATCGGGCTTTACGGGGTGATGTCGTACACGGTTTCGCAAAGCACGCGCGAACTGGGATTGCGCATGGCGTTAGGCGCTGACGCGGGAAACCTGGTGCGCCTGATAATGTCAAATGGACTCGCCTTGACCGTGGCCGGCGTTGTAGCGGGCGCGGCAGCAGCCCTGGGATTGACGCGGTTGATGGGCACGCTTCTATATAAAGTGAGCCCGCGCGACCCTGCGGTGTTCGCCTCGGCGTTCCTGGTAATGATCATCGCCGCATCGGCCGCATGTTTCCTGCCGGCATGGCGCGCGACACGGACGGATCCAGTGCGCGCCTTGCGGGACTAGCATCACCTCGGAATCACCGGCAGCACCAGCGCCGACGGATGCCGCTCATCATGGTAAATCTTCTGACTCGCCTTGACCATCCGCGTCGACCCCAGAATCGGCTCTCCGGTATTCAAATTCCGATTAAACCTCGGAAAATTGCTGCTGGAAATATACAGCCGTATGCGATGCCCAGCCTTGAACACGTTGCTCGACGCCCACATATCGATGTTGTAGCGATAAATCTCGCCCGGCACGATCGCCTCGGCCTTCTCGGTGGAATTACGGTAGCGCGCGCGAACGATTCCGTCCGTCAGGAAGCGCGCGTATCCGGAAGGTTCCACATCCACAAGCAGCACGGTGAAATCGGTATCCACGGCCGAGCTCGCAGCCTCGATTTCAGCGTGTATCCAGCCGGTCACTTCCACATCGCGATCCAGCGCAGCCGTCGAAAAAATCAACACGTCCGGCCGGCCTTCGTTGGGCCGCTGATCCGCTGGCCCCGGCGGAATCCCGTCGCCGCAGCACAGCCGTCCACCGATAGTCGGCACTGGATTAGCCGGATCGTATTCGTAAGCGTCAGGACCATCGCCGCCGGGCGCAGACGCATTGAGCTCGTGCGAGGAATGCAAGTAATACTTGGTATACTGCGTCCGCGCCAGCGGAAACTCGCGCTCCTCGCGCCACTTGTTCTCGCCCATGACGAAAATGCGCACCGGCGCACCGGTTGCGTACTCGTTCTGGACGCCCTTCAAAGCGTAATCAAACCAACGCAGCGCCGTCCCTGTCATATCCAACACGGCGTCTTTTCCGAACGTCACGTCGCCCACTTTTCCTTCCGCCGACGTAGCGGCGTGCGCCCACGGACCCAGCAGCAATCGTTGATCCTCGCGCGCCAGCGAAAGCTTGTGCATCCCTTCATAGTTGCGAATGGATCCGCCCAGAAAAATATCGTGCCAGCCTCCGCCATGCAGCGCTTTCACTTTCATCTCCGGATAATGATCGGAGATTTTCCAGGGACGCCAGTAATCATCATTGCGCTCATGCGTCACCCAATCCTGAAAGTAGGGAGCGAGCCCCGCGGCAGGCGGAACATCGGTCATTCGATATGCTTCCACCGGAAGTGTCGAGGTCCATTCCTTGGGATGGAGCCTCGAATTCGCCTGCCGCGTAAGAGTATCGACAGTCAATCCCGACGACCACGAGCTGGCGAACCACTGCATCAGGCTGCCGCCCTGGTAGGTCCAGCCTTCGTAATATTCGGCGGCCGTGACGTAAGGAAAGATCGCTTCCAGGTGCGGAGGCTTGGCGATAGATGCGAGCATTTGCGTCGCGCCCACGTACGATCCTCCGAACATGCCGACGCGCCCGTTCGAATTGGGCAGAGCAGCAGCCCACTCTACGGAATCAAACCCATCCGCGCTCTCATAACGGAACGGATAGAACTCGCCTTCCGAAGCAAATCGCCCGCGCGTATCCTGAATGACGACGACATAGCCATGTGCGGCGAGTTCCGAAGCGGTGCTAGTGTCGCCGGCACGATTGTACGGCGTGCGCTCCAACAGCACCGGAAATTTGCCGGCATCGTCCGGCCGAAAAACATCAGCGCGTAGCGTGACGCCGTCGCGCATCTTGACCGGCACTCCGGTCCGGATCACGACGCGGTAGGGTTGCGCAAACAGGGGGATTGCGAAAAATAGGAGGGTGAAGCGCATAGACAATCAATTTTAGTCTAGTGCTGAAGGCGAGGCATTCAGGGCGCTACAACGGACAGGCCCTCAACGCCTACGTCGTAGGCGTGATTCGGCAATCACGGCTTCTAGTTCATCCACGGCGGAATGGCTCGGATGCGGCAGCGCCCGGATGGTCCGCAACAAAGCCTGAGGTGAGGCAGGCTCGTCCAGGAGATTTCGCAAACGCTCCAGGGCCACTTGCTCCACGCTCTTCTTCTGTGCCGCAGCTATCTCCTCCAAGCCGCGCGCAAGATCATCCGGGATTTGAATCATCATGTCGCACTATTGTCCCAATACAGCGGGCGGGTTGCATCCGCCCGGGTTGTCAATCGGCTCTGCGCAATGGTTCAGAATAGTTCCCACGCGCCTGATGCCTATCCTTTGAACGCATTCAACTTTCGAGGATTTACCAGCGGCCTACTCTACTTGAGAATTTCCGGAGCCTGCCGACACGTACCTTAAAGGACGGCTGATTTACAAGAAGTGACTGGGAACGTTGTGGCTTAATAATTATGCGATTCCTCGTTTCGCTTTCCAGCGTGGAGACCATAGCTAGACATGCTTGCGCCGTATGGACGGTGGCGCTTGTGCTCTTGAGCGCTCATTGCGCGATTGCATCGGACGACGAAGAGAAGACCTTTAGCATCACATCTGAGCCACCCGGCGCTCATGTTGTGCTAAACGGGCGCGACCGAGGCACAACACCCCTTGACATCAAGGTCGGCCATTGGGCATTCGACACCAGGAAAAGCACAGCATTCTCAAAGCACCTCTCCGAGCCCTGGACCTTGGAGATTTCAAAAGATGGCTATCGAACGGAGTCCATCGAAATAACGCGTGGGCCATTCTCATGGCAGAGCATGAATGGCCGACGTTCTTATCAGTATTGGGTGCTGAACTCGCCTTCCTACCATGTAAGACTCCGCCCAGCAACGCGGGCGCTCACAAACGATGACGTCGTCTCGCTCCTCAGAAGTGGAATCGGAGAAGATCTGATCGCCGAGAAGATTAGAACATCTTCCTGTGAGTTCAGAACGGACCCAGAAGATCTCAAGACGCTCCACGATGACGGCATATCAGACGCAATCATAGCCGCGATGATGCGTGCTGTCCCGGCAGAGCAAGGCGGCCCGCCCACGGCGATTCAGCCAGGCAAGAAATAGTTCGAAGGTCGCGGGGCCGGCCTATTCGATTCGCCGAGGAGTTTCCACTAATTCGTGGTCACTCAGCTTTTCGCGGATTTGTTGAACGGAGAGACCTGCGAACTCGCAACACCACGATTGAGGGGCGATCGTCTAGCACCGCCGGCGGGCGCGGCGCGGCGCGAACGATGTTTCTCAATAATTCCCGCCAGAGCGCGCAGAGCCTCGTTGGCTTCTCCCGAGCTCGGGAACGCGGCGGCGACATCCGGTTCAAGCACAACCACGGTACTTCCGGCAGCGTAGCGCGACGCGTACTTGTTCCGAGAAGCCCGGCTGAAATCATACTCAGGAAGAATCTCGTCGATGCCAGTCTGGCCGGCAGCATTACGTTTAGCGCGCGTTTTCTTCATAGTTCCTTTGCTCACTGCGTGTAGCGCGGCGCGCGCTGATGACGCGAATAGCCTCACCCCGATCAACGTACATCACTGCCAACAAACGTTGACTCTTCGAGTGTCCAAGCAACACGACCGTTCTTCCTGAAAGGAATGGCGCGGGTCGGCAACGATGCAGCCAAATGGATCGCCGAACGCGGCTGCCGCCTCCTCGAACGAGACTTTGTGCTTGGCGAGATTTGCCGCCGCTTTTATCGGGTCCCATTCGAACTCCAGCGCCAATCTTTATAATACTCTCCCTTCTGGCCGCACCAACCCTTTGACGGCCACCCGCACAATCGCCGACATCGATCTGTGACCCATTAGTCATCATGTACTAACTTTCCCGTCGGATAATCGTATGGGCATGAAAACGGGCCTACGCGTCAAAAGGCTCGCCTTCACTGCGGCTGCAAGCCTGATCTCAACACTCTGGCACGCGGATCTGCGTGCGGAACAGACACCGCGCAAAACCTGTTACCGCCCCTCCCCGGGAAGCGCTGTTCCAGAACCGGAAGACCTACGCAGCCAAAACGGCGAGCTAACAGTCGACCTCAGAATTCATAACTACATCGAAGCCGACGGCTCAGTTCAATACTGTTACACCACAGCCGACGGCAAGGAATCTCCCACTCTGCGCCTGAGTCCTGGCGATCTGCTCATCTTGAATTTGAAAAACGATTTGACGGATCCAGGCCCCGGAGCCGCCGCAGCCGCCCATCAGCATGCGCATGCCGATGCCAAAGAGACCGGAAACCCGTGCACCAGCGGCTTGATGTCAGCCACGTCAACCAATCTTCATTTCCATGGATTGACAATTCCCCCGGTCTGCCATCAAGACGATGTCATTCGAACATCCATCCAACCGGGCGATGCACCGTTCCAATATCGTTTCCGCATTCCGCCCAACGAGCCGCCCGGATTGTATTGGTACCACCCGCATATCCACGGGTTCAGCAAAGTCCAGGTGCTGGGTGGTGCGTCCGGCGCGCTCATAGTCGAAGGAATCGAGCGTGCCACCAACGAAGTTGCTGGATTACCGGAGCGCGTGCTAGTGATCCGCGATCGGGATTTGTTGAATCCCAATGCCCCGCCGTCCAAGTCGGAACCCGTATTGCCAAAAATGCTGATCGATCGCGACGGCGATGCCGCAAATAACGGTACCGGTTTCGGAAAGCCTGCCAAGGATCTCTCAATCAATTTTGTCCCCGTGCCCTATCCGGACTATCCGCCTGCCGTAATCGAAATGAAACCCGAGGAGCGGCAACTGTGGCGTGTGTTAAATGCCTCGGCTATTACCTACCTCAATCTGGAACTCCGGTTCAATCGGATCCCCCAGCCGCTCGGTCTGGTCGCTCTCGACGGCGTGCCTTTGAATCAGAACGGAAAAGCCGGCGATTCCGTCAGTTGGCAAACCCACCTGGGAGTTCCACCAGGCGCACGAGTGGAATTCATTGTGAAGGGGCCTGCTTTAGGCGTTACGGGATTTTTCGTCACCCGCAGCGTGGACACGGGACCAGGCGGCGAAAATGATCCTAACCGCGCGATTGCCACAGTCGTTGCTTCGGAACGTGCGCACGAGCCGCGCTCAAAATTGGCCGCATCTCCGCAACCGCTGCTTCCGCTCAGCGTGCCATGGCTGGGAGACGAAACGCCGGTGCGCACAAGGAAATTGTACTTCTCCGAGAAACCGCTGAAGCCCGACGATCCCAACAGCCCCATGGAGTTTTACATCACGGTGGACGGCCAAAAGCCCGTGGTGTTCGACATGAAATCCGGACTGCCGAATATCGTCGCCGAGCAGGGAACGGTGGAAGACTGGATCATCGAGAACCGCTCGAACGAACTGCACGCCTTCCACATCCATCAACTGCACTTCATGTTGCTCGATTACGTTGGAAGACACGTGAATGAGCCGTTTCTTCGGGACACCGTCAACGTTCCTTATTACAACGGCAGAGCGCTGGAATATCCAAGCGTAAAACTACGCATGGATTTTCGCGATCCGAACACAGTAGGCACGTTTCTATATCATTGCCATCTTTTGGAACACGAGGATGGCGGAATGATGGGGCTCATTCGTGTGGATGCCGGCGCCGCGCCAATTCCCAAGCCGGCAACTTCTTCGAAGTAACTCGATATTCATCGTTCCGATGTTCAATTGCAAAATTCGAAACGAATAATAGACAGACGTCGCTGTTCGTACACACTCACTACAGAAAAGGAAGCATGAATGCTTTTTGAAAGACCTTTACATGCCTCGCAGTTTTCGCGCTTTGGACTGGCGTCCCTAGCGTTGCTTACGGTTGCCACATCATTGTTCGCCCAACAAACCGGGGACAACAATACCACCACTCCCATCAAACACGTCATTGTGATCATCGGCGAAAACCGCAGCTTTGATCACGTCTTTGCGACTTACGTCCCCAAGGGCGATCAAACTGTCTGGAACCTGCTTTCAGAAGGGATCATCAATGCCGATGGCACTCCCGGGCCCAATTTCTCCAAGGCTGCGCAGCTCGCCGCTACGGATCAGGCGCCCGATACATTCCTGCTAAGCCCGGCCAAAACGCCGTTTCCGAGCCACATTCTGCCGGCGCCCCTGGCAGGTGGCCCGACTGACTCCTACGTCAAGAACGACAGCCTGACTCTCGCGCAGCAATCCGAACTCGGGTTGACAGCAAGTGGCTATCAATCCTTGATTTCCGGAGGTACTGGGTTAAAATCTCATACGCCCGACACGCGAATCACCAACGTCACTGCGCTGCCGGCAGGTCCCTTTCAATTAACCAACGGATCAACCTTTACTTACAACGCCTACGCCGCCAGTCCGGTTCATCGCTTCTACCAGATGTGGCAGCAGTTGGATTGCAGCGCGGATAAGGCCTACTTTGAGAATCCATCCGGTTGCGATGCCGCCTTGTTTCCCTGGGTAGAAGTCACGGTAGGCGCCGGCACTAATGGTACGGCGCAGCCCTCCGACTTCACTACGAACTATGCACCCAACGACGCCACAACAACAGGTGAAGGCTCCACTTCCATGGGATTCTACAATGTCCAGAATGGCGATGCTCCTTACTTCAAGATGCTGGCCGACAACTATGCCATGAGCGACAACTTCCACCAATCCGTCCTGGGCGGCACCGGCGCAAACCACATCATGCTGGGCCACGGCGATGCGAT
>Ga0187887_10004098_pt1 | contig 11020 bp, 9 predicted proteins | sample June2016WEW_7_10_FD_132977 | JGI IMG/M metagenome (GOLD analysis project Ga0187887, IMG submission 132977) | Peatland microbial communities from SPRUCE experiment site at the Marcell Experimental Forest, Minnesota, USA - June2016WEW_7_10 | ecosystem: Environmental > Terrestrial > Soil > Wetlands... | reverse complement strand
GGCCATTTTCAACGGCGTCGGCGGCGGCGCGGCGGCGTTGGTCTCGATCACCGAATTCGTGCACATTAAGTCCACGCACCCGGCCACCTACGTGACCCTTGAAGTGCTGCTCGGTGTGCTCATTGGCACCGTGTCGTTCTCGGGGTCGGCCATTGCCTTCGCCAAACTCCAGGAGTTGATGACGGGACGACCGGTCACCTACCCCGGCCAGCAGATCATCAACGGCGTCGTCGGCGCCGGGGCGCTGGTGTTGATCGTCACGATCCTCGTCAACGGCTCCACGCCACTGCTATGGATCTTGCTCGCCCTCGCCTTTGTCCTGGGCATCGCCTTCGTGCTGCCGATCGGTGGCGCCGACGTGCCCGTACTCATCTCGCTGCTCAACGCGTTCACCGGTCTGGCCGTGGCGGCCTCGGGTTTCACGCTCGGATCGAACTTGTTGATCGTCGCGGGAACACTCGTGGGTGCCTCGGGTATCTTGCTCACCCGCTTGATGAGCGCCGCGATGGGACGCAGCCTTTCGAACGTGCTCTTCAGCGCGTTCGGCTCGAACATCACCGCGAGCGGCGCGACGACCCGTGAAGACGGCCGCTCCGTGCGTTCGGGCACGCCCGAGGACATTGCGGTGCTGCTCTCCTACTCCAGTCGTGTGGTCATCATCCCCGGTTACGGTTTGGCCGTTGCCCAGGGCCAGCACGTGCTGCGTGAATTGGCCGAGGTACTTGAGGGCAAGGGCATCGAGGTCTTCTACGCGATCCACCCCGTGGCGGGACGCATGCCCGGTCACATGAACGTGTTGCTCGCCGAAGCCAACGTGCCCTACGAGCAGCTCAAGGAAATGGACGAAGCGAACTCCGAGCTCCAGACCGCCGACGTGGCGCTGGTGGTGGGCGCGAACGACACCGTCAACCCCGCCGCCATGGACGACAAGACGTCGCCCATCTACGGCATGCCCATCATCCGGGCCGACCTCGCCGAGAACGTCATTTTCCTCAAGCGCTCGATGCGTCCCGGCTTCGCCGGCATCGAGAACGAGTTGCTCTACAACCCCAAGACCCTCCTGGTCTTCGGTGACGCCAAGGACACCCTCACCAAGGTCGTCGCCACCGTGAAGGCCTCGTAGCGCCGCTGACGATCAGGCGGTCAGGGCGTCGAGCGCGGCGACCTGCTCGTCGCTGAGCGTCGTCACCGCGTGGGCGTTGGCCCGCACCTGCTCGCCGCTCGAGGCGCCCGCGATGACCGAACCGATCTCGGGGTGGCTCAACAGCCACGAGAAGGCCAGCGTCAACAAGGGAACATCCACCTGCGCCGAATAGTCGATCAAGGTGGCCACCTGCGCCTGAAGTCGTTCGCCCAACCAGTGCGCGCTGCGATCGGCCGGCATCTTGGCGAGACGGGTGTTGGGCGCCAGCGGCTCGCCGGGGCGCACCTTGCCGGTGAGCAGACCGTTGGCCAGTGGATAGTAGGGCAGGAAGGCGAGGCCCACTTCGTCGCAGGCCTCGAGCACGCCGTCACGTTCGGGGTCGCGCGCGAGCAGCGAGTACTGGTTCTGGACCGAGACGAACGACGGTCCGTCGCCGGCGGCGTCGCGGGCCTCGCGCAACTGGGTCGCGGTGAGGTTCGAGCAGCCGATCTCCCTCACCTTGCCCGCCTCGATGAGCTCGCGCAGCGCGCCGAGCGTGTCGCCGATCGGCACCCGGTCGTCGGGGGCGTGGAGTTGATAGAGGTCGATGTAGTCGGTGCCGAGGCGCGCCAGCGAAGCCTCGCAGGCCTCGCGCACGTACTGCGGCGCTGCACCGTAGTGGTCGTCGTCGATGGGCATACCGAATTTAGTGGCGATCACCACCTGCCCTCGCCGCGTCCCGAGCGCCTGGCCTAGGAACACCTCGGAGCTGGTGCCCCCGTAGATGTCGGCCGTGTCGAAGAAGTTGATCCCCGCGTCGAGCGCGCTCTCCACCACCTCACGAGTGGCGTCGAGGTCCAAACGGGTGCCGAAGTTGTTGCAGCCGATGCCGACTTCCGAGACGTTGAGGGAGCCGAGTGAGCGCTGGTTCATGGTCGTCCTTTACGCGGTCTTCGTAGTGTACAAAAGCGACCTGACGAGTCGCCTCCCGCCATCGAGACCGGGTCGTGGTGCCAAGTACGATGGATGTACCAAAGCAAGGAGCACACATGAAAGTCAGCGTGGATTACGACCTGTGCACCAGCAACGCCGTCTGCATGAGCATCGCCCCCGAGGTCTTCGAAGTGCGTGACGACGGCTTCCTCTACGTCCTCAACGAGAACCCCGGACCCGAGTTCGACGGCCGCCTGCGCGAAGCGGTGGCCGGGTGCCCCAACGGCGCCATCTCGATCGAGGAGTAGCCCGTGACGGGACCGCGGGTCCGCTTCGCCCCGTCCCCGACGGGCTTCTTCCACGTGGGGTCGGCCCGTACGGCGCTCTTCAACTGGCTCTTCGTGCGCCAGTTCGACGACGGCGTCTTCATCCTGCGCGTCGAGGACACGGACACCGATCGCAATCGTGAGGAGTGGGTCGACGGCATCGTGGACGCCCTGGCGTGGCTGGCCCTCGACGTGGACGAGGGGCCTTTCCGTCAGAGCGACAACGTACTGGTGCACGCGCAGGCCCTGGAGCAACTCCTCGCGGCAGGATCCCTCTACTACTGCGACTGCACCGCCGAGGACATCGCCGCGCGCAAGGGCGACGACAAGACGCCCGGTTACGACGGGTTCTGTCGTGACCGAGGCCTCACGAAAGGCCCCCACACGGGACTGCGGTTCCGCACGCCGGACGAGGGCGTGACGGTCGTGCACGACCTGGTGCGCGGCGAGGTCGAGTTCGCGAACGCCAGCTTCGATGACTTCATCGTCGCCAAGTCCTCGGGCCACGTGCTCTACGCGCTAGCCAACGTGACCGACGACCGCAACGACCGAATCAGCCACGTCATCCGCGGTGAGGATCACCTCTCCAACACCCCCAAGCAGATGATGCTCTGGCAGGCCCTCAACGAGGCCTCCGGCATCAACCTCGAGATACCCGTCTACGCCCACCTGCCGTTGCTGGTGAACGAGCAGCGAAAGAAGCTCTCCAAGCGCAAGGACCCCGTGGCCACGGAGTCGTTCCGCGACCAGGGTTACCTGTCGGAGACGTTCGTGAACTACCTCGCGCTGATGAGCTGGAGCCCCCGCGGCGACCAGGAGAAGGTCCCGTTGTCGACCTTGATCGACGAGTTCCGCCTGGAGGACGTCTCGCATTCGCCGGCGTTCTTCGACGTGAAGAAGATGACGCACATGAACGGCGAGTACATCCGCGAGCTCGACGCGTCGGCCTTCGTCGAGGCCTGCGCGCCGTGGGTGTGTCCATGGCTGACCGATTGGCACCCGTCGGACCGGGTGCCTCCGTGGAGCGAGGAGCAGTTCGACGCCGAGCTCTTCGCTCGGGTGGCCCCGCTCGTCCAAGAGCGCGTGGCCACCCTGGGCGAAGTCCCGTCCATGGTCGACTTCTTCTTCTTGGACGAGCCCCGGATGGACGACACCGCCTTCGACAAGGCCATCGGCGGCGACCCGTTGGGCCGCACGCTGCTGGTGGCGGCCATCGAACGCTTCGCCACGACGCCCTGGGACGCGGCGTCGCTGCACGAGGCGACCGTCGAGATCGGTGAGTCGATGGACCTGGCGCTGCGCAAGGCCCAGGCCCCCATCCGTTGCGCCATCACCGGTTCGCTGGTCGGACCTCCGCTTTTTGAGTCGCTGGAGATACTTGGGCGCGATCGCACGCTCAACCTCCTGCGCGACGCGTTGGCTCGCCCTCTCGTATGATTTTTTGGCCGTTCAAGTTGGTGATGCGCATCGTGAGCGCGTTGTTCACGCTGTTGTTCCTGTACTTCGCGGTCACCTTCGTTCAGATCTGGCTGACCGGCCACGAGCATTCCAAGCAGTCGGCGCAGGCCATCCTTGTCTTCGGCACCACCGAGGACAACGGCACGCCGTCGCCCGAGCTCACGGTGCGCCTGCACCACGCGTTGGCTCTCTATAAGGAGGGTCGCGCGCCATGGATAGCGGTGACGGGCGGGAACCGTCCGGGCGATCACTTCACCGAGGCCGGTGTGTCGGCGACGTACCTCGAGGATCACGGGGTTCCCGCGAAGAAGATCCTGAAGGGCGCGGGCGACGACACCTGGCAGAACGTGTCGACGGTGATGCCGCTACTGAAGAAGCACCACATCGTCACGGTCCTCACGGTCACCGATCCCTTCCACGAGTATCGGGCCATGGCCATTTCTTCCGCGCAGGGCCTCAAGCCGCAGCCTTCACCCGTGTCGGACTCGCCGACCATCCACTTCTCGCTGTGGCTCTACTACCTCAAGGAGACCTTGGCGGTCGGCGTAGGTCGCGTCATCGGCTACGGCACGCTGAGCTCGTGGACCTCGTCCGCGGCCAGCGTCCATTCACTGTCTGGCAGGTGAGCGGCCCACTCAGATAAGATTGCCAAGCCCTTCGGGGGTGGTGTAATTGGCAACACAACTGGTTCTGGTCCAGTTATTCAGGGTTCGAGTCCTTGCCCCCGAGCGAATTGAGCAGGAGTCACCACTCCTGCTCGCTTCATGGTCCCATCGTCTAGTGGCCTAGGACATCACCCTCTCAAGGTGGAGGCACGGGTTCGAATCCCGTTGGGACTGCGATTGTCGTGACTTTCGCGGATTTGTCACGACCTCGTCGTACGATGCCCGGCGTGCCAAGACTGACGTGGACGCGGTCTTTGTCCCTGCCAACGAAGTGCGAATTGCGGCGGCTCGCGTGGCGCACAATCTCGGACTTGAAGAAGATTGGCTGAACGATGGGGTGAAAGGCTTCACACCGGGAGTCGATGTCGAACAAGTTGGCGTCTATGAAGGGAAACCTCCACGTCGCAGCGGCGTCACCCAAGTTTTTGCTCGCCATGAAATTGATGGCCTCTAGAACTGAACGTGACCGCGACGACATCAGGACGCTCTATGAGATCTGCGGATTTTCGACGGCTGAAGAGGGACTGGCGGTGCTTGTTTCTTACTATTCGCAAGACCAGATCCTTCCCCGAGTTTAGTTCTTACTCCAAGAAATGTTTCCGGAACTACCACCAAGGTCAAGGGATGGCGGGTTATCCCTCTAGTCCAGCGTCGGCTCCAATTGCCCAATCTTGGAGTTGCGAGAGTTCTCGATGAAGTCGGCCACGTATTCAGGTCAGAGGTTGGTCTCCGTAGCTGAACTGGCGTGACCCGATGCGGGCGGTTCCGATAGAAAGAGCACGCCCGAACGTTCGGAAGCCCTCCGAGGAACTTCATCGGTCGCGGCACGCGGGTATTGGGCGGCGATCTTGGAGGTGCGGAAGTGAGTAAGCAACATTTGGCGAGTGGCTCGGGAGGCCACGGTGTTGGTTGGTTTGGCGAGTGAGGAAATCTCCTGCGCGAATTCAACGGTCGGCGTAATCTTTCCGGATGGAAACGCTCCATACCCGGTCCTGCACCGCTCGATGACGGAGGGAGGCGCCGCCCCGTCGACCTGGGCCCCCCTTCGGGTCAAGGTATTCCGATGGCTCTGGCTGGCCTCGCTTGTCAGCAACGTCGGCACGTGGATGCAGACCGTTGGTGCGCAGTGGTTGCTCGTGCACGCCGCGCACGCCGCGATCCTCGTGTCGCTGGTCCAGACCGCGGACATGCTCCCTGATGTGCTCTTCGCCATCGTGGGCGGCGTGCTCGCCGACACCCTTAACCGGCGCCATTTGCTCATCGCAGTCCAAGCCAGTCTCGCCGTGGCCGGAGCTGCATTGGCAGCGCTCACCTTCGCGGGGCAGATCTCACCCGCCCTGCTCTTGATGTTCACGTTTGTGATCGGGTCGGGTTCGGTCTTCATTACGCCCGCCTACCAGTCCCTCGTGCCAGAACTTGTTCCGCGTGAGGACGTGCCCGCCGCTGTCCAACTCAACTCAATAAACGTCAACATCGCCCGCGCAGTGGGACCCGCGATTGCCGGGATTCTTATCGCGCATCTCGGGGTCGGCGCCGACTTCGCGCTCAACGCGGGGACCTTCCTCCTCTACGCCATCGTCGTCGTGCTGTGGCGGCCGACTTCGGACATGACGCCTCAGTTCCCCGAGCGCTTCCTCTCCGCCTTACGCGCCGGTGGCCGCTACGTGCGCTACTCGCCGGTTGTTCGTCGGATTCTGTTGCGTGCCGCACTGTTCCTCTTCCCGGCGAGCGCGTTGTGGGGTCTGCTACCTCTCGTTGCGAGTCGTCGCCTCGGGCTCGGCCCCAGCGGCTACGGGCTTCTGCTCGGCGCGCTCGGCGTCGGGGCCATCGTCGGGGCGCTCGTTCTCTCGAGAGTGCGAGCGCGGCTGTCGTCGAATGGCCTCGCCGGACTGGCCGGTGCCGTCTTCTGCGTGGCTCTCGTCGTCGTGGCCCTGCTGCACTCGACCATCGGCGTCCTCCTTGTCTTGGTCCCCACCGGCATGACCTGGGTCTGGATGCTCGCCACGTTGAACACGTCGCTCCAGCTCTTCCTACCGGTGTGGGTCCGGGCACGGGGACTGTCCATCTACCAGATGGTGCTCTTTGGCGCCCAGGGACTTGGCGCCCTGGTGTGGGGCGTGCTGGCCGACGTGTCCGGACTTACTACTGCCTTCCTCGTGGCCGCCGGATTGCTGGCCGCCGGGACGGCGTCGATGCGCCTCTGGCCGCTCTTTGAGACGTCGAGCATGGACCGCACCACCGTGGTTCGACCTGATCCCGTTGTCGCCGTCGAGATGGAGGCGGGCTCGGGACCAGTCGTGGTGAGGGTCACCTATTCGATCCCGCCCGAACGCGAGAGCGACTTCATGCGTGCAATGGTCCGTGTCCGCGAGTCGCGCCTGCGCACGGGAGCCACCGATTGGGGCCTCTATCGCAATGGCGAGCAACCGGATGACTTCGAGGAGATTTTTTTCGTCGCCTCGTGGGACGAGCATCTTCGCCAGCACCGCGAAAGGCTCACCCCCGCCGACCGCGATTACGAAGACGAGGCGAAGGCCCTCTCGGCCACGCCTCCGCGGACGTGGCATCTTCTCGCGGCCGACTTCGAGGGCCGAAGAAAAGATTGATCGGCGGCGGTACGCTCAGCGCATGTTGCGTAGCGAGAAGGAGAGCAAAAGTGAACAATCAGAAGGCTAGTGACCTAACCATCGCGTTTCTGGGCCTCGGCCAGATGGGGACTCCAATGGCATCGCGCTTGATCTCGGCGGGCTTCAGCGTAAGAGTGTGGAACCGTTCGAAGGAACGCGTGAAGGGGCTCGTCGAACGTGGCGGGACCGACGCGTCGACCCCAGCGGTGGCGGCCGATCGCGCCGACGTGGTCATCACGATGTTGCCCGACGGTCCTTCGATTGAGAGCGTCATGAGCGGTGCCGAGGGCGCGTTCGCCACGCTGGCCGGCAGCGCTGTGTGGCTGCAGATGGGAACGATTGGCATTGAATGGACCGAGCGGTTGCGAAAGTCAGCCACCGAAGCGGACGTGCTGTTCGTCGACGCTCCAGTGTCGGGAAGCGTGGCGCCCGCGACGGCCGGTCAGCTGATCATTCTCGCCAGCGGTCCCCACGAGACTCAATCGATTGCGGAGCCGGTTTTTGAGGCTCTGGGCAGCCACACGTTCTGGCTGGGCGACGCGGGCGCGGGCAGCCGAGCGAAACTCGTGCTCAACAATTGGCTGGTCGACCTCGTGGAAATGGTCGTCGAGACGCTCAAATTCTCCGAGGCGCTTGGCCTCGACCCGCGAGCCATTGTCGAGATTCTGGCGGATGCACCAACCGGATCGCCGTACGCGGTGGCCAAGGCGCGCAGCATGCTTGACGGCGACTATTCGACAAATTTCGCGTTGAAGCACGCGGTGAAGGACGCTCTACTCGCACTGGATGCGGCACGCAGCGTCAACGAAGAACTTGCGCTGACCAAAAGTCTGATCGCCACGTGGCAACGCGCCGTGACGGACGGGGCCGGCGAACTTGATCTCTCCGTTGTCTACCGTTACGCGGGGGCGTGAGCGGCTGCTGCTCGGTTGACCTCAACCCGTCAGTCGATCTCGCCCATGAGAGAGGTCCCGATCCGGGTGCCGTGACCGCACGGCGAGAGTGGAATCACTCGTTCGTCGCAATCGACGAACAAATGCCGGTCCGAGACTTCTGTGAATGGGACATCCCCATGGAAATGTGTGTTTCTCCCGGTAGCGTTCGATAAGCGGTGACTTTAGAGATCACTCTTAACTGACGGTGCTCGACGCAAAGGTCGACATCCGTGACGTGGCGTGGCGCTGAAAATTCCGGTATCGAAGAGTGAAGGTGTCACCAATGGCCGTAGTTGAAGTGCAACGGTATGACCTGGGCCTGGCCAGCGGTTTCATCGAGACCGCACCCGACGCCGTGGTGATCGTCGACGCCGAGGGCGTGATCGTCATGGTGAACGCCCAGACCGAAGAGCTCTTCGGCTACCACCGCGAGCGTCTCGTGGGCCAGCACGTCGAGATGCTCTTGCCCGAGCGGGTCCGAAACCTCCACCGCAGCCACCGCGCGCGATTCCTCGAGCATCCACAGAGCCGAGAGGCGCGCGAGGGCATGGACATGCACGGCCTCCACGCGGACGGCACCGAATTTTCGGTCGAGATTTCCATCGGCTCGTTGGAGACCACGCACGGCACACTCTTCACGAGCTTCATTCGCGATATCTCAGAACGCCGCCGGTTGGAGGTGGAGGCGGCGCACTTCAGGTCCGTCGTCGAGTTCTCCCAGGACGCCATCATCGGCAAGAACCTCGATGGCATCATCGTGAGTTGGAACGCCGGGGCCCAACGACTCTACGGCTACGCCGCGCACGAAGTGATTGGTCGCTCGACATCGTTGCTGGTGCCTCCCAATCACGACAATGAGATGCCCGACCTTCTGCGCCGAGTCCGGTCGGGAGAGATTATCGAGAATCACGAGACGGTGCGATCACGGAAGGACGGCACGCAGGTCACCGTCTCGCTCACCGTGTCGCCGATTCGCACACTGAGCGGCGAGGTGACCGGCGCCTCGACGATCGCGCGCAACATCACCGAGCGCGTGCGCTACCAAGAGCAACTCATCGCGTTGTCCGAGCGTGACGCCTTGACCGGCCTTCGCAATCGCCGCCGATTCGATCGCGATATCGCCGACCAGGTGGAGCGGGCTCACCGATACGGCGAGCCCGCCGTCTTGATGATGATCGACCTCAACGGTTTCAAGCAGATCAACGACCTTCACGGCCACAAGGTAGGCGACCAAGTACTCAAGGCCGTCGCCTCCGCCCTGAGGGGCCGACTTCGCGACAGTGACATGGTGGCGCGTATCGGCGGTGACGAGTTCGCCATCGTGATGCCGTACGCCCGCGTCGACAACGCGCAGGGCATCGCGGACAGTTTGAAGAAGCTGATCAATTCGTGCGTCGTCAACGTGGAAGGCGCGTCGAAGATCACGTTGAATGCGAGCATCGGATTGGTCGAGATCAACAAGGACACGCCGAGCGAAGACGACATCATCGCCGAGGCTGATCGGCTCATGTACAAGGAAAAGGCGAACGACCCTTCGCGACCGCCGCGATAGCGCGCTTCGGCGTCCACCGGGTCAAGCCCACGAACGGTTAGCGTCCTTTGGTGCCTCTCCCACCTTTTGTCACGGACCTCGGATTCCGTGCCTTGAACACGACGCACCGCACCATCCTGCATCTGAGTAGAGGAAAGGTGGGTGCGACGGCGTTCGGGATGCCGGCCGTCGAGTTATTCACCGTCGGCCGCCGATCGGGTCGAACGATCTCGACGATGCTGACGTCGCCGGTGGTCGATGGCGAGAAGGTCGTCCTGGTGGCCTCGAAGGGCGGGGATGACCGAGACCCCGACTGGTTCCGAAATCTGACGGTTCACCCCGACGTCGAGGTGACCCTACGCGGACGTCGAAGGCCGATGAGAGCGCGCGTGGCGAGCGAGGAGGAGGCGGCCGAGTTGTGGCCGCGAATCGTCGCCGCTTTCAAGCCGTACGGCAGTTACCGTCGACGGACGTCTCGTCAGATACCCCTGGTGATCTGCGAGCCTCGCTGAGTCGTCGAGAAGAGCCGCGTCGTCGTTGATCCATCGAGGATCCCCGGCACTTGACGCGAAGGTAATTGGCGCCTAAACCTATAGGCCAACTGATGGGTGTTGGCACCCACTGAAGCCTCTTGATGAGGTCACGTCACGGAGGGGCTTTTGAAGCGCGATCAGTACGACTTCATCATCGTGGGGGGCGGCTCGGCGGGCAGCGCGCTGGCCAACCGGTTGAGCGCCGACCGCTCGACGCAGGTCCTGGTCCTCGAAGCCGGCCGCCTCGACTACAAATGGGACGTCTTCGTCCACATGCCCGCGGCCCTCACCATCCCTATCGGGAACCGCTTCTACGACTGGAAGTACGAATCGGAGCCCGAAGTCCACATGGGCGGGCGCAAGATCTACCACGCGCGGGGCAAACTGCTCGGCGGCTCGAGCAGCATCAACGGGATGATCTTCCAGCGGGGCAATCCGATGGACTTTGAACGATGGGCGAGCGATCCTGGCATGTCGACCTGGGACTATGCGCACTGCCTGCCGTACTTCAAGAAGATGGAGAACTGCCTCGCCGGGGGCGACGAGTATCGCGGCACCACGGGCCCCCTGGTGCTCGAGCGCGGACCGGCGTCGAGCCCGCTGTTCAAGGCCTTCTTTCGCGCGGTGCAGGAGTGCGGCTACCAGCTCACCACGGACGTCAACGGTTTTCGCCAGGAGGGTTTCGCTCCCTTCGACCGTACGATCCACCGGGGACGTCGCCTGAGTGCGGCCCGCGCGTACCTCCACCCGGTTATGACTCGCGCCAACCTCGAGGTCCGGTGTCGGGTGATGGTGAATCGGGTCATCTTTCAAGGCACTCGAGCGGTTGGCGTGGAGGTGCGAGAAGGCGACCAGATGCGCAAGGTCTTCGGCAAGGAAGTGATCCTCT
>Ga0187887_10004096_pt1 | contig 11025 bp, 8 predicted proteins | sample June2016WEW_7_10_FD_132977 | JGI IMG/M metagenome (GOLD analysis project Ga0187887, IMG submission 132977) | Peatland microbial communities from SPRUCE experiment site at the Marcell Experimental Forest, Minnesota, USA - June2016WEW_7_10 | ecosystem: Environmental > Terrestrial > Soil > Wetlands... | reverse complement strand
TTCTGCTGGGCTACCTTTGCGGAATCCTCTGGTACGCGGGCACCTGCTATTGGATCTATGACACCATGCGCCAGTTCGGCGCCCTGAGTGCGCCGGAGGCGCTGCTGGCTCTGTTTCTTTTCTGCTGCTATCTGGGGCTCTATCACGGTTTGTTCGGCCTGCTCGTTGGCCTGCTGGCCGGTTCGGCCCGCGACCTGCGGCGGCCACTGGCGCTGGCTCCCTTTCTCTGGGTCGCAGTGGAGTTGGCGCGTACCCGCATCACCGGTTTTCCCTGGAACCTGCTGGGTATCGCACAAGTGGACAATGGCCCCCTCAGCCGCATCGCGACCACGACCGGCGTCTATGGCATGTCGTTTGAGATTGCGCTGGTCAACGTCGCGCTGGCCGCGGCATTTCTGGTTCCACGGGAGAAGCGTGGCGCCATGCTGGCCGCTGCTTTGGCGGCAGCAGCCGTCCTGCAGGCGGGGAGATTGATCGACCCTCCTCCAGCGCGTGCCGATCGCGAGGCGCTGCTGGTTCAGCAGAATATTCCCGTCGCAGCAAACTGGACACCAGCTTATTTTCAACAAACTCTGAATGACCTCACCGAACTTACAAAAACGGAGGCGCAAAGAAACGCAATTGTGGTGGGGCCGGGCCGGGTAGCAGCGTCGGACGTGAAGCTTATCGTCTGGCCCGAATCGCCGGCGCCGTTTTTCACCAACGATCCCCGGTTTCGCAATTTGCTCAGCGACACGGCCCGCGCCACCAAGGCCTGGATGGTAGTCGGGTCTATCGGAGTTACACCCGGCGCGCGGCCCGGTAGTGAATCAGAATTTAATTCTGCGGCACTCATCAGCCCTGATGTTGGCTGGGTCGCGCGCTACAACAAGGTGCACCTGGTTCCCTTCGGAGAATACCTGCCCTTTCCCACTCTGTTTTCGTTTGCCGGTGGCTTGACCAAAGAGGTCGGCCAGTTCGAGCACGGCACCGCGCGTACTTGGTTGAATGCAGGCGACGAAAAGCTCGGCGTCTTCATCTGCTACGAATCCATATTCCCAGATGAAGTCCGGCAGTTCGCCAACAGCGGCGCGCAGGTGTTCGTGAACATCTCCAATGACGCCTGGTACGGCGACAGCGGCGCCTACGCCCAGCACTTGAACCAGACCCGCATGCGCGCCATCGAGAACAATCGCTGGCTGCTGAGCGCGACCGACACCGGAGTGACCGCTTCGATCGATCCCTGGGGACGAGTCGTCGCGCGCGTTCCCCGCAAAGAGCGGACCGCACTGCTCGCGCCCTACGCGCTCACTTCCGTAACTACGTTCTACACGCGGTACGGCGACTGGTTCGCGTATGGGTGTGCGATAATTTCTGTAGCAGCGCTGCTCACGCGCTTCGCATCTTACAAAAACCGCAAGAAGGCTGACTCATCCTCATGAATCAAGAGCTTGTCCTCGAATACGAAAAACTCAGCAAGAAGGTCCACGAACTTCGGGAGTATCTTTGACGCGGAGAAAGTCCGTCCGCAACTAGCCGAAATTGAAAAGCAGTCCGCCGACCCGAACCTGTGGTCGAATCCGCAGCGCTCGCAGCAGGTCATGCGCGAGAAGAAGCGCCTGGAGCACGTGCTCGCCAACGACGCCGACCTGGCCCGCCGCAGCGAGGACATTGCTGCCTACTTCGACCTCTCCAAAGAGGGCGAGAACGTCGACGCGGACCTGCAGCGCGAAATCGGCGCGCTCCGCGAGTTACTCGACAAACTCGAAACCGAGACGCTGCTCTCCGGCGAGAACGACGCGCGCAACGCCATCGTCACCATTCATCCCGGAGCCGGCGGAACCGAGTCGCAGGACTGGGCCGACATGCTGTTGCGCATGTACCTGAGATGGGCCGAGCGGCAAGGGTTTGAGACCGTGCTCTACGACTACCAGGCAGGAGAAGAGGCAGGACTGAAGTCGGCGACGTTCGCTGTGAACGGCGAATATGCCTACGGGCTTCTGCAGAGCGAGATCGGCGTGCACCGCCTGGTGCGCATTTCGCCCTTCGATCAGGCCAAGCGGCGCCACACCTCGTTTGCCAGCGTCTACGTATCGCCGGAAATTGACGAAAGCATCGAGATCGTCATCAAGCCGGAAGATATTCGCATCGATACTTACCGCTCCAGCGGCAAGGGCGGACAGCACGTCAACACCACGGATTCCGCCGTGCGCATCACGCACATTGCCACCGGCCTAGTCGCCAATTGCCAGAATGAACGCTCGCAACACAAAAACAAAGAACGCGCCATGAGCATGCTGCGCTCGAAACTCTACGAATTCGAGATGGAGAAGAAACGCGCGGCCACCAAGAAAATCGAAGATTCGAAACTCGACATCGAATTCGGGTCGCAGATTCGTTCCTACGTGCTGCAGCCCTACCGCATGATTAAGGACCACCGCACCAAAACCGAAGTCGGTGACGTTGACCGTGTCATCGACGGCGACCTGCAACCCTTCATCCGCGCCTATCTGCTGGCGCGGCGGGGAGAGAAATCGTAGAGATGGCACCGGCCAACAAAATTCGACTCGAGAAAACTCAACCACGGTCGAAGCCGGGCACACAGAGGTCGATCAAACTCGGCCCACGCTTCCTACGAGCTTTCGAGTTCGCAGCAGAGAAGCATGCCGGTCAAACGCGGAAAGCGTCCACCATTCCCTACATTGCCCACCTGATGGGCGTTGCGTCTCTCGTGCTCGAGGCTGGCGGCGACGAGGACCTGGCCATCGCCGCGCTGCTGCACGACGTGGTCGAGGACTGTGGCGGAGCGTACATGCTGAGAGAAGTTCGCCGCTGGTGGGGCAAGCGCGTGGCCCGCATAGTTGACGGCTGCACCGACACTGACCTCGATCCCAAGCCGCCCTGGCGCGAACGCAAAGAAACTTACATCCAGCACCTGAAAAAAGCCGACTCCGACACCCGCCTGGTTTCGGCCGCCGACAAGCTCAACAACGTGCGTTCCATCCTCAGCGATTACCGCGCTATCGGCGAATCCGTTTGGTCACGGTTCAACGGTGGACGCGAGGGCACTCTTTGGTACTATCGGACTTTGCTGGATGTATTTCTCCGGCATCCGCGAAATCGTATTACCCGAGATTTGGAACTGGCCGTGAACGAACTGGAAACGCTGACCGCGGGCAAAGCCATTTCCGACACTCGAAATTCCCCGCCCGCAGCCGAGGCATGAGATTATGGCTCGCACCATCGATCAAATCCGCGCCAACAAGCTGCCTTCCAACATGATGCAGTTTGCCGCGCGGGGCGCGCTGCAAGTCTCGGCGGCGGAGAACATTGAGATTTTGGTCTATCTCGCCAAGCACAACCCGGTGTTCGGCGAGCTGGCTCGCATGACCCTGGCGGGCTGGGACGAGAAATCATCCCTGGCCGCGGCCGCCGACCCGCAAACCCCCCGCGAAGTTCTGGACTATCTCATCTCCCCCGACAATCTACGCCCGGCCCTGCTGCCTGCGCTGCTGGAGAATCCGTCCGTTCCGGAGGCTCATGTGGCGAAGCTCGCGGTCGGCGCCTCGCGCGAATCGATCGCAGCCATGCTCAAGAGCCAGCGCGTGCGCTCGCTGCTCAGCGTCCTGGCGAATCTCAAGTCCAATCCGTTTCTGAAGAAAGAAGAAGCGGAAGAAATCAAGAAGTTGTCGAGCCCTGCAGTCGTTCCCTCCCCGCCAGCCCCCGCCGCCGCTCCAGTCGCTGCGTCCCCGGTGGCACCGGCCGCACCGTCTGAAGTGCAGGAGTTCGCCGTGATTCCTGAAGGCGCAGCGGCAGACGGCTCTGAGGGTGGCGCGGACGACGAGACGGTCTCTGCCTACATTAAGGAACACGACCACGATATTGCTGCGGAGGGCGAAAAGCCCTTCCACGCCGTCGGCGGGATCGTCGAACTGCTGGGCTCGGACTATTTCCCGGTCACCCAATCGGCCGACGCTCCTGCGCCCGATCCAACGCCCGCGCCAACTCCGGCGGTCGCAGCCCAGCCCGCTCCGGCCCGGATCCCAGTCCCTGCCAAGCGCGACAACGCGCTCCAGAAAATCAACCGCCTCGACGTAAAAGGACGCATCCAGCTGGCTTTGAAGGGCAACAAAGAAGAGCGCTCGCTTCTCATTCGCGACGGCACAAAAGTGGTTGCGCTAGCCGTGCTCGAAGCGCCCAAGCTCTCCGACGGCGAAGTGGAAAAATTCGCCAGCCAGAAAAACGTCCTCGAGTCCGTTCTGCGCCAGATACCGCTCAAACGCCGCTTCATGAAAAACTACAAGGTCGTGCGCAACCTGGTGGCGAACCCGCGCACGCCGCTCGATCTGGGGTTAGGCTTGATGAAACACTTGCTGGCGGCGGACCTGAAGAATATCGGTGGCAACAAGGATGTGTCGGAGACGGTCCGCAAGCTGGCCCTGAAAATGTATAAGCAGAAGGAAGATCAAGCCAACAAGAAGTAGACCGTCGTCAAATGAACGACGCCCATGTAGTGGTGGAGCTTGAAGAAAGACTCGTATCAGGGCATGCCTTCAGGCATGCCGCCTCGAGCGATTTGAAAACCCGGCTTCAGCCGCCGGGCCGGAAGCGGTGCCCTCATACGAATCTCCATGGCCCAATCGGATCCCATCACCGAGCTGCTCAAGACGTCCAAGACCATCGCCGTCGTCGGCCTCTCCTGTAATCCCATGCGCGCCAGTCACGGAGTCTCGGCTTACATGCAGAGCCACGGATACCGCATCGTCCCGGTCAATCCGCAGATCGAAGAGTGCCTGGGCGAGAGGAGTTACGCGTCGCTACTCGACATTCCGAATCCCGATATTTCGGACCAGAACGTGCCCGGGAAAATCGACATCGTAAACATCTTCCGCCGTCCTGAGTTCGTGGAAGAGATTGTCGACCAAGCCATCCAACTGAAAGTCCCCGCCATCTGGATGCAGGAGGATGTTATCCACGAGAAGGCCGCCGAAAAGGCCCGCCAGGCTGGCATCTTCGTCGTGATGGACCTCTGCATCCTCAAAGAACATCGCGCCCGGATGCGTTAGATTCCCCGCTTATGTTTCGTGTTTCCGCGGTGCGGTGCTGCCCTCGATGGACCGGGAGCGCTTGATTTCTTCCATGCGCTCGCGGATGCGTTTCTCAATACCTTCATTCGTCGGCCGGTAGTAGACGCGATCCCGCAGATTGTCGGGCAGGCATTGCATGTCGGCGACTTTGCCCTCGAGGTCGTGCGCGTATTTATATCCCTGGCCGTAACCGAGTCCCTTCATCGGACCGGTGGGAGCGTTGCGAAGATGCAGCGGGACGGAATCCGCCGCGGTCTGCTCCACATCCTGCAGAACCGCGCCATAAGCCGTGTAGAGCGCGTTCGACTTGGGAGCAACCGAGAGATAAACCACAGCCTGAGCCAGCGCCAGATTGCCTTCCGGCATGCCGATGAAGTCGACCGCGTCGCGCGCCGCCATGCACAAAGCCAGCGCGTTGGGGTCGGCCAACCCAATATCTTCAACCGCCATGCGCACCACGCGGCGCGCCACGTAGAGCGGATCTTCTCCGGCTTCGAGCATGCGTCCCAGCCAATACAAAGCCGCATCGGGATCGCTGTTGCGCACCGATTTATGCAGCGCGGAAATCAGGTTGTAATGTTCTTCGCCGGATTTGTCGTACAGCAGAATGCGCTTCTGCAGCGCGTCGCGAACGATTTCGTCGGTGATCTCCCACGAATCGTTCTCCTCTGGTATGGGTGCCCCATTTCTCGCGTCCTTTGCGAGAAAGCCTGCCCTGAGCTTGTCGAAGGGTGGGAATTTCGCCAGTCCCGCTGCAACCTCCAATACGTTATAAGCGCTGCGCGCGTCCCCGCCGGTGTAGCTGGCAATTTTCTTCAGCACATCGTCAGACGCCGTCACATTCTTATCGCCGAGCCCGTGTTCGTGGTCAGCGAGAGCCCGCCTGAGCAGCAGCACAATCTGGTCTTCGGTCAGTGGCTTAAGAACGTAAACCCGGCAGCGCGAGAGCAAGGCTGAATTAATTTCGAATGACGGATTCTCAGTGGTGGCGCCGATCAGGCGAATATTTCCCTTTTCCACGTGCGGCAGAAAAGCATCCTGCTGGGCCTTGTTGAAGCGATGAATTTCGTCGATGAACACGATGGTTCGCGTGCCGTACTGCCGCGCGCGCTCCGCGTCGGCCATGACCTGCTTGATCTCTTTGATCCCGGCCAGCACCGCGGAGAATTCAATGAACTCCGCCTTGGTTAAATTGGCGATGATCTTCGCCAGCGTAGTTTTCCCCGTGCCCGGAGGGCCCCAGAAGATCAGCGACCCGGTGTCGTCGCGGTCGACCTGCGTGCGCAACGGTTTGCCCGGTCCGATCAGATGCTCCTGGCCGACGTACTCCTCGAGCGTCCGCGGGCGCATGCGGTCAGCCAGCGGTCGCGTCGCGTCGACGGCGCTGCCGGCATTCGGGACGGGTTGGAAGAGATTCATGAAATCCACGCCTAACTTGGAAGCTTCAGCCTAACCTGACCGATAGCGAATGCATTTGCGCGTTGTTCGTACAACAGACGCAGTACATAATCGTACGTATGTAGCTATAAGGCAACCGCCTTCGTCGCGTCCAGGAACCGCAACTCGGTCGCGGCCGGCAGTGCTCCGATTTCCGCCGCGTACTGGTAGAACAACCGCAAGCCTTCCAGGCAGCCGGCATCGAGTTGGTAGTGAATGTTCTGGGTCAGGTAACTCTTGATGCTGGCGTCACTTAAGTCCAGTCGCGGGGCCCAGTCGCGGGCGATCTGATTCAAGTTGGAAGGTTCCAGACCGTGATCGCGCGAGTGCTGAAACACGGCCGGCAAGTCCAGCGACGGGTCAGCTTCCGCCAACGAAGCCTTGCGTACCGCCCAGAAAGCGAAGACAAACGGCTTGCCGGTATGGCGAATCCATTCTTCCGCCAAATCGAGCGTATGGTAGCGGGCGCGGTCGATCTTCAGTGCCGGATCTCCAATCAGCAAGCCGGCATCGTTCGCCGCCAACATGGTGTCGACATCGGGAGCCATCGCGGTGAAAGTCACTTCGCTTCCGCCGCCCAGCCACTTTGCGAACAGAATTTTGGTTAACGCCACCGAAGTGAGAGAAGAGGTATCGAGAGCGACCGAGCGAATCTTCGCGATCGGAACCTTGCTGACCAGCAGAATCGACCGCACCGCGCGCCGCGAAGCAATCGCTACCTCAGGCAATATCTGCAACGCCGGAATCTCGGCATAGGCCGCCGCGGGAATGATGCCGATGTCGGCCGTTCCATCGGCCAGCGCGCGGGCGCAGGCCGACGGCAGCGTATAGGAGATATCGAAGTCCTGACCAGAGTCCCCGTGCTCGAAATCCCACATCAGGGGAGCGGTATTGAGGTAAGAAATGGCAGAAATGCGTAAACGTCTCATTTTCCACAATTTTAACAAACCGGTTGTGACGCATGACCTTGACACCGCTTTTGAGCCGTAGATAAAGTCCGAGTTCATTGTGTCCAACGCCGCCGTATCTCCCGCTGCCACGCATCTTCTGGAATGGCTGGCTATTTCTCTGACGCCCGGCCTCGGCCCGACCAAAGCGCGCAAGCTGATCGAACATTTCGGGTCGGCGGAAGCAGTCTTCCGCGCCTCCTTGACCGAACTCGAGAGCACCGGCATTCAAGCCGTTTCCGCGCAATCGCTGGCGACAGGCAAGTCGGCGGAACTGGCGCGGGAAGAAATCGCGCAGGCCGCCGCCGCAGATGTGACCCTGATTTCGATGGACGATCCCTCGTACCCGCCGCGCCTGAAAGAAATCTACGATCCGCCGCTGATTTTTCGAGTTCGCGGCAATCCCGAAGTGCTCACCAGGCCGGGAATCGCCATGGTAGGAACACGTCACCCCACGCCATACGGTTCTGGCATGGCCGAGCGGTTGGCCTGCGATCTGGCGGCGCAGGGGTTGGTCATTATTAGTGGTATGGCGCGGGGCGTTGACACCGCCAGCCATCGGGGCGCGATCGCGGCTAAGGGCAAGACAGTCGCGGTGTTTGGCACGGGCGTCGACGTGATCTATCCCAAGGAAAATTCGCGGCTCGCGGAGCAGATTCTGGCTCTCGGCGGCGCTCTGATTTCCGAGTTTCCCCTGGGCACGTTCCCCGCGCCGCAGAATTTTCCCATCCGCAACCGCATCATCAGCGGCATGTCAGTCGGCGTGCTCGTGGTCGAAGCCGCGGAATATTCCGGCACTCGAATTACCGCGCGCTGCGCTCTCGAACAGAATCGCGACGTTTTCGCCGTGCCAGGCAACGTCACCAACAAAAATGCCTGGGGACCGAACACCCTCATCAAACAGGGCGCGAAGCTGGTGGCAACCTGGGAAGATGTGTGGGAAGATCTCCCGGCAGAAGTGCGACTTGCATTGACTCCGCCCGCCTCGCCTGAATCCTCGGGCGCTTCGTCCGCATCTCTATTCCCGGACGAAGGGCTCCCTCCTCACGAAAAGCGAATCCTGCGCCTGCTGAAAGCCGACGAGACCACGCACATCGACGAACTGGTCGAGAAGCTGGAGAACGAAATGTCGTCGTCAGAAATCTTCGCCGCGCTGTTTGAGTTGGAACTGGCAGGCAAGATTCGGCAGATGCCGGGGAAGAATTTTGTGAAGAGCTTCTAGAGAGCTGTCAGCTATCAGCCGTCAGCTTTCAGCTTGCTCGTCGTGAAGGAGGGCTTGTGCAGGACTTTAGGAATCTTAAGGTTTGGGAGAAGGCGCATGCTCTGACTCTCGACATCTATAGAGCCAGCAAGTCTTTTCCTCGGGACGAGATTTATGGCTTGACGAGTCAAATGCGGCGAGCATCGGTCTCGATCGGTGCAAATATCGCCGAGGGGACCTGTCGCAAAGGTGACGTTGATTTTGCGCGCTTTCTGCAGATGGCAGCAGGTTCGGCCAGCGAAGTGGAGTATCACCTGCTGCTAGCCCGCGACTTAGACCTGCTGCAAGCCCCAGATTATCAGCGGCTTTCGGAAGAGGCGGTGGAGGTAAAACGAATGCTGGCATCGCTCATGCAAAAGCTGAGAGCTGACAGCTGATAGCTGACAGCTTTCTTGCAGTAACTTGTTGCAAACTTGACATTCGTGCTAGCTTCGAAACGAACTCCAACGAGATTGAGGATCCATTGTCTAAAGGTTTAGTCATTGTCGAGTCGCCGGCCAAGGCCAAGACCATCCAGAAATATCTGGGTAAGGGTTTCACGGTCGAGGCGTCGCTAGGCCACGTGAAGGATCTGCCCAAGAGCACTCTGGGGGTCGATACCGCGAACGGCTTCGAGACGGATTACGTCGTCATTCCGGGCAAAGAGAAGGTTGTGGCGAAGCTCAAGAAGTTGGCGTCCGCGGCCGATTTCATCTTTCTGGCCCCTGACCCGGACCGCGAAGGCGAGGCCATTGCCGCGCACCTGGCGTTCGAACTGGGCGACAACGGCCACGGGAAAAAAGCCAAGAAGATCAAATTAAAAAAAGGCGAAGTGGCGCCGCCTCCGCGCATTCAGCGCGTTACCTTCAACGAAATTACCAAGCGCGCGGTGCAGGCGGCGTTTGAACATCCGCGGGCTATTGACCAGAATCTGGTAGACGCGCAGCAAGCCCGGCGGGTGCTCGACCGCCTCGTGGGATATCAGGTTTCCCCGCTATTGTGGGATAAAGTGCGTCGCGGTCTTTCGGCGGGTCGCGTGCAAACCGTTGCTCTGCGCTTGATTGTGGAACGCGAGCGCGAGATCAAGGCGTTTCAGAAAGTTGAATACTGGACCATCGACGCGACTCTGTCGGGCAGCAAGCCGCCGGCTTTCGACGCGCGCTTCGTCGGAAAAGGCGAAGAGAAGGTCGAAGTCACCAACGGGGAAGACGCGGAAAAGATTCGCGCCGCACTCGAGACGGCTGACTGGCTGGTCCGCTCGGTCGACAAAAAAGAGCGCCGCCGCAACGCCGCGCCTCCGTTCACCACCAGCAAGTTGCAACAGGATTCTTCGCGCAAGCTGCGTTTCAGCGTAAAGCGCACCATGATGATCGCGCAGCGCCTGTATGAAGGCGTGGAACTCGGCGAAGAAGGACTGGTCGGCCTGATCACCTACATGCGTACCGATTCGACCCGAGTCGCGCCGGAAGCGATCCAGGAAGTGCGCGAATATGTGGGCAAGGAATATGGTCCAACATACCTGCCCGAGGCGCCGAATACTTTTAAAGAGAAAAAAGATTCGCAGGGCGCGCACGAGGCGATTCGACCGACATCGGCGATGCGCCATCCCGACCAGGTTAAGCAGTATTTAAAGGAAGACGAATTCAAAGTTTACAAGCTGATCTGGCAGCGCTTTGTGGCGTCGCAGATCAACCCGGCGGTGTTCGATCAGACGACCGTCGACATTGACGCCAAAAATGGCAGCGAAGTTTTCTGGTTCCGCGTAACCGGATCCGTGCTGAAGTTCGACGGCTTCCTGCGCGTCTACGAAGAATCGAAAGATGGCAAAGACGAAGAAGACGAAGAACTCAAGCACAAGCTGCCCGCGCTCGAAGCCGGACAGAAGCTTACGCTCAAGGAACTGAAGCCGGAGCAGCACTTCACCGAACCGCCGCCGCGCTTCAACGAAGCGTCGCTGGTGAAAGAGCTGGAAGAACGCGGGATCGGGCGTCCGTCAACCTATGCTGCGATTCTGACCACCATTCAGGAGCGGCAGTATGTGCAGAAGGTTGGCGGGAAGTTTTCGCCGACCGAGATTGGCTTGGTGGTGACGGATCTGCTGGTCGAAAACTTCCGCGACATTTTCGATCTGCAATATACCGCGCGCCTGGAAGAAGAACTCGACGAGATCGAAGAGGGCAAAGAAAAGTGGCAGGACGCGCTCGGCGATTTCTATAAAAAGTTCACGAAAGATCTCAAATATGCCGAAAAGCATATGGAGAACATCAAGCGCATGGAGAAGCCTACAGACGAGCACTGCGAACTCTGCAAGGCGCCGCTGGTGATCAAGTGGGGC
>Ga0187887_10004091_pt1 | contig 11027 bp, 8 predicted proteins | sample June2016WEW_7_10_FD_132977 | JGI IMG/M metagenome (GOLD analysis project Ga0187887, IMG submission 132977) | Peatland microbial communities from SPRUCE experiment site at the Marcell Experimental Forest, Minnesota, USA - June2016WEW_7_10 | ecosystem: Environmental > Terrestrial > Soil > Wetlands... | reverse complement strand
GAAAGTGCCGTTCGTCTGCGGGCCGGGGGCGTAGGTCGGGTACTCCACGGACTGGCCTAGAACCGCCGGGACGCACAGTCCCGCTGCCAGCAGACCGATGAGTAGACGGTTGATCCGAGAATGATTTCGTGACATCTGTGGTTCTCCTTTTTCTTGGGTTTGTTTCCTTACGCAACCCGTTGCTCGGGTTTCTTTCCTCGCGCAACCCTGGATCGGCAGCGCAATATAGGATCTCTTCAGAAACTGAAATTCATGGACGGTTAAGGAGCCGATGACAGGCCGAAATGACCACTTGTGCTTCCATTGACTTTCGACATCCGAGCATGCCGGGCCTTGGAACGGGGAACTTGAGGCGCGCCTGTGCTTTCTTCCTCGATTGCAGAATGTGGCGGAATTGGGGGCCGACGCCAATGAGCACACTCTAACGAAGCGAAAATGACACGAGCATGGCGTCTAAATGACAATTTTGTCATCACATTGCAGCCGTGTGAATGCGCAGTGGGACAATCGTTCCGCGGCCTGGTAGGCTGGCGATCTCCGCAGAGCCGCCTCGGCTTTTCCGAAGTGATTTCTTTTCTCGGGATTACCGGCGGGAAGCTCCGCAACGGGAGAGGCTGTTTCGGGCGTCTGGCATACAGGCTATTTTTTCAACTAATCATTGGCTGTTCTTCGTTTATTCACATCCAGGGCGCAAAATCTTCTGGTTACAAGAATCATTCTCACGGGAAACCCTCCTTAGAATAACGAGTCGAGAATTACGTCAGCATGACTTGGGGATTGCATTTTCGTCATCCTGGCCACAATACCGGATATGAGGCGGTCGGATGCGCGAATCGATCAGGCGGAGCTAACGAAAAAAAGGAGAGCAAAGGAGCCGGTCCATTCCCCTTTCCGCGAGCGGCCTCGACGACAGCAACTTCACCTGCGGCATCTAGGCTGGTTCCAAAGGAGACTGTAAGGATGTTCTTACACATGAATGATCGAGTGTTGCATTCCGTCATGCGTTTTTCGGCGCCGCGGGGCCTATGGGCAATCCGTCTGACGGCCTCCGCCATGTTATTCCTGCTTGTGGGCAGCGTCTTGGCGGCTGCGCAGAGCGCGGTCTTGACGGGCGCTCTCGACGGGCGCATCACCGATCAGAGCGGAGCGGTAGTACCGGAAGCGTCAGTTCAAGTGTCGAACCTGGCCACCGGCGTACAGCAAACTGCTCAGACAAATCATGCGGGGCTTTACCGGTTTCCGGTACTGATGCCCGGAGCGTATTCCGTCACCGCAACTCTGCGGGGCTTTCGCGATGTTCAGGTCCTGGTGCGAGTGCGTGTAGGCAATACCACCTCGCAGGACATCAAGCTGCGGGTGGGAGCCGGCAGCGACACGGTGAAAGTAGCCGGCGCCACGCCGCTGCTGCGTGCCGAGGAATCCTCTGCGAGCACAGTGATGGAGCGTTCGTTTACGAGTGAGCTGCCGCTCAACGGCCGAAAATACACCAACTTCATGGTGCTCACGCCCAACACCAGCTACGACGGGGACACCGGCCTGGTGAGCATGGCCGGACAGCAGGGTGGCGAGGACTCGGGCTATGCCAACGGAAATGGCTCTACCGCATTTACGGTGGACGGAACCAACGCAACCAACAATTACTTCGCCGATATTGTGGGCCGATACCGAATCCCATACCTCTACGGCGAGGACGCGATCCAGGAGTTTCAGGTCTCGGTCAGCCCCTACTCGGCAATCTATGGAGGCGGAGCCGGCTTTGTGAATGCGGTCACCCGCTCGGGGAGCAATGTATTCCATGGCAGCGCGTTTTACTACAACCGCAACTCTGTAACCGGCGCCAACGACGCTCTCGATAAAGCCGCCGGCAACCCGAAGCCGGAAGACGCCTTGCAACAGTTCGGCGCAGGGCTGGGAGGACCGGTCCGCCGCGACCGTTTGTGGTTCTTTCTGGATTACGAGCAGCAACTGCGGAACTTTCCCATTCCCGTGATCAATTCCGCATTAGCCACCAACCCGTCGAATCTCGCTTCCTTCCTGACTGCCAACTTCGGTCTTCCCCCGGGGACAACGCTTCCCGCGCCAAATGGTCCACTGCCCATCCCGGGCGCTGATGCCGCACCAGATCCTTCCAGTCCCGTCTACCTACAGCAGGTGTCAAACGTCATCAACGCGTTGAACTCCAATCTCGGCGCCAAACCCAGGCAGGCCAACGACCTGGTGGTAACACCGCGGCTCGATTACCAGGCGAACTCCCGCGACAGTCTCTTTCTCTCTTTGAACTTGAACCGATTTAACTCGCCAGGCGGCGTCATCACCGACCCAACCGTGGGCAACTATGGTCTTCAAACGTTGGCCAACGCGTATGTGCGCACCTTTGAAGCCACCGCAGGGTGGACCCACTCGTTCTCAACAAAACTGCTGAACGAGTTCCACGCCGGCACCTCGCAGGACAACGAAATTGCAACGCCCACCGGCCTGGCGCCAAACACGCCGACGGTCATTCTGGATAGCCCGGCGGCCTTCACCTTGGGAAACGCGGCATTTTCCATCGGAAGAGTCTTTGAAAAGCAGTACTCCATATCCGACCGGATCGACTTCGTGATCGGCAAGCACATGCTGCAGCTTGGCTTTGATTGGAACCGCTCATCGGATGCGGATACCGACGACGGCGGCGCCGACCCCAACGAGGCTGTCGACTTCGGATCGCCTCTCGGCCTCTATGAATTCCCGAACCTTGAAGCCTTTGCGCTGGGAGAATACTCCAATTTCAGCCAGGCTGCAGGAGCGCCAACCTTTTCTTTTGCCGTCCCTTACTACGGCTTCTACGTTCAGGATACCTTTCGGGCGTTACCGCGGTTGACGCTGGAAATGGGCTTGCGCGAGGACTTTCAGGTCTACCCTCAGCCTGCCGGGAATCCGGCCTTCCCGCTCACCGGACAGTATCCCAACCAGTTTCTGCGCTTCGGGCCGCGCTTCGGATTTGCTTGGCAGCCGGCATCGAAGACCGTGGTGCGCGGCGGATTCGGCGACTTCTACACCAACATGAACGGGCTCAATTACCGCAACGCAGTCATCTCAAACGGGCTGGCTTCACAGCAATCCGAAGTCAGTGCCAGTTACGCGCCATCCTCAGGAGCACCCAACCAGCAGTTGCCAACCTTCCCCACAATCCTTCCCGGCAACTCCCCACTCTTCGCGGCGTCGCCCGACATCTCCCTGGTTTCGCCCCAAATGAGGGTGCCGTATATTCTGCAGGCCAGCCTGCAGGTTGAAACCGAGGTTCTGCCCAACACCACCTTCAGCATCGGCACTATGTGGAATCATGGCGTCCACCTCTTTTCAGGCAGCGCGTACGACCTGAATCTGATGCCCTTGCAAGGCACAACCACCTATGTAGTCTGCGGCGCCAATGCCACAGCCGCACCCTGCCCGGGAAGAACAATCACTCTGCCGAATATGGACAACGGACTACTCACCGAAGGCCTTGTCAGCAGCAGCCTGGGCCAGATCCTGGAGCTTATCAGTTCCGGACAAAACGATTACAACTCGCTCTTTGCAACCCTCCAGCGGCGCGTAGCGCGCGGCCTCTCGCTTCAGGCCTCCTACACCTGGGCCAAGAGCATGATGCGCGATGGCATGGACTTCAATGACCAGTTCAACTTCAGCAACACTCATGCCCCCTCGCTGCTTGATCAGCGAAACAAAGTCACGGTGGCGGCTTTATACCAACCGGCGCTCAAGCGATTCGCCAGCAGTAGCGTGGCGCATGCGGTGATTTCCGATTGGACCCTCAGCACAGTGATGGAGTTCTCGTCCGGCCGACCCTACGCCGCGCTGCTCAGCCCAGCCTGCACCAGTTCCACCGTGTCTTTCAGCAACTGCGACGGGGCCAACGACAACCTGAATGACACCGCCTTTAACCAGGACACCGCGAACACCGCGGCCGGCATCAACAGCGGCGGTCCCACGCCGGGTATCGGCCTGAATTCCTTCTACGGTCCGTGGCTTGAGCGAATCGACGCAGCATTGGCGCGGACATTCGCGGTGAAGGAAGGCAAAGATCTGCAGATTCAGGTGCAGGCCTTCAATTTGCTCAACCACGCAAACTACTACGTACAGAACGGCGCCGGCATCAACCAGATCGAATACAACCCCATCGGCTCGAACTGCGGCGACGGTGCCTCGCCGAATCAGACCTGCTATTTGGTGCCTAACTCAGGCCCCGGCAACTTTGGCGCCTTCCAGGAGATCAGCCCAAACGGTCTTCCGCGCGTGCTGCAATTTTCCGCACGATTCACTTTCTAGGCTGCGAGATCATGAAAATTCTAGTCATCGAAGACGAAGCAAAGACCGTCAAGTTCCTCAAGAAGGGCTTGTGCGAGGCGGGCTACGTCGTGGACATTGCCGAAGATGGCCTGGACGGATTGCACCTGGCCCTGGAAGGGGATTTTGACCTGATCATTCTTGATGTCATGCTTCCCGGCCGGGACGGATGGCAGGTGCTTGCTCGCCTGCGCGAGGCGGGCCGCAAAGCTCTGGTGCTGATGCTCACCGCCCGGGATGCCGTGCAAGAGCGCGTGCGCGGCTTCGAGCTGGGAGCTGACGATTACCTGGTGAAGCCGTTCGCATTTTCCGAACTCCTTGCGCGCGTGCGCTCGTTGCTGCGCCGGTCGACTCCGCGCTCACAGGAGACCCTATCCATGGCAGATCTGGAGATTGACCTGTTGCGCCATCGCGCCACTCGCGCTGGCCAGAAGATCGATCTAACGGCAAAGGAATTTCTGCTCCTCACCCTGTTGGCGCGGCGCGCGGGCGAAGTGCTGTCGCGCACGCTGATCGCCGAGTCGGTCTGGGATATGAACTTCGACAGCGACACCAACGTCGTGGACGTAAACGTGCGCAGGCTGCGCAGCAAAGTGGATGATCCTTTCCCCCTAAAACTGATTCGCACGGTTCGCGGCGCGGGCTATGTTCTCGAAGCCGAACGGTAACGGCCCGGCTGGGCCACGCCTGGGAAGGACTCTGGCGTTTCGACTTACGGCGGGCTACTCGCTTTGCGGGTTGTTGCTGGTGCTGCTGGCTACGGCCAGCCTCTACTGGGTGTTGCGGACAGAGCTGGATAAGAGCACCGATCTCTTTCTGGACGACAAAATCCACGTGCTGCGCACCATGCTGCGTGAACGGCCGGAAGACGAGGACGCGCTCAGAGAAGAGGTTGAGCTCGAGTCCGCGGCGCGCCGATACCAGCAGTTTTACATTCGCCTTCTCGATGAACATGGCGTGCCGATCATGACGACGCCCGGCATGGCCGAACAGTTGGATCTTGCCCAGCTCGCGAGCCGAACCCGCGCCGGCTCCGAGCGTTCGATTGCGATGGCGGGCAGAGATAGGCAACCATTCCGGGTCACTAGCGTTACGATTGCAGTCGGCACGCCGCCGGCTCATAACGACACGGTTCAAATCGCCATCGACATCTCGCAGGAAGAGGAGCTGCTGGCGCGCTATCGGATGTGGTTCTGGATCATTCTGCTGGCGACGTCGGTTCTCTTCCCACTGGCGGGATACCGGATTGCGCGGCACGGTATACGGCCCGTCGAAGAGATCGCCGCAACCGCGCGCAGAATCACCTCGACGAATCTGCGCGAACGGATCCGGGCGGAGGGCTATCCTTCAGAACTGGCATCGTTGGCTGGTACGTTTAATGAGATGCTGGATCGTCTCGAAGAGTCTTTTGAGCGGATCTCGAGATTTTCAGCCGATATCGCACACGATCTGCGCACCCCGGTCAACAATATCCGCGGAGAAGCCGAAGTGGCTCTCGCCCGCTCACGGACCATCGACGAGTACCGCGACGTGCTTGAGTCTTCACTGGAAGAAGCGGTCCGGCTTTCCGAGCTGATAGGCGATCTTTTGTTTCTGGCCCGCGCGGAGAGCCCATTAACCGAGTTGCATCGCGAGAACGTGGACATCCGTGAGTTACTGACCACGGTTCGCGACTACTACGATGCTTCTGCGACCGGCGCAGGGATATCGCTTGTCGTGAACGATGGGGCCGAGCCGCTCAACGCGGAACTAGATCGCTCACTGATGCTGCGGGCGGTTAGCAACTTGGTCTCGAATGCCATTGCACATACGCTACCGGGAGGAACCGTGACGCTGGCGGCCACGAACGAAAGCGCCGCGATTTTCATCGAGATCTTCGACACCGGCGTCGGCATTCCCGCCGAAGCGCTGCCCAGAGTATTCGACCGCTTCTTCCGCGTCGATCCATCGCGCTCCAAGACATCGGGTGGCACAGGATTGGGCCTGGCTATCGTGCAAGGCATCCTGACGCTTCACGGCGGCAACGCTGAGATCACCAGCCAGCTCGACTGTGGAACTCATGTCACACTGCGTATCCCAGCCCTCGAAACGCGATGACAAAACTCAAATTTTCGCGTCATGCTGGCGTCAGTTGCTGAGTTTTCTCGGCGATAAGTGCTCGTGGCCGTTGTTTACTCCCCCGTTGACGGAATAGATCTTCTAAAGCGCCACTGTAGCCAGCTATACTTCGCCAATTTACCGATTTGCTATTAAATCAACCGATGAGTGCGTATGCGGTTTCGCTGTCTGGCGGCAAGACTGGATCATCTCTCTCAACTGAAGATATTCTTGTAGATGCTCTTGCATCCAAGGTCTGGCGAGAAACTCAATATGGACGCGCTTTCCGGCACTAGAGCCCCCAGGGCCAACACCGGCGGGTCGGGATCGCCGGTCTATAAACTATTGAAAATATGGTCGGGGCTAGAGGACGATCTTAGAAATCTGTTGATGAAGCCTGGAGATTCCATCACCCAGGTTTGGACAGCCCTGAATCCTCAATGAAGTTCCTATTGGATGGAACCTTGGACGCAAACCGCCCCCGCTACGGTACAGACAGCGTCACGATCCCGCGTTGATTCCGCTCGACCTGGCCGCAGAAAATCCCCAGTGTGCGTCTGCGCTTTATGTTCCACTACCCGGGTAAACCCGGTCACACCGCCGCCCGTCCTCCCTACTTCCTAGGCTCATAAAGCCGGATAAAGACTCACACTCCACACCGCGGCGCATCCACGCGCACCGCATAATTGCGGTGGCGAACGAGGCCTCCATAGCAGTTCTTCGCGAGGTAGAGGTGCCGCGCGACGCGCTGGATGTCGGTCAAAGTTGCCGGAGCGGTTGCCTGCAAGAGTTCAAACCATGCGCGGCTCACCAGCGTGAATCGCAGGTACCGCACGAGTTCCTCGAAATGCTGCTGACAGACGCGATAAAAATTCACAACCTCGTGGTCAAGATCGTTCAGCACTTCCACCTTCGACGGCTCTTTGCGAAAGAAAACTTGCGCGCCTCCGGCGAACGGCTCGATATACGCCCTATGCTCGGGGAACATTTCGATGATGCGGCCTGCAAGTGCGCGCTTGCCTCCGATGTAGCTCAAGGGACCATTCATGCTGATCTGGTAAGTCTTCTGGTGGGTGTGCGCGCTTCGATTCGACCTTGATAGATCGAAGCGTGGTCTCATCCTACGCGAGTGGCATGAAAATAATAGGTGAAGAAATATGCGTCGCAAGCCGGGTTGCTGAATAAACTGCCCAAAAGGAGGTGCCTTCTGGCTCAATTGTTTCGGAACTCGCAGATGGCAGCGAAAGGAGAATGTCTCGATGGAAAGGTGGGCCGCTCGTCCTTTCCGAGCACGGGGCGAAAGCCCACAACCCTGCGAACGGGGTTGTGTGGTAGCGATCTTCGCTCCTCGAATCGCTAACACCCGTCGAGCGGCCCGGTTTCACAATACGCTCGCTGGCCGACAATACTAGGTGAAGTTTCATGCGCGGCATAACCAGTTTGCCCGTATCTCGCACAACCTGAAACTGGGCATCCATGCAATTTCATTCACCTATTCCTCTCCGACGCTTCGGTGGATACTCTGCTTCATGCGGGACAAGATCAACGATCCCAACCCCGTGCCTCACGGCACACTGGAATATCTGAAAGGCTGTCCGGCGTGTGAACACAGCGATCCCGGATTGGAGCGCGAGCTTCAAGCATTCGCACAATTGCTCTTCGACATTTATCTTGCGGACCGCGAAAAGGAACGGCAATGTGATCGTCGTACGGAGATTGACAACTCTCCGTGCTTGCCTACGCTGAAGTAAAGGTCGAAAACAAAAACCAATCAACATCATGAACGCAGTCATCTATTGTCGCGTCTCCTCGAAGGAGCAGGTGGAGGGAACCAGCCTCGAATCGCAGGAGCTTGCTTGCAAGGAATACGCGGTGCGGAATCACTTAACCGTGGTGCGCGTCTTTGTCGAGCGCGGCGAGTCGGCAAAATATGCCGACCGTACCCAACTCCTCGAAATGCTCGCCTTCTGCGGGAAGCGAGAACATGGCATTGAGCAGTTGCTTGTCTGGAAGGTGGACCGTCTCGCGCGCAATGTCGGCGATCACTTCAACATCAAAGCCACCCTGTTGAAACAGGATGTGCGCGTGGTATCCGTCACGGAACCCATTGATGCAAAGCCGGAGGGCAAGTTGCTGGAAACGATTCTGGCAGGCTTTGCGCAGTTCGACAACGACATCCGCGCCGCGCGCACGGTGCAAGGGATGCGGCGCAAGATTCAGGAAGGAATATTTCCGTGGAAGCCGCCCCTCGGCTACAAGGGCAGCGCACAGCCGGGAAACAAAAAGATGGAGCCGGATCAGCCCGATCAGCCCGCATTCGGTATCTTGCAGCAAGGATGGAATGAGTTCTCGACAGGAGCCTATACCAAGGCGCAAATGTTGCGTCTGTTGACGAGCCGAGGACTTCGGACTCACTATGGAAAACCGCTCACCAACCAGGCCATCGATCACATCTTCGCCGATGCATTCTATGCCGGAATCATCCGCGATCCTTGGAACGGCGAAGAATATGCCGGTCGGCATCTGCCGATGGTAAGCCGCGAAACTTTCAATGCGGTACAGCGGATTATCGCCCGGCGCAACCGTTCCGTCCCGCACCAGGAGATACGGCCGGAGTTTCCTTTACGCACCTTCGTACGCTGCGCCAATTGCGAATCTACGCTCACCGGGTCGTTTTCGCGTGGCAGGTCAAGTATATATCCGTACTACCATTGCTTTCGCCGCGACTGCGACAATCGCGGCAATTACCCGCTGGCCGATGTGCATCGGGAGTTTGCGCGGTTCCTCGATGCAACGAGCGCCGACCGCCACTCGGTTGCGCATCTGAGGGAGTATGTTCGAAAAGTCGGCGAATCGTGGAAAGGACAAAATCAGGCCTTGCGGGAAAAGCGAAAGGTGGAAGCAAAGCGGGCACAGGAGCAGCTTCAGCAGTTGATCCGCATGAAGATGGAGCAGCTTATCACTGACAATGAGTTCCGCACACAGCGCCTTCTTCTTGAAAGACAGTTGGTAGAATTTGAAGGTGGCTCACCGGAAGATGGGATAAAGCCGGAATCGGTTCTCAACGATCTCGATACGATCTGTGTGCCGCTCATGCATCTGGCGGATGCGTGGGAAGCCGTGCCGACCAGTTTTCAGCGACGGTTCCAACACCTTACTCTTCCGGCAGGCTATGTCTTCGGAAGAGTTGGAACCGCTCAGAAGGGCCGTCTTTTCTCGTTGATTGGGTCACCGCTGCCCGTAGATACAAACTTAGTGCCCCCCGTAGGTGAGAGTTGGAACCAATTGGCGGATGAGATAAAGGCATTTGCCATGATTTTCAGAGAGTCATCCAAACGGTAAAGAGTGTAACCACCGAGGCATCGGGTTGGCAGCCCTCTCGTCGGCATCTCAAGGCGTGACGGACGAATTATTCGTCTATACGTCACCGAGAGGCCGGCAGGAAGGTCCAACCTGTTTTCGCGTTGGCTGCACCATCATTCCAGCGTTGGATCGCGTCCGCCGTAGCGCTGCCAGTAGGCGAATCCCAGTGCCACGGCATCGAACATGGTCATGATGGGATGCTCACTTTCCCATATCTTGCGCTCGGGCGGCAACTTACAGGCAAGTTCTGGAAGCATCTGCGCGAGCATCGAAGCAGTCTCATGCTTCGACTTGGCATGGAGTGCATGAAGGACTGACCTCGCCTCCGCTCTCGTCATGAGATGCATAGGAATTGCTCGGGATGACGCCTCGCGCCGGATCAAACTGAGAATCGGACGGATACCGGAGCCGTTGCGAACATTCAGCAATCGCGTTCTTCCCACGACGACTACTGAGGGCGCAAATAGCGTCAGCAAAGACGCCACTCGCTTGCTTGTCGCTGTGTGTTGCGCGGGATTGCTCAACGGATAGAAGACCATGCCCCAGTTCAGCAGTCTTACAGGTCCTTCAAAGATCGCGTAGCCGAATCGCCGCGAGCGCAGGGCGATAGCGAGTATCCTCTTGTCATACGGCTTCGGGTCCATGGGTTGAATCTGATTGTTCCGGATTCTCCCGCTCCCACATCCATTCGAGCTTGCGGGCGATCATCGCGGCGGTGCGACCTTTAGCGTTACGCTGGTGGAGATCATCTTTCAATTTCTCCAGACGTTCTTCGATAACTCGCCTTGTAGATTCATAGGCTCCGGGAAAGAGTTCTGATATTGGTTGGTGGAAAATAGCCTGATAACCGAGCGCAGTCATGAGCGGGGGAACGCAGCACAATCGTTCATGGCGTGAGACCGACCCCTGATCGGGGTATCCAAGAAGTTGACCGACTTCCCGCTGGCTCAACCCGGACCGCTTGCGATGAGAACGAAGGTAGCTCGCCAGATTCGAATGATTCATGTTGTCAAAGATCAATGGTTTATCGACTTTTGCAATAAGTTTAGCAAGCCGACTCCAGCGCAAAAGGTGAAGTAAAATGCGCGGGATGCAAGGTTTCCGTACTTGGAAGTTATTTAGGGCGGATTCAACAACGAAGCGCAACGGCAACTCCGGTGGCAGGTGGATGGGATGGAGTAGCATCCAGCAAGCTTGACCAGCAAGTAAGGTTTGCCGAATGTGCTACCGCCATCTCATCCAAG
>Ga0187887_10004087_pt1 | contig 11030 bp, 9 predicted proteins | sample June2016WEW_7_10_FD_132977 | JGI IMG/M metagenome (GOLD analysis project Ga0187887, IMG submission 132977) | Peatland microbial communities from SPRUCE experiment site at the Marcell Experimental Forest, Minnesota, USA - June2016WEW_7_10 | ecosystem: Environmental > Terrestrial > Soil > Wetlands... | reverse complement strand
TTTAGTGTCGGACTGGAACAACGGATTCGCGCAGCACACGCAGCTATAAGTGCCATCCTCATGATGGTTCCAGTATTTTCCGGTGAACGCAGGTTCCGTACCTTTGCGGCGCGCCACCTGATATTGCTCCGGCGTCAACTGGCGGCGCCACTCTTCTTCTGATTTCATAAATTCTGCTTTCGCATCTTTTTCAGGCATATATATTCCTCACCAAATGGCGCGCAGGGTGACCGCCCGTCGCCGTTGAACACCGGACGCCGTTTTCCGAGCCGCGACCGGAAGGGAGCGTGACGATGTGTGGAATACCAACCAAACTTGGTAGCGCTCCCTCGCGGTCGCAGCTCGGTTTTGCCAAGCGCGGTTTGTCCAGGTCGTTCATTTCTTCAGTTCGGTCCACTCCGAGAGCCAATCCATGTGTACGATGCTGTCAGGATCGCCAACGATGCATTTCCGCTTCTTCAACCGGCTCAACTTGTCGGGCTTCACTTCCGGAACGATCTTGAGGATCTTCCCTTTCCGGATCACCTCCACAGGAACGCCCGTCTCAAGCGCATGATCAAGAATGCGGTAGAGTCTTTCGCGCAACTTGGAAGCAGTGACTCTCACAAGACTCTTCGTCGTACGTACTACTCCGCCAGCTTCACCAGGGCCTGCGCCGCCAACACCGCCTCGGCGTCTTCCGCCGTAAACTGTTCGGTCTTTGCCGAATGGTTCATGGAGCAAAACTTAGGTCCGCACATGGAGCAAAACGCAGCGTCCTTGAAGCCTTCCTCCGGCAATGTTTCGTCATGCATGGCTTCCGCTGTTTCAGGATCGAGGGAAAGCTCGAACTGGCGCCGCCAATCGAACCGGTAGCGCGCGCGGGAAAGCTCGTCGTCACGATCGCGCGCTCCCGGACGATGCCGGGCTACATCAGCCGCATGCGCGGCAATCTTATAAGCGATTATTCCCTGCTTCACGTCTTCCCGATTCGGCAGGCCGAGATGCTCCTTGGGCGTGACGTAGCACAGCATGGACGCTCCGTACCAGCCGATCATTGCCGCTCCGATAGCGGACGTAATGTGATCATAGCCGGGCGCGAAATCAGTCACCAGCGGCCCTAGCGTATAAAACGGAGCCTCGTAGCACAGCTCCAATTCCTTCTCCACCTGCAGCTGGATCTGGTCCATCGGAATGTGCCCCGGGCCCTCGATCATCACCTGGACATCGTACTCCCAGGCCTTCTTCGTCAGCTCGCCGAGCGTCTTCAACTCGGCGAACTGCGCGTCATCACTGGCATCGGCCAGACATCCGGGCCGCAACCCATCACCCAACGAAAAACTAACGTCGTGCTTCTGGAAAATTTTGCAAATCCGGTCGAAGTTTTCATACAGCAGATTCTGCTTGTGGTTTTTCACCATCCACTCGGCGAGAATCGCCCCACCGCGGCTCACGATGCCGGTAATGCGCTTCGTGGTCAGCGGCACATACTGCACCAGCACGCCGGCATGGATGGTCATGTAGTCCACGCCTTGCTCGGCCTGCTCTTCAATCACTTCCAGCATTACGTTGATGTTCAGATCTTCCACGCGGCGCACGCGCGTGAGCGCTTCGTAAATTGGCACCGTGCCGATCGGAATGGGCGATGCGCCGATAATGGCTTTGCGGATGCGCGGAATATCGCCGCCGGTGGAAAGATCCATCAACGTATCGGCGCCGTATTTAACCGCGTAGTGGAGCTTCGCCACCTCTTCATCGATGTTCGACGTGGTGGCTGAATTACCGATGTTGGCGTTGATCTTGCACTTCGACGCCACGCCGATGCACATGGGCTCCAGATTGGGATGGTTGATATTGGCCGGGATGATCATGCGCCCGCGCGCCACCTCGGCCCGGATCAGCTCCGGCTCCAGCCGCTCGCGCCCCGCGATAAATCGCATCTCTTCGGTCACAACACCCCGGCGCGCGTAATGCATCTGTGTCCGGATCGGGTCGTTCAAGCGTGGGGAAATCCATTCGCTTCGCATACCGGCCATTTTAGCGCGATCCCACCTGTCTCCTGCTTTCCGCCACCTGCCTCCCGCTTTCTGGACTCCTGCCTTCTGCTTTCTGCCTCCTGCCGCCTGCCGCTTGCTTCTTCCTTCGGCTCGTGTCACCATAAAGGTGTAGACTGCCATTGAGGCATTCTGCGCATCGTACCGGATCAGCCGCTTCTACTCGTTCTTGCCCCGATTCGCTGCTCTCGAAAATTTAAGTTAAGAGGATACGTTTGCCAAAAGAAGACAACATCGAAGTAATGGGAAAAGTGGTCGAGAAGTTCAAAGCTGGAATGTTTTCAGTCGAGCTCGACGCTGGAAAAACTGTGCTAGCCGCCATGGCGGGGAGACTGCGCCGCAATCGCATCAAAATCATGAATGGCGATCGCGTGACGCTGGAACTCTCGCCCTACGACCTGACCCGAGGCCGAATCACTTACCGGCACAAGTGATTTATGCAGGCCCGGATTGTGCGCCGTGGCTTTGCATTCGTGCTCACCGCATTTGCCGTATCGCTTTGCTTCGCCCAACTCACCGATCAAAAGCGCCCGTGGAAAGGCTATTCGATCCTGGGCAATGGGCACCTCACCGTTGTTTACTCGGACGATAGCCGGATCCAAGGCCGAGGAATCCAGCATCTCTATTTCAAAGACTACACAGCCGACTATATTTCCTCAACATTGTTCCAACTGGCAGGCAGTGCCCCTGGCGCCTCTCATGTTGGCATGCAGAACTTCTTCACCGCCCAAACCCTGACGTCGCTCGCGGACGTCCGTTGCTTCGTCCATCCCGACGACGCAATCGTTCTTACCATGCGCTCAACCGGCACGGGCCATCCATATCGATTCGAAGCTCAGTTGCGAAAAGAAATCAAGACCGATACGTCGGTGAATATCACATCGCTTAAGGCAGCCCGCGGCGTGGCGACCGCAATCTGGTCGAACGGCACGGTCGTCGTCATCGCTCCCAAGGATTCGAATGATAAGGTGACCGTTAGCGGATCATCCGTAGTCGTGACGGGCGCATCCAGTCCCAAGGCGGAGGTCTTGATGATCCCGGCTTCCTCTGAAGTGGAAGCTCTCTCTAAGCTGCAAGCTCTCCGGCTGGATCCCGATCTCGAAGCCACCGCCGCGAAATTCTGGGAGTCCTGGATGGCTCATGGGATTCTCCCCAAGTTCCCCAACAACGGTCCGGAAGCTGCGGCCTATCTCGAAGCCTACAAGCGCAACCTCTACTGCGTGAAGGCAGCCAACCTGAACGGCCAGATTCCCGCCGACATCACCGGCCAGTTCGTCACCAATAATATGCCGCAGTTGTACCCGCGCGACGCCATGATGTGCGCGCGCGTTCTGCTCGAGACCGGTCATCCGGAAGAAGCGCGCCAAGTGATCGAGTTTTGGGCCAATCGGAAGATTCCCATGAAGACTCCCGGCGAATGGTACGCCCGCTACGATGCCCGCGCCCAGGCCGTTGACTCGGGCAGCGGAGCGCGCTTCGACGAGCCGGAGTGGGATGCGAACGGCTACTTCATTTATCTGCTGGCGAAATATCACGAATCCCAAGGCGCATGGTTGGCGGATCGAAAACTGATCTACCAACTCGCCGATTTTCTGGTTCAGCACATCGGCCAGAATGGACTGCTCGAAGAAGGCGGCATCGTCGAGTGGACCGGCTATCTGCCCGCCACCAACATGACCAGCGCCGCCGCTTTGCGCACTGCCGCGAAATTGGCACACGAATTCGGCGACGAATCCAAATCGCAAACTTACGCCGCTGCCTCTCAGCGAATTTCCTCGGCTCTGCCTCAAATGTTCGACCCATCCCGCCAAACCTACGCCGACGTCCGTTTCACCAGCAAGAAAGGCCCGAACGGCGAAAGCCTGCCCGGTCAGCCCAACGACAAAACGTATCTGTGGGACACCAGCGCCAACTTCGGCGTGATCTGGGGCTACTCAAAGCATCGCGAAATAGAGCTGTCGAATCTCTTCTACTTGAAAAACACAGTGAAACTCGATGGCGGTATGCAATATTTCGACACCACCGATCCCGGCCTCGCCGAATACGGCCACGCCGTCTTTTTCTTCACCACTGCTGCCGCATCCCAATATCAATCGCTCTATGGAGACAAAGCCCGCGCCAAGTCTTTCATCGACTGGATGCTGCGCAACGCCAATTCCTACGGCCTGATGCCCGAACGTATCAACCTCGACGGCAGCGATGTAAGCCCCGCGTCACCGCTCTCCTGGTGCAGCGCCGAATTTACGTCAGCGCTGCTCGCCTGGAGCCGGCGCTAAGACGCTCGCGTGAAACCGTAAGTAGCCTGCCCGTCACACGTCTGTCATCGTTCTGAAAAAAACGCATGCTATTCCTATTGAGCGCATGCCACACTTATCTAATCGCATAACTTCTCACGGTTACAAGAGTTTCAGTGCCTGGCTTCGCCTGGCCGCCATCGCCCTGCCCGGAATCTCCGTGCCCCTGTTCGCGCAATTTTCCGGCTTCACGCCGAACAATCTTGTGGTCTCTCGCAGCGTTTATAGTGCTACCGCGTCCACCATCACCATCGGCGAACAGCTCCCACCGGTCTGCGGGACCCAAGCCACCTGTCCCGGCCAAGCCGTCGTTAACGGATCTTATCCCTTCGTCTTTAATGACGACGCTGTGGACGGCCAGTTCGGCATTACATCACCAATCTTGCTGGACCAGATCACAACCGGCGGAGCTTTGATCAACACTCTTGCAGTCCCCACCAGCGGACCCGATCAGATCGTAACCAGCTTCAGCTCGAAATCCGAGCTCGCCCTGAACCTCTCGCTCGATGGGAAATACATCACTTTCATGGGCTATGTCACAGCCCCTAACACCATTGATGCATCGAACGCTAACACCCCGGGCCTCATTGATCCCACCGATCCGGTGGGCAGCGCAGTTTACCGCGGCGTGGCTCAGGTGGATGCTCTGGGCAACGTCAAGGTCACGGACACCAATGCGTACAGCGGCGACAACGGCCGCGGGGCAATTTATACCGGCGATCCCAATGGCGTGTACTTCACAGTCGGCAACGACAACAGCGGAAACCAGCCCACGGGATTGCCTCTCACCCCGGTGCTGGCCGCTCTCGTGAATGCCACCGGTGCGCAGGTTATCACCCCCGGCGCAACCCCCGGAACTCCCTTGCAGGCGGGCAGCTTCAACGTCACCGAAGAGGGCGATAAAGCCGACAAGCCCGGTAAGGATAATAATTTTCGCGGTCTGACCATTTTCAAGAATACGCTGTACGTCACCAAAGGCAGCGGCAGCAATGGCATCGACACCGTATATCAGGTGGGCGCCGCAGGCACGCTTCCCGTCACCGGAGGCGCAACTATCACCATCCTTCCAGGCTTTCCCACTGTGCTCGCCAAGAAAGCCAGCATCAATACCATCTACCCATTCGGCATCTGGTTCGCCAACTCTACCACGCTGTATGTGGCCGATGAAGGCGACGGCACCCCCGCCGACGCCGGCGTCAGCACGCTGGCCGGCCTCCAGAAGTGGAGCCTGGTGAATGGCTCATGGACGCTCGACTACGTATTACAAAACGGCCTGAACCTGGGCCAGCAATATAGCATCACGAACCTTCCCTCGTCGTTGAACCCCGCCACTGCCGGTCTCCGCAACATCACGGGCCGGGTCAATGCGGATGGAACGGCCACAATTTGGGCCACCACTTCCACCGTCAGCAACAATGACGATCAGGGAGCCGATCCGAATCTCTTGGTCTCCATCACCGACATTCTGGCGAACACCAACCCGGCCGCTGCGGCCGGCGAGCAGTTCACCGTCGTCAAAGCCGCCAATTATGGAGAAGTCCTGCGCGGCGTGGCGTTCACTCCTGGCAGCACCGCTCCTCCCGCACCCGGATCGATTGTTGTAACCTCCAGCGCGCTAGTTTACAGCCGTGTCACGAAGGCCTACACCGGTACGCTCACTATTACAAACAACTCCTCCAGCGCAATCAGCGGAGAAGTAATCGTGGCTCTGACCAATCTCACTACGGGCGTCACGCTGAATGGAAATCCGCCAACCTTCAACGGATCTCCGGAAGTGATCTTCCCCGCCGCCACGTTGAATGCCGGCCAGTCGGCCAGCCAGCCGATTTCTTTCAGCGATCCATCCAACGCACGCATCGTGTTCACGCCGATAATTGTCCCGGTTGTTTAGCCTTTACGAAAGGTACCTAAAAAAATGCACAGATCAACCATATTTCTGATTCCGATCGTTCTCCTGACCGTTAGTGCCCTACGGGCCGATTCCGTGGAATATACCTTCACGCTGAACACCTCCTCCATTGCCGGGACCACTGGCTCGCTCGACTTCGCGCTCTTTCCCGGAGCCGGTTCAGACCAATCTCTCTCCGCGCTGGTCACGGGTTTCTCAACCGACGGATCTTACGGCGGTTCTCAAACCACGACGGGCGATGTCACAGGTGGCCCTGTCATAACTGGGAACAACCTTGTGATCAATAGCACATTCGCGGACAACGACGATCTCGAGACTTTCACGTATGGCAACAGTCTCTCATTCTTTGTCGACCTGAGCGGCCCGGCGCTGAGCGCGCCTGACGGCCTCGCGACTTCGCCGTACGAGTTCGACTTCTTCACCTACTCCGATACCGCGGGCACGGTACCGGTTCTCACCAGCGATCCGAATGGCATTTCGGGCAGCATCACCATCAGCCCCGAAGCAGTAATCGATGCAGGCGCCATTTCGCCCGAACTGAATGTCGTCGCCACTCCCGAACCCTCTATGCTGTGGTTGCTGGGTGGCGCCCTAGCACTCTTGGCAGTCTGGCGCAGGCGCCTTCGCCTGCGATCTAATTGGTAATCGGGTGCCTAGTCTACACCCCTCACAACTGCGGCGCCGGCGGTTTCAACGGCTGCCACGGGAAAAACCCCTTGCGCCGTAACTTCCGCCGATACACTTTGTCCCCATCCATCAAATACAAGGTCTGCAAATCCGGCCCACCAAAAACCAGATTCGACGCATCCCCGGCCTGCGGATAAGAAATAATTCCCACCACGCGCCCCGGCTGATCGCAAATCTGTATGCCCAACTTCGTCGCAACGTACAAATAACCTTCTTGGTCCAGCGTCATTCCATCTGCGCCCGACCGCATCATTCCGTTATCCACATCGTCGGGCAGCTCCAGATGATAGAACGGCTCGCCATTTTCGAGCGACCCGTCCTTCTGCACCTGAAATGACCAAACCCACTTCGATCCCGTATCGGCTACCAGCAGCAACGATTCGTCCGGCGAAAAGCGCACGCCGTTGGGAAAGATAATCGCCTCGCCTTCGTACACCACTCGCTTCTTGCCTGCTTTATCCACGAACCAGACCTTGTGATTCTCCGGATCTGAAAAATAAATCTCACCCTTGCTGCTCACCGCCAGATCATTCGAACCCGCCCCCTCGGCGATCACCGCCTCCGCGCCGTCCATCGTGTAGGCGACGATTCGCTTCCGCCCGTCCTGCGCCGCGTACAGCCGCCCGTCAGGCCCAAACATCAGCCCATTGGCGCCGCCCGAGTCCGCCACGAAGATGCTCACTTTCCCGTCGAGTGAAATCTTGTAAATCTTGGACGGCTTGGCATCCACATCCGAGAAAAACACTTCGCCGTTGCCGTTAACCGCCGGACCCTCCGTGAACTTATAGCCCTGGCTCACCAACTCCCAATCGGCACCCGGATCGAGAATCGCGTTGATGGAGCGCCGATCGCTCGATCCCGAGGCGGGCTTCGCAACCGGCTTCGGATAATCCTGCCACAGCCAGCGCAGCGCATCCGGCAGAATCGCTCCGCCATGTTTGCCGTTATGGCCCTCGGTACCCACCACGAACTTCGATTCGTAACCCGAGAATTCCAGCGCCGATGCCATGCTCTGATTCGCCAGATACCAGCTTCCGGCGTAAATGTTCTGATCGTTGCTGCCATCCTGCAGAAATACGCGCAACGGTTTCGGCTCTGTCTTCCGGATCAGGTTCGGATAAATATCGCCGCCCCGCAAATTCGTATAGCTCCCAATGAAGCTCAACACGCGCCGAAAAGCATCCGGACGGTTCCAAGCCGCCGTGAACGCCGCAATTCCACCCGAGCTCGACCCCGCAATCGCATAATCACTCGGATCTTTCGAGAGGTTGAATTTCTTCGCGACCTCCGGAAGAATCTCTTCCAACAGAAATTTCGCGTACCTGCCGCCCAGCCCGTCGTATTCGTAACTTCGGTTGAACCGATTCTGCTGCTCCGGCGAAAGCGCGTTCAGCACGCCTGGATTTATAAAAATCCCGATCGTCACCGGCATGGCTTTCCGCTGGATCAGATTGTCGAAAACCACCGGCACGCGCCAGCCGCCGTCTTCTTTCACGAATCCGCCGCCGTCCTGAAAAATCATCACGCAGGCCGGTTTCGCCGCATCATACTGCGCGGGCACATACAACCAGTAATCGCGCACAGTCCCGGGATAAATCTTGCTGGTCCAAGAAGACTGAGTCACGCTGCCGCGCGGGACGCCGTCATGCCGCTGAGAGTCCGGCCCCAGCGTGTATTCATCGGCAACCAGAATTTGGGCGGCCAGCACGCCGAACAGAAGCAAAGATCGTATAGTCACTCCAGATCATTATTTCAGGTGACAACCCAGACAAGTAAACTTGCGCCCATGACAAACCGCGCACGATTGCATATCCAAGCCCGACTTCTTGTTGGAATGTGTATCCAAAAAACCAGGCACATGGCTCGCGGGCTTCAACTGCGCAGTCTTCGGATGACAGAACGCGCAACTATCCGGCGGATCAATTTGGTTATGGCATACCAGGCAATCCGCCATCTGCGGCATATTAGCCTGACTCACCGCGTCCGATTCCTCAAGCCCGCGATGACAAGCCACGCAAGGATTCGCGGAATTCAACAACGGCCGGATCCGGGCGCCATCCAGCCCAAGATAGGTCCCCTTGTCGATAGCGGCAGCAATCACCGGCCCAACGTTGCCGAGCTTCAGGTGCTTAGCGTGGCTGAATTCCTTGAGCGGAGGCGGAATCTGCGCGAGTAGGCAAGAGGCGGCAGCAAGCAAGAACCACCACAGACCTTTCCGGAACGCCACCTGCATCCTGCCGCCTGCGCCCTGCCGCCTACCCGCGGTAACTGATCCGCCAAATCTTCTTCCCGCCATCATCGGAAACCAGAATGCTCCCGTCCGGCAATTGCATGATGGCCACCGGCCGGCCCCACACTTCCCGCGACTCGGGCGAGATCATCCAGCCCGTCAGAAACTCCTGCACCGCGCCGCTAGGCTTCCCATCTTTGAACGGAATGAAACCCACCTCATAGCCCACGCGCTTCGATCGATTCCACGATCCATGAAAAGCCAGAAACGCCCCGCCTTGATACTCAGCCGGGAACTGTTTGCCTGTGTAGAAAAGAAAATCCAGAACGGCTACGTGTGACTGCAGAAGAATGTCCCCAGCGGTGGTTTTCGCCACCAAATCCGGCCGCTCGCCCTTGTGCCGCGGCTCTTCATGCGGTCCCGAATAAGCATAGGGCCATCCGTAGAAGGCGCCTTGCTGAATGTGCGTGAAGAAGTCGGGGACAAGGTCGTCTCCCAGCGCATCCCGCTCCTGAACCGCGGCCCACAATGTGTCCGTCCCTGGATACCAATGCAGCCCGATCGGGTTGCGCGTCCCGGATGCGAAAATCTCGTGGCCGCTGCCATCCGGATTGAAGCGATTGATGGCCGCGCGCATCGGATCTTCGCCCGTATTTACATTGGACCCCGACCCAACTCCCACGTACAGCTTCTCGCCCTTCGAATCGAACAGCAGGCTGCGCGTCCAGTGGCCTTGCTTAAAATCTTTCAGCGAGGCGATCTGCTCGCCCGGTCCAGCCGTCAAATTCTTCGCGTCATATTTGTAGCGCTTCACCGAAGTCGGCTCACCAACGTACAGATAGTCTTTCCAGATCGCGAGACCGTAAGGCCGGTCCAGACCAGTGAGAATCGCTTTGCGCTCCGGATCCTTGTAGCTCTTGTTCTTGTCCACCAGGACGTAAACGGTTCCAGCCGAGCTGTCGCTCACCAGGATCTGGCCGCCCGGCGCGGTGTACATAAAGCGCGGCGTGTTGAAGTCCGTCGCGTATTCCTCGATCACAAAACCTTGCGGAACTTTCAGTTGCGCATCGCTCGGCCGGCCAACAACTTTGGGTGGATTGGTGACCGTTGGAGTGGCATAAGGAGCGGGCAGCTTGGCCTCCTGCTGTTGCACCTGGCCGAAAACCGCTACCGCCGCGAAGAGGGGAAGAGTGTATTTGAGCATGGCCTTCATTTCAGTGTATAAGACATTATGCGCACCAAACTCCCGATCATCTTCCTCCTTCTGTTGCCGGGCACGGCCTTGCTGGCTCAACCGGAAAAAACTTCTTGGGATGTGCTGAAGGCCGGCCTCAGCGACAAGAATCCGGACAAGCGTAGGCAGGCTGTCACCGCCATCGGGTCCATCGGATTGGATTCGGATGGCCTCCAATTGATCGAAGGCGCCTTGCGCGATACCGATCCTCTCGTCCGCCAGACGGCCGCGGCTGAACTGGGCCAGATGAAGGCCCGCGAGGCCATCCCTTCGCTCAAGACCGCCATGGAAGATGTCGCCGGCGAAGTAGCATTCGCGGCAGCAAAAGCTCTCTGGGATATGGGCGACCGAAGCGGGCGCGATCTGATTGAGGACGTCCTGACCGGTCAGCAGAGCGCTTCCGAAGTCCCGTTGAAAGGCGCCATCCGCGACGCTAAGCGAAAGATGCACGATCCGAAAGCTCTGGCCGTAATGGGTTTCAACGAGGCATCTGGCGTTCTGCTGGGGCCTTTCAATATTGGCATCATTGCCGCCGAGCAAGCTTTCAAAACTGGTTCCTCCGGCGGGCGGGCTGTCGCCAGCACCCTTCTCGCCCAGGATTGCGATGCCGAATCGCTGCGCCTGCTCGAATGGTCCTCCACCA
>Ga0187887_10004086_pt1 | contig 11030 bp, 5 predicted proteins | sample June2016WEW_7_10_FD_132977 | JGI IMG/M metagenome (GOLD analysis project Ga0187887, IMG submission 132977) | Peatland microbial communities from SPRUCE experiment site at the Marcell Experimental Forest, Minnesota, USA - June2016WEW_7_10 | ecosystem: Environmental > Terrestrial > Soil > Wetlands... | reverse complement strand
CGCAACATTGAAGCCGTGCGCCGCCGCTGCGTTTTCACCACGCACACGCCCGTGCCAGCGGGGCACGATCGCTTCTCCGGCGATCAGGCCTATCGCATCCTTGGCACGGAACGCGCGGGCATGCTGGAGCATTTCGGCTGTTTCCACGACGGACTGCTCAACATGACCTACGTTGCCCTGCGCTTCTCGCGATTCGTCAACGGCGTGGCTATGCAGCATGGCAAAGTGTCCCGGCAGATGTTCCCGGAGTACACCATCGACGCCATCACCAACGGCGTCCACGCCGGCACCTGGACTGCGCCTTCCGTCCAGGCGATCTTCGACCGGCATCTACCGCGCTGGCGGCAGGACAATGTCACGCTGCGCTACGCCATCGACATTCCCGAAAATGAAATCGTCGAGGCCCATGCCGCTTCCAAGCAGGCGCTCATCGATGCCGTGAAGGCGGCCACCGGCGTGGAGATGCGGCCCGAAGTCTTCACCATCGGCTTTGCCCGTCGCGCCGCGACCTACAAACGCGCCGATTTGCTGTTCACCGATCCTGAGCGCCTGGCGCGCATGGCGGAGAAATTCGGCGGCATGCAGCTCGTCTACGCGGGCAAGGCTCACCCTGCCGACGAGCCAGGCAAGGCGAAAATTCGTCGCGTGATCGAACTGGCCAAGGAACTGCGCGACACGCCTCTCAGCATCGTCTACCTCGAGAATTACGAGTGGAAGCTCGGCGCGCTGCTCACCGGCGGCGTCGACCTGTGGCTCAATACCCCGCGACGCCCCTATGAGGCCTCCGGAACCAGCGGGATGAAAGCCGCGCTCAACGGCGTGCCCAGCCTCAGCATTCTCGACGGATGGTGGATTGAAGGCTGGATCGAAGGGGTCACCGGCTGGGCCATCGACGACCACGACGACGAGCCCGGAGAAGCCCTGTCCCTTTATGAGCACCTGGAGAAGCTGATCCTGCCGCTGTTCTGCAAAGACACAGGACAGTGGCGGCGCATCATGCGGTCCACGATTGCCCTCAACGGATCCTTCTTCAATACGCAACGCATGCTGGAACAGTACGTCATCAATGCTTACTTCCCGGAGCGGCGCGTGGAGAAGATCTCCGAATCGCCTGAGCCTGATCTCGAGAAGACCGTCGCCGGATAGGAATCTGTCAGGCGCGTCGAGAGGGTTCGACGCGCCTGCGGTAACGTGGGCCGACGCTGATTCCTTCGTCGCGGCATGCAAATCTGCGATGCTATACTTGCGCTGAAATTCTGCAATCTCGTCCACAACAGTGTTGACGGGCCGCAAACAGTGCCTTTGCGGCTCTGTTCACTCGGTTTTGCATCCGGAACCATGGGAGAGATTCCTTTGAACCAGTCATCCGTGCAGCAGGTGGCGCCGGAAGTCTCCCGGCGGCCGCTCTGCGTCGATCTGGATGGAACCCTGGTCAAAAGCGACACGTTGATGGACTCTCTGCTGCTTTTGGTGCGCAGCCGCCCCCTGGCGGCGCTGCAGCTTCCGTTCTGGGTCCTCCGCGGCAAAGCCGCCTTCAAGGCCGAAGTCGGCGCTCGCGTCTCCCTTGACGTGCGCCATCTGCCCTACAACCGCTCCGTCATCGAATACCTCGAAATCGAGCGTGGCGAGGGTCGCAAGCTGTATCTGGCTACCGGCGCGGATCAGCAGCTGGCAGCCCGCATTGCGGACCATCTGGGATTGTTCGACGGCGTACTTGCCAGCGACGGAAAAACGAATCTGACGGCCGGCAACAAGCTCGACGGCCTGCGCAAAACCTTTGGCGATGAGGGCTACGACTACATCGGCAACGCGGGGCCCGACCTTCCCCTGCTGCAGCATGCGGGAGCGGCGATGATCGCCAACCCGACCCCCGCGCTGCGCGCTCGCCTGCGCTCGCGCGGCGTCGCCGTCGACCGGGAATTCCGGGATCGCATCGCGCCCGCGAAGGCTGCCTTGAAAGCGATTCGGCTGCATCAGTGGGCGAAGAATGTGCTGATCTTTCTGCCCATGCTGCTCGCGCACGTTCTCCGCACCAGCGTCTTCGGGGATGCGGCCATTGCTTTTGTCAGTTTCAGCCTCTGCGCCTCGTCCACTTACATCGCCAACGATCTGCTCGACATTGAATCGGACCGGCGTCACCCCACCAAGCGCGCCCGGCCTTTTGCCTCTGGCGATTTGTCCGTGATGACCGGCGTGCTCCTCAGCGTCGCTTTCCTGGCGGGAGGGGTCGCGATCGCCGCCGCATTTCTTCCCCGCGGCTTCCTGCTGTGGATGTTTCTCTATCTGGTGGCGACGCTCTCCTATTCGCTGGTCCTCAAGCGGATCGTGCTGGTCGACGTGATCATGCTGGCCGGTCTATATACGGTCCGGATGCTCGCCGGCGCTTCTGCCACCAGGGTCGACATATCCCCGTGGCTGGCAGCTTTTTCCGTCTTCCTGTTCCTCAGCCTCGCCATGGTCAAGCGCTTCAGCGAGTTGCAGAACGCGCGCGCACGCGGGCAGGCCCTCGCCAACGGCCGCGGTTATCTCCTCGGAGACATCGAACAGCTGCGGAGTTTCGGAACTTCCAGCGCCTACACCGCCATCGCAGTCTTCCTGTTTTATATCCACGCTCAGGAAGTCAGCAGTCTCTACATTCACTCCAACCGGCTGTGGCTTATCGCGCCGCTCATGATTTTCTGGCTGAGCCGGGTGTGGCTCCTGGCCTCGCGCGGCGAGCTCGACGAAGACCCCGTCATTTTTGCCGTTACCGATCCTCTGAGCCTGCTGACCGGCCTCGCGGTTGCGGCGATTGCAGCCCTTGCAGCCCTGTAGCGCTCAAGAAAGTGACGATTCATGGGTAAGTCAGACAGCAAAGCGGAACAAACCCCACAATTCGAATCCTGGGGTCGCTATCCGCAGTTCCACGCCGATGTTGTTCCACTTCACTGGGCCACCGACTTTCCCCTAAAGCCACCCCCGGGCACACCGCAATTGCCCGTCGGGCTGGGCCGCAGCTACGGCGACGTCTGTCTGCTGGAGAATGGCCTCCTGCTGCAGACCGCGGGAATGGACCGGCTCCTTCATTTCGATCAGGCGACCGGCATGCTGCGCTGCGAGGCGGGCGCCACGCTCCAACAGATTCTTGACTTTGCGGTTCCCCGCGGCTTTTTTCTGCCGGTCACGCCCGGAACGAAATATGTAACGGTGGGCGGTGCCATCGCCAACGACATTCACGGCAAGAACCATCATGTCGCCGGCACTTTTGGCCGGCATGTCCTGCGTTTCGAGCTAGTGCGCTCCGACGGCACCCGCTTCGTCTGCAGCCCCATTGAAAATCCCGAGTGGTTTGCCGCCACCATCGGCGGCATGGGGCTCACCGGACTTATGACCTGGGCCGAAATTCACCTCCGCCCCATCGTTTCCCGCCGGATCGATTATCGCGGCGACAAGTTTCACGGTATCGACGAGTTCTTCGCGCTCTCCCAGGCGGCGTCCAGCGAATACACGGTGGCCTGGATCGACTGCGTTTCCACGGGCCGCAACTTCGCGCGCGGCATTTTCATGCAGGGCGATCACTCCGAAACTCCGGGACCCCTCACCAGAAGCAAGGAGCCAAAACTCACGTTTCCTTTCGACCTGCCCGAGTTCGCGCTCAACCGCTTTTCGATGGCAGCCTTCAACTCCCTGTACTTCCACAAGCAGCTGGGTCGACAAAAGGTCGGCCCAGTCGATTACGAACCATTCTTCTATCCCCTCGATGCGGTCCTGCATTGGAATCGCATGTACGGGAAAAATGGCCTGGTCCAGTTCCAAAACGTCCTTCCCCACGAAAGCGGCCGCGAGGGCATGCTCGAAATCCTTAGGGCCATCACCCAATCCGGACTCGCCTCGTTTCTAGCCGTGATTAAGTTCTTCGGAGACGTTCCTTCTGTCGGCGCCATGTCCTTCCCGGTGCCCGGCGTGATGCTGGCCCTCGATTTTCCCATTCGCCGCCACGTTACTTTCGACCTTGTCGACCGGCTGGCGCGCATCACCCTCGAGCACGGCGGCCGTATGTATTCCGCCAAGGACGCGCGTATGACCGCCGCCCAGTTCCAGGCCTTCTATCCGCAGTGGCAGGACTTCGCTCGTTATGTCGATCCAGGCTTCGACTCCGCCTTCTGGCAACGCGTCACCGGACGGAGGCCTCTCGATGGCTGATCGATCCGCCGTCGCATCCTCAAGGCGGGTCCTCGCGCTCGGCGCTACCTCCGCCATCGCCGAGGCCACACTCCGCCTGCTGGCTGAGCAGCACGCCACGTTCTTTCTCGTCGGCCGCAATTCACAAAGGCTGGCAGCTGTGCGCAACGACCTGCTCACCCGAGGCGCGACCGGGGCCACCACCTTCACCGCCGATCTCGATAGCACCGCCGCCCACCCCGCCATGCTGGCGCACGCGGCCACGGCGCTGGGAGGAATTGACCTGGCCTTCCTCGCTCACGGTGTGCTCGGCGATCAGTCTGAAGCGGAAAAAAGCTATGCCGCTGCCGAAGCGATCCTGCGCACCAACTTTCTGTCAGCCGTTTCGCTGGTGACCTGGCTCGCCAACTACTTTGAGACGGAACGCCGCGGCGCCATCGCTGTCATCTCCTCGGTGGCTGGTGATCGTGGCCGCAAGAGCAATTACGTCTACGGCGCCTCCAAGGGCGGCCTCGACATCTTCCTCGACGGCGTGCGCAACCGCATCGACCGCGCCGGCGTGCACGTTCTCACCATCAAGCCGGGATTCGTGGCCACGCCGATGACCGCGCACCTCCCGAAGAACGCGCTCTTTGCCGAGCCGGCCCAGGTCGCAAAGCATATCGTCCGGGCCATCGAAAAGCGCAAAGACGTGGCCTATGTCCCGCCTTTCTGGGCCCTGATCATGCTGGTGGTTCGCAACATCCCCAGGCGCATTTTCAAGAAGATGAATATGTAGCCGGGCGTGCTAATGGCGGCCGAAATCTGCATCGGGTACTCCTTCGACAACATCTATTCAGTAAGCTGATACGCTGCCTCCGAGGTCTTTTTCGTAGGTCCAGTCGTCTTCACAAACGTACAGCCGTTGTCACGCTTCAAATTCCTTACCAACAGGCAAAGGATGGATACTGTTGTCAGCGAGATTTGTGTCCCCCAACCGTCAGAACTGACGATTCTCCGGCATTTCGCATTTTTCACCGCAGTATCTCGGTCACCGCGAAAGCCGCTCACCGCAGGAGACGCTGAACCGTTATGTGGATAGTCCGCCTCGCGCTGCGACGGCCGTACACGTTTGCCGTGGTCGCGCTCCTGTTGATGGTTCTCGGGCCGCTGGCCGTCGTCAATATGCCGGTGGATATCTTCCCCAACATCGACATTCCCGTCGTCACCATGCTCTGGAACTACGCGGGCTTTTCGCCGGAACAGATGGCGAGCCGCATCGTCACGCTCAGCGAGCGCTCCCTCACCACCACCGTTAACGACATCGAGCACACCGAGTCGAATTCGCTGAATGGCATCGCGGTCGTCAAAATCTTTTTCCAGCCCGGCGTCAATATCGGTAATGCCGTGGCTCAGGTTACCGCGGGCGCGCAAGCCCAGCTTCGCCAACTGCCCCCCGGAACCACGCCGCCGCTGGTCATCCAGTACAACGCCTCCAGCGTCCCCATCGTTCAGCTTGGACTTTCCGGGCAGGGTCTCTCGGAAATGCAGCTCAACGACTACGGCCTCAACTTTATCCGCACCCAGCTCGTCACCGTGCCCGGCGCCGGTATTCCCTATCCCTACGGCGGCAAGCAGCGCCAGGTCCAGGTCGACCTGAACCTCTCCGCGCTGCAATCCAAAGGTCTCTCGCCTGCCGATGTGGTCAACACGATCGGCGCGCAGAATCTCATCCTCCCCGCCGGAACCATGAAGATCGGGCCGTTCGAATATCAGCTTGAGACCAACAGCGCCCCAAGCACCATTCCGGGACTGAACGATCTGCCTATTCGTCAGGTGAACGGCGCAATGGTCTACATCCATGACGTCGCTCACGTCCGCAACGGCTTTCCTCCTCAGACCAACATCGTCCGCGTGGACGGCCAGCGTGCTGCGCTGCTCTCCGTCATCAAGACTGGGAATGCCTCCACGCTCAACATCGTGAAAGGTATTATCGCCAAGGCTGACGGCCTGAAATCCCAGCTCCCTCCGCAGTTCAGGATCACCCCCCTCGCCGATCAGTCCATCTTCGTGCGCGCCTCCATCGACGGCGTCGTGCACGAAGGCATCATCGCCGCTTGCCTTACAGCGGTCATGATCCTCATCTTTCTCGGCAGCTGGCGCAGCACGCTCATCGTCGCCGTTTCCATTCCATTGTCGATCCTCACGTCGCTGCTCACGCTGAGCGCGCTGGGCGAGACCATCAACATCATGACGCTCGGCGGCCTCGCCCTGGCCGTCGGCATTCTCGTCGATGACGCCACCGTCGAAGTCGAGAACATCAACCGCAACCTCGAGCAGGGCAAAGCCATTGAGCAGGCGATTCTCGACGGCGCTGCCCAGATCGCCGTTCCCGCCCTCGTCGCCACCATCTCCATCTGCATCGTCTTTGTGCCGATGTTCTTACTCAGCGGCGTGGCAAAGTACCTGTTTGTGCCCCTCGCCGAAGCGGTCTGCTTCGCCATGCTCGCCTCCTACCTGCTCTCGCGCACCGTGGTTCCCACCATGGCGAAATACCTTCTGCGCGAGCATGACCCCCAGGAGGGCGAACGGAAGCGGCAGACCCTGAACCCCTTCACCCGTTTTCAGCTCGCTTTCGAAAGCCGCTTCGAAAAATTTCGGCATGGCTACCGCCGCATCCTCGAGCTCTGCATTCACCACGCCGGCGTCTTCATCATCCTGTTCTTCGTCCTCAGCATGGGCTCTGCTGCCCTGCTCTACCCCTTCCTCGGCGAAGACTTTTTCCCCACGGTCGACAGCGGCCAATTCAAGCTTCACATCCGCGCCAGAACTGGCACGCGCATTGAAGACACAGCTGCGCTCTGCGACCGGATCGACAACTCCATCCGCCAGATCATTCCGAAGAACGAACTGGTCACGATCATCGACAACATCGGTCTGCCCTACTCCAGCATCAACCTGTCGTACTCAAACTCAGCTCCGGTGGGCCCCGGCGACGCCGACATCCAGGTCTCGCTCGCCGAGAAGCACCATCCGACTGACGATTACGTGGCGCGGTTGCGCGAAGAACTGCCGCGGCGTTTTCCCGGCACCGAGTTTTACACGCTGCCCGTCGACATGGTGACGCAGATCCTCAACTTCGGCTTGCCTGCGCCCATCGACATTCAGATCGTTGGGCCGAACCAGCAGGGCAACCTTGAGTTTGCGCAAAATCTGCTCAACCGGATCAAGTATGTTCCCGGCACCGCCGACATGCGCATCCAGCAGCCCTTCGACAACCCCCGACTGCAGATCAATGTGAACCGCACCATGGCGCAAGGCGCCGGCCTCGCGCAGCGCGATGTTGCCCAGAGCCTCCTCGTCGCCGCCAGCGGCAGCTTCCAGACTTCGCCCACCTACTACCTCGACCCGCGAAACGGGGTCGAATACAGCATCGCCGTCCAGGCGCCCCAATATGGGCTGGACACGATGCAGGATCTGCGCAATATCGCCGTTACGGCGGGCAGCGGCGCAGGCACCGGTGGCTCTATGGTCCCCAACAGTGGCTCCAATGGCGCGGGTGCACCGCCTTCCTCCGGCCCCGTCGGCGGCCAGCCCATTCAGATTCTCGGCAACGTTGCCGGCATCGAGCCCGGACAGGAACCAGCGACGGTTACGCATTACAACATCACTCCGGTCATCGATATTTACGGCAACGTCGTGGGCACCGACCTGGCCAGCGTCAGCAAGGGCATCCAGAAAATCGTCGACCAGCAGCAGTCGCATCTCCCGCGCGGCTCGCGCATTGTCGTGCGCGGCCAGGTCCAGACGATGCGCACTTCGTTTGAGGGCCTGCTCGGTGGCCTCATCTTCTCGATTCTTCTCGTCTATTTGCTCATCGTCGTCAACTTCCAGTCGTGGCTCGATCCCTTCATCATCGTCTGCGCCCTGCCCGCCGCCATCTCCGGTATTGTCTGGTTCCTGTTCATCACTCACACCCGCCTCAGCGTCCCTGCGCTCACGGGCGCGATCATGTGCATGGGCGTAGCAACCTCGAACTCGATTCTCGTCATCACCTTCGCCCGCGAGCAGCTGGAAGAAACCGTCGGCGATGCCTCGCTCTCCGCGCTGAACGCCGGTTTCGTCCGCTTCCGGCCGGTGCTCATGACCGCGCTGGCCATGATCCTCGGCATGATTCCCATGTCCCTCGGCCTCGGGTCCGGCGGCGAGCAGAATGCGCCCCTCGGACGCGCCGTCATTGGCGGCCTGCTCTTCGCCACCGTATCGACCCTGTTTTTCGTACCAACCATCTTCAGCGTGCTGCACGGACGACTCGAGCGCCGCCACAACGAACGCGAATCGCGTCGCCACGCCCACAAAAAACAGCTTGTGACCGGGAGCTAACCCATGACCGAACCTGAACAGCCCCACTCAAACCCGACCCCGAACCATCACGGTCCCGCAAGCCACGGTGATGAAGACGACCGTCCGCCGATTTCAGGACGCAAGGCGATTCTGGTGCTGACCGTCGTGCTCGTTGTGGCTGCGATTGTGGCTGTTGCGGAGCTCATCCCACGCCTGCGCGCGGAAAAGACGCTGAAGACGCGCACCAGTGACCTCGCTCTGGCCAACGTCCTCGTCGACAAACCCAAACTCGGCGAGCCCAGCCAGGAAATCGTTCTGCCCGGCAACATGTTTGCTTATGTCGACTCGCCCATCTATGCGCGCACCGATGGATATCTCGAGAAATGGTACTTCGACATCGGCGCGCATGTGCGCAAGGGACAATTGCTCGCCACCATCGCCAGCCCCGAAGTCGATCAGCAGCTCGCTCAGGCCGAAGCCGACCTGGCCACAGCGGAAGCCAATGCCGGCTACGCGAAGCGGCAGGCCAGCCGTTACACCGATCTGCTGGCCAGCAATGCCGTCGCGAAGCAGGATACGGAGAACTTCGTCACTCAGGCGGCTTCCACGACCACGCAGGTGAAGTCGGCCCAGGCCAACGTCCAGCGGCTCGAGCAGCTCACCGGCTTTGAAAGCGTCTATGCGCCCTTCGACGGCATCGTCACCGCGCGCGGCGTGGATATCGGTACGCTGATCAACTCCGGATCCGGTACTTCCAGCGGACGCGAGATGTTCCATATGGATGACGAGCACATCATGCGCGTCTACGTGAATGTTCCGCAGGTCGATTCGCCTTCCTGCACGCCGGGAACTCCCGCCGACCTGACCCTGGAGGAATATCCGGGCCGCCGCTTCCACGGCCAGTTCGTGCGCACCGCGCGCGCCATCGACCCCGCCTCGCGAACCTTGCTCGTCGAAGTCGATGTGCCCAATCATGACGGCACGCTCGTCCCCGGCGCTTATACCGAAGTCCATTTCCAGTTGAAGGTCACCAGGCAGACCCTGATTCTCCCGGTCTCTACGCTGCTCTTCCGGCAGGAAGGTCTGCGCGTGGTCACTGTGCTCCACGGGAGCAATGGCGACACAGCGAGGCTCGTGCCCATCACCATCGGGCAGGATGACGGCCGCGTAGTGCAGGTCATCGAGGGCCTGACCCCCGACGATGAAGTCGTCCAGAATCCTCCCGACTCCATCGTGGACGGGGAACAGGTCCGCGTCGTCACGCCCAGCAACGGCGGCGTTCCTGGAGCGCCACCGTCGGAGGCGAACCCAAACCAGGGCAACCAGAGCCCGGAGGGCGATGAATGATCCGCATTCGCCCTGGGCTGCTCATAACGGCGTTTGCGTCCTCCGCAACGGTGCTCCTGCTCGCTGGCTGCACTGTAGGGCCCAACTACCATCGTCCCGATGCGGCTACGGCTCCCGCGTGGAAGGAGAACTCCGTGCCGCCGCCCAATCCTCCCGACGGCACCTGGAAGCAGGCCGAGCCCAGCGATGGAACGCTGCGCGGTCAATGGTGGGATCTCTACGGCGATCCACAACTGAGTGTCCTGGAGGCCAAGGTCGCTGTCTCCAACCAGACTCTGCGCGCGGCCATGGAGCAGTATTTTCAGGCGCGCGAGCAGGTGCGGGTTGCGCGTTCGCAATATTTCCCGACCCTCTCCGCAGGGCCGTCGATCGGGCGCACTCGTGAGTCGTACAACCAGCCCAACACGACAAAAGGACTCACCGACTACCAGTTCAACACCTTCTCCGTCGCCGGCCAGGCGCAATGGGAGCCGGACCTGTGGGGCCAGGTCCGCCGCACGGTCGAAGAGACGCGCGCCAACGCTCAGGCATCCGCTGCGATGCTGGCCAACGTGGATCTCAGTCTGCGCGCGGAGCTCGCCGTCGACTATTTCCAGCTGCGCGGCCTCGATGCGCAGAGGCAGCTGCTCGATAACACGGTCAAGTCGTATGAAGATTATTTGCAACTGACACAGATACGCTTTAAGGGCGGCGTGGCCACTGAGTCCGATGTGGCCCAGGCCCAGACCCAGCTCGAAACCACGCGCGCCCAGGATATCGATGTCGGCGTTGCTCGCGCTCAATATGAACACGCCATCGCTACGCTGGCCGGGACTCCTGCATCGGTCTTCAGCCTTCCCGGGACGCCTCTGGGCGAGCAGATTCCGCCCATCCCGATCGGTGTCCCCTCGCAACTGCTCGAGCGCCGGCCCGACATCGCCGCCGCCGAGCGCCAGGCGGACGCGGCCAATGCCCAGATTGGCGTCGCGATCGCCGCGTATTACCCCAACATTTCGCTCACTGGTACAGGCGGCTTTGAAAGCGGCAACCCCGGCACATGGATTCAAGGCCCGAGCGAAATGTGGTCGCTCGGCGCGTCAGCCATCGAGCTACTTTTCGACGCGGGTCGCCGTCACGCCGTTACCCAGCAGGCGCGCGATGCCTACGAGCTGCAGGTTGCCAATTACCGCCAGACCGTGCTCGCCGCCTTCCAGGATGTG
>Ga0187887_10004085_pt1 | contig 11032 bp, 9 predicted proteins | sample June2016WEW_7_10_FD_132977 | JGI IMG/M metagenome (GOLD analysis project Ga0187887, IMG submission 132977) | Peatland microbial communities from SPRUCE experiment site at the Marcell Experimental Forest, Minnesota, USA - June2016WEW_7_10 | ecosystem: Environmental > Terrestrial > Soil > Wetlands... | reverse complement strand
TTCTATATTGGTCACTGTCGAAGGAACGATGGGTTCCGTTCGGCCCCTTCGGACGCATGGCAGCCCGCGTCGAACAGGCCGCGAGCATTATTGCGGAAGCGGCCATCTTCTGGACCGGCATCTAAAACCCCGGCAAAAATCCGCAAAGTCGAGCTAAGATTATTCTACTTCGGGATGGACTATCGCGAAGGCGTGACGTTGCAGGGCCTTCAATTCTTCCTCCGCCTCGATCACCTCAGCCTCAGTTAGTACCTTTGGAAACTGAAACATACTCGGCGGCATCCAGTCCGCTGGCCGCTGTTTGGCGACGAGTTCGCGCTTAGTTGCAGCATGGGCGATGGCCGACGATAGGGCATATGTGTGGCCCGCTTCATAGAGTTGGAGGACGCCTGCGCGATCCGTATGGGTGAAATCGGCAAGGACAAATCGGCGTTCTGACATGCTCCGCCTCGCGGAGAGGATTGAGGACGCAACTATACCGCAGGAGAGGCTTTCCAGGAGAGCATTATGTAGGCGAGCTGGCGCGACCATCTCCCTAAAGGCTTGTCGCGGCCTGGCTTCGGCATCAGCGCATTGGACCGGCATTGTGCCGGGTTCTGTTACGATGAGCAGCCCTGGAAGAGTTTTAATTTGGTCCACTGTGCGACCGAACACTTCCAGACTTGTCGGATCGATCCAATGCGCATCTTCGACGATCATCAACACCGGCTGCTGTCTAGCCAATCCCGGGAGTTGTGCCGCCAAGGCGTCCAGCGTTCTTTGCCTGCGGTGCTCTGGGTTCAGATCCAGCGCCGGATAGTGTCCATCATTCGGCAGCGACAGCATCTCGGCAAAGAGTGCGGCGTCCTGCGCAGAAGTCGCAGTCGGCGCGAGCACGGCATCGAGCTTGTCGAGTTTCGCTTGCGCGGTGTCGTCATGCACAAATCCGGCGGCACGTTCCATCTGGCCGATGATGGGATAAAACGCGCTGTCGGTGTGCTGCGGCGAGCAGAAATAGCGCAAGCGTGTGTGCGGCTCAGTGGCGACGCGTTCCAGCAGCGCCGCCGTGAGCCGGGACTTGCCGATCCCGGCCTCGCCGGAGAGGAGCACCACCTGGCCTTCACCAGTCTTTGCCCTCGACCACCGCCGCAGCAGCAATTCGAGTTCTTCTTCCCGCCCTACCAGCTCCGTCAAATCGCTGCCTCGCAGTGGAAAGCGCTCGCGGTGATCAGCCAAGGTTGCGCGTTGGCCCTGACAGGCAATGCTTCGGATGCGGTGCAAATCCTCACCTCCGGGATCGCCGCATTGCGGTCAACGGGGGCAACATGGGGTGTGTCGTTCTACTTATCATGTTTGGCGAGAGCCTACGCGGACCTCGGCCAATTCGATGACGCTTGGCGCTGCATTGGCGAAGCGATGACAGCGGTGGAAACAACCAAGGAAAAATGGTGCGAAGCCGACATCCATCGCATCGCCGGAGAAATCGTGCTGCTGTCACCCGAGCTGAATGCGGCGAAAGCGGAAGCGTATTTCGAGCGCGCGCTTGCGGTCGCGCGTAAGCAGCAGGCAAAGTCCTGGGAACTGCGCGCGGCGATGAGCATGGCGCGGCTTCTCCGCGATCAGGGCAAATGGGCTGAGGCCCGCGATCTCCTCGCTCCAGTCTACGGCTGGTTCACCGAAGGCTTCGATACGCTCGATCTGAAAGAGGCTAAAGCGCTGCTTGGTGAGTTAGCGAAGTTGCATTAGGAAAAAAGGTGAAAATCTGAAACGTTTGTTCCGCTCGGCTCGTGCGGCCCAGGGCCTCACTTTCTCAGGAAATTCAAATTTGTCAGTCGGGCAAGAGATAGAGGGCTACTCAGAGATCATCGAAACCTAATGCATTCCTAAATGTTCGGATGTGTTCTGGGAACTTCCCCCTGTGGGTAGAGTTGTCAGTTAGACCCTCTATCGCCGCTTTCAATAAAAACCTACTTTTTCCTATATTATAAAGGTCTGGATTTTTTATCCGACACATCTGCTGAATGAAATCTTCGAGCCAGTATAGCTCTTTGTCACTGATGTTTATTGAAAATCCTCTTTGTGCTTCTTTTGGCCTCGCTAGGAGATGCAGACACAACACTCCCCTTTCGCCCAGAAGTTTATCAAGTATCGTTACCATGTTCTTATTGTTGAAGACCTCTGTCCTAAAATCCCGTTCGGTCATTCCGACATATTGTGGATTATAGTTTGGTTCATTGCGGAGCGAAAACAAATAGAGGCCCTTTGCCTGCGACAACTGATAATGCGTCTCGTCCTTAGCCTCGCAATCGCTCCAAAATTCTTTCTGATGTTCTCTGTCGGCTACCTTCTGCTTCACAACTTCAAAAGGCCCATAGATTTTAAATGGATTTTCCACGGCGATACCCCACCTCACGGCTGCGACACTTGCGTGTGCCCAATCTTATCTCGCTATCATCGGGATGATGCGGTCCATTAGCAGCTTCCCGCTTCGTTCGCTCATCAGGATACTCCTGCACGATTGCTGGCCGCAAGCGGCGGTCCGGCGGATCGCGAGGAACGTGAAAGTTTGAGGCATTTGTTTCGCTCGGCTTGCATCGGCCTTCGCGGCGTGACTCGCTTTCGCGCATCGTTGTTTGCCGCCTTGTCGGTTGACTCGCGCCAACGCGGTGTCGTGGGTTCTGGAATACTCCTCAAAAAGCGAGGCGGATGGGCTTTTAAATAACGGTGGTTCATTGCCTTTTTGCCCTAACGAGGCCAGGAGTCTGCTTTCCATACTCATCAGTAGGTGGTAAGTTACCCAGCCGAATTCTTTGCGAGTGTTAGAAGAGAGCAGAGACGAAAGACGGCAGGGAAGCCGGTCGACTCCGGGGCCATATTCGAACATCGGTCTGAACATGACTTCGACCGGCGGCGGATGGTTTCACGATCTCAGCATCGAGACCAAGATGCTGGCGATTATCCTTCCGCTTGTTGCGATCCCCATGATCGTTTTGGGGACTGTCGGATATGTGGTGACGGCCGGTCAGGCGACGACCAGCGGTGCTCGCTATCTCAAGGAGCGCGCCAGCGATCTGTATACGATCAGCGAAAATCCGTCGATCAGAGACTATTTCGAAAACCGCTACTATGATCTCCTGGAAGAAGCCGAGGTCTATCGGCAGGAGGTCGAACGTTCGCTGCTGCGGTTTGTCGACCGCATGAACCACAATGAGCTGATCTATTGGCAAGTTCGGTACGTCGATAGTCAAGGCCGGGAAATCGCAAAAGTGGTGAATGGCGCCATCGATCCAAACCGGACCGACGCGTCCAGTGCTCCCTTCTTTCAAGCACTTAAGCAGCTTCCGCGCGGGGCGATGTACGCTTCGCCCGCCAGCCCGGCCATGACTTATGCCTTGCCCGTTTACGATACGGGCAGTGGCGATCGGGCGCCGACATTGCTGGGAGCGATGGTCGTCGATTTTACCTATCCCATCGACGACTTTCAGCGCAGTGCGCGTTTCATCGCAATCAGCTTTTTCATTATCACAGCCCTGAGTCTCGCAGGCGCGTTGCTGCTCACCGCGAATCGTGTGCGACGCCTGACGCGTCCGATCCGCCGCATGGCCGACGCCGCGGACCAGATCGCCGCTGGCCGGCGCGACATTGTCGTCGACGTCGGAACGAAAGACGAGGTGGGACGGCTTGCGCAGTCGTTCAATGACATGGCCGCCGCACTTAAGTGGAACGAAGAAGCCCTGCAGCGAAAAATCACGGAAACGACCGCACTCTACGAGATCGGACAAGAGATCAGTGCCCAGGTCAGCCTTGAACCAACGCTGGACCTGATCGTGAAGCGTGCCTGCAGCCTTCTCAAATCCGACACCAGCATGTTGGCCTTGCGCGAGGACCAACGCGATGAATTCGTAATTAGGGCGCAAACCGGGGAGGGAAGCGCAACGGTGAACGGCACGCGTTTTCGGTCAGGGGAAGGGATTGGCGGACGGGTGGTCGCGAGCGGCGAGCCGCTGCTCGTCGGCGACTACATCGGGGAGTATGCCGATTCGCCGTTCTTGCAGATCATCAAGCAAACCTCGATGAAATCCGTCGTTGCGGTTCCGCTAAAGTCCGAGGACGAGGTGATCGGCGTTCTCTACGTCATGAGCGCAATCCCACACAAATTCCAGCACGAGGACGTGCAACTGCTCAGCGGACTGGCGACGCAGGCAACTATCAGCATAAACAACGCAAAGCTCTACCAGCAGGTGCGCCAACATGCCGAGCAGCTCGAAACCAGGATCACCGAGCGTACCCAACAGCTGAGGCAGCTGAACCAGCAGCTGGAGCAGGCCTCCCAGCACAAGTCGGCGTTCCTGGCGAACATGTCGCATGAGCTGCGAACTCCCATGAACGCCATCATCGGCTTCACCAGGCTGGTGATGCGACGCTCCAAGGAGCAGCTGCCGCCAAAGCAATACGACAACCTGCAAAAGAGCTTGAGCAGCGCGGAGCACCTGCTCACACTGATCAATCAAATTTTGGATCTATCAAAAATCGAGGCCGGACGGCTCGAGGTATATCCAGGACGATTCCGCCTGGAGGCGGTGGTCGAAGAATGCATCCGCACCGTCGAACCGATGATCAAGCCAGAAAATGTCAAGCTGTCGTCGAACGTGGCAAGCGACCTCCCGGAGATCTATTCGGATCGGGACAAGCTGAAGCAGATTGTGCTGAACCTGCTCAGCAACGCGGTCAAATTCACCGAGCGCGGCCAAATCCGCTTAGTGGCGACGGGTGACAAGGAGCGGATTGCCATTGACGTCTCGGACACCGGCCCCGGCATCCCTAGGGATCAGTTCAACTTCATTTTCGAGGAATTTCGGCAGGCAGACGGTGGCGCCACGCGCCAGCACGGCGGCACTGGTTTAGGGCTGTCGATCAGCCGACATCTCGCCCACCTGCTCGGCGGCGATGTCTTCGTCGACAGCATCGTAGGCCAGGGCTCTACCTTCACGATCAGATTGCCGGCAATTTTTCAGGGGAACCGCGTTTCGGAAGGAGAGGGGCCGACGAGGACGCCGGAAACGGCACGGGATGCGGTACCATGAAAAAGATTCTGATCGTCGAGGATGTCGACTTCAACAGGGACCTGCTCACGCAGTTGCTGGAGGAGGAATTCGAGCTGATCGCGGCTGCCGACGGCCAAGCGGGAATTGCAGCGGCGGAGCGGGAGCGGCCGGATCTCATTCTGATGGATCTGTCGCTTCCTGTGATCGATGGATGGGAAGCCGCCCGCCGCCTCAAAGCGCATGCGGACCTCAAGAGCATTCCGATCATAGCGTTGACGGCGCACGCCATGCGCGGTGACGAAGCCAAGGCAAGAGCAAGCGGTTGTGATGACTTTCTCACCAAGCCGATCGACGAGGCTCTGCTGTTTCAGATGTTGAACCGGTACTTGGGAACCAATGTAACGTGATGGCAAAGGGAGGAATCCATGATGTGCGCTCATTTTCCGTGGATGGGCAGGGCAAGCGCAGCCGCACTGCCGGCTCTGTTCCTAGTGAGCCTCGCCCTCGCCGGGGCACCCGCGCCGCGCCCCGAGACAAGCGGTCCGGATACGCCGGAAAATCAGATCGCGTCGCTTGGCAGTTTCCGGTTCGAGAGCGGCGAGATAATCGATGACCTTAAGGTATCATACGTGACGTATGGGAAGCTCAATGCCGCGCGCGATAACGCGGTGCTGTCGCTTCAGCACTTTGCCGGCGACCATCACGACAATGAATTTCTCACCGGCCCCGGCAAAGCACTAGATCCCGAAAAATACTTCGTCATCGCCACCGACTTTCTCGCCAACGCCAAGATGCGGCAGGATCTCACGATGGGTCCCACCAACAGTGGCTTGAAGATGCGCTTCCCGCGGATTACCGCACGGGACTGGGTGAACGCCGATTACAAGCTTGTGAAGGAATATCTTGGGATTGACCACGTATTGGCAGCAATAGGCGGCTCGATCGGAGGCATCAACGCATTTCAACTTGCGGTAAGCCACCCGGATTTTGCGTTGGCGATCATACCAATGGCAGCGAGTCCACAAATTAATCCCCAAGCCCGACTGGTCCTTCGCCATGTCAGGGACGTCATCGCCCTCGATCCGGGTTGGTACAGTGGAATGTATAACGTCAATCCCGTCACTGGCCTTGAGGTCGCATTGATGGAACTGAATTACTGGTTGGGGTCAACGCAATGGTACATGGATACATTGACGACCTCCGACAAGCTCCGCAATTATCAGACAGCCATGCAACACGTCTGGTCGGGGGCGGGGTTGGATGCGCGTGACATCTACTACCAGCTGGAAGGCTGGTCGGAGTTCAACGTCGGCGATACGCCCGGCTTTAATGGCGACCCCAAGGCAGCCCTGGCCGCAATCAAGGCGAAGACCTTATTGATTGGAGTCAAGGAAGATCAGCTATTTAGGCGTGAGGAACTGCAGTTCGCGAAGAACGCAATCCGCAACGCCGCGTATCTTGAGGTTTCGTCACCTGCCGGGCATACCGCAAGTATCGGCGCTGACCCGAAATTCAATGAAACGATCAACGGGGAAATTGCCAAGTTCCTGGCAACGATCAAATGATTTTGGCACCGCGCGAGGGCTGGGGTGGTTTGCTGCTTCGCTGGTTTGCCTTCGGCAGCGCCGCTTGGCTTTGCGTCGCTGCCATCGAGCCGGCGCTGGGCCAGACCGTTCGTTTTTCGCCGGGAGAAGACACGCCGATCGCGCTCAATTCGGCGACAAACACCTACGAGGAGGGAGCAAGCTTCGATCCGCTTGTGTGCGCGGAACAACCTTGTATCGAGCTGCTGCATAACATCTTCGAGCCTCTGGTCACGACCTCGCCCGACCATGAGTTCGAACCTTGCCTGGCCGTAAAGTGGGAGCGGCGCGACGAAACGACCTTCCGCTTCGAGCTTCGCCGCGGCGTCAGGTTTCACAATGGCGAGCGATTTGACGCCGAAGCGGTCCGTTTCTCGTTGGAAAGAGCTGCGAAAGCCTACGGAGGAACGGCTTGGTTCCCGCGACTCGACAGCGTCGTCGTGGTCGATCCCTACACCGTCGATGTGAAGCTATCGGAACCGGACAGCGTGTTCCTGTACCGCCTGTCGAACATTGGTCTGATAGCGGCGCCGCTGGAGTTCCGCCGCGTCGGCGCCCGCGAGTTCGGCCATCACCCGGTCGGCACCGGCGCATTCAAGTTCGTCAGCTGGGACGCTGATAAGCGCCAGGTTATCCTCGACCGCAACGAGGATTATTGGCGAGCGTCCTACCCAAAAATAGAACGTCTCGTTTACGCGTACATGGATCAGGAGCACGCGCTTGACGGCCTCGCCAATGGCCGGCTCGACATCATCCGTCGGCTCAATCCAAGAAGGACCACGACGTTCATGCGTCTCGGCGTCGGCAAGGTCGTCAAGGCCTGGCTGCCCCAGCTCGTGCTCGGCGCCTTCAATCTCCTGAAGCCAGCAACGCCGTTGCTGGACGTGAAGGTCCGGCAGGCGATCAACCTCGCCGTCAATCGCGATCATCTCATCCGCTACGGCGCGATCGGCAACGGTCGACTATTCGGCGGCTATACTGTTCCTGGAGACCCGAACGGCGCAGAGTTGCCTCCAGTTCCGTTCGATCCCGAGCAAAGCCGCCGGCTTCTTGATGAAGCGGGAGTTGGCAGCGGTTTGGCCCTGTCAATGATGGTCGCGACACAGGTCCCACCGCAGATCGAGAAGATCATTGCCGTATCTCTGGGCCGGATCGGCATATCGCTGAACGTGAAGCGAGTGAGCGAGGCTGAGTTTCTCGAACAGCTGTATCTGCCTAAGTTCAAAGGTGGCGTAGCACCATCGTTCGATATCCTGCTGCTCAGCGTTCCGGCGGGGACAATTTTTCACGCCGCAATGATTCCGATGACGTTGCTTTATTCGGGGCAACCCAACGAGTCGGCCGTGCGTGACCAGAAGATCGATGAACTCTATTTGGCAGGAATACACACTTACGACCAGGACAAGGGGCATCAGATTTGGCGGCAGCTTGAGGAATACGTCGCAGCCAATCATCTGCTGTTTTTTGGCTACCAGGAGCGCGCGGTCTTCGGAGCCAACGCCCAGCTGAGATTTACCCCACGGACGCTGATGACGTTCTGGGACGCGTATTACGCCCCCAAAGTGAGTGAGGCGTCGGGGGCGTCGAATTGAGGGGAAGACATGGGGGAGCTGTCGACGATTCTCATCGTGGATGATGAGCCCAAGAACGTCGATTATCTCGAACAGGAATTGGAGGGCTTCGGCTATTCCACCGTCAGCGCCTCGAACGGCGCCGAGGCGCTGGCCATTGTCAAGGCAAATCCTCCCGCTCTCATCCTGCTCGACGTCATGATGCCGGTCATGGATGGGTTTGAGACCTGCAGCATTCTCAAGGCCTCGGATGAAACCCGGTTCATTCCAGTGATCATTATGACGGCGCTCGATGCAGTGGAAGACCGGGTGAAGGGCATCAAGGCCGGGGCCGATGACTTTCTGACCAAACCGGTAGATGAACGAGAGCTTCTGGCCAGGATCGAGACTTCGCTTCGGCTCAAAGAGGCGATGGATCGCAAGGTCGGAGGCCTGCGTCGGCTTAGCGATCACTTCGCCAAATTCGTTCCTTCGGCCGTCAGGGATCTCGTCGCGCAAAATCCCGACGCTCCGGATTTTGCAAAGCAGGAAGGGGACGCATCCATCCTGTTTCTCGACATTACGGGCTATGCCCGATTGAGCGAGCTCTTACCGCCCTCGACCTTGAACGAGCTGATCGAACGATATTTTTCGGCGTTTCTCGACGAGGTCGCCGAACGCGGTGGGAATGTTAATGAAACAATGGGCGACGGATTCATGGCCGTTTTCCAGCAGCCGGACCCGGTCCAAAACGCCGCCTCTGCCACGGAAACGGCGTTGGCACTGCTTGCAGCAACTGACCGGCTCAATCGGGAGAACAGGGAACAGCCGATTGAAGTGCACATCGGGATCTCGTCTGGCGTGGCTTTGGTCGGATCGACCCAGTTGCATGGTCGACTCGGCACCCGATGGGTTTTCTCCGCGAGTGGCCGACACGTCAACGTAGCCGCCCGGTTGGCCGGCATCGCCCAATCCAGTCAGATCCTCGTCAGCCCAGCGACGAGGCATCGGCTCGGGAACCAATATATCGTTGAGAGCGAGGGGGTTCGAAAGCTGAAGAACATCGAAGGAGAGATCGAAACGTTCCGGGTCGTGCGGAGAACCTAACACCTAACGGGCTCACCTCGCCGCCGTCCTCGCCTGCATCTGAAGGGAGCTCGTCCACCTTCTCTGTGCGCTTAGCGCGCGAGGGGACCCGTGCGGCCGCCGATTTCTTGCTGCTTATTCCTTCTGCGGAAATGCCCGCCGCGGCGTCTGAAGCTGGACCAAGCCGCGCCGATCGATCCGGCATTGAAGGCGAACCAAGAGCCTGCGGCTTCCGACAGCGAAGATGTCGCGGCGTCTTGGCCAGAGCGTCAAACGCTTCAGTGCCTAATCTGCGGCTGGTCGTGCAGAACGACATTCAACAATGAACTGTGGACTTCGATGTGGCCGTTGTAATCAATAAGACCCAATTCCCGGAATTTGTTCATGAAGAAACTCACGCGGGATCGCGTCGTTCCGATCATCTCCGCCAGTGTCTCCTGGCTGATTTTCGCTATGATTGGCTCCGGCCGACCTTCCTTGCCAAAATTCGCCAGAAGCAGAAGGATCCGCGCCAGTCGCTTCTCGCTTGAATTGAATAGTTGATCGACTAGGTCCGCCTCGACACGACTGTTGCGAGCCAAGAGGTGCGACATAAATAACTCGGCAAACTCCGGTTCTTCGTGGATCACGCGGGTAATGTCTGCCTTTGCTATTCGCACGATCACGCATTCCGTCATTGCGGAGACGGTTGCTAGACGCAGCGGCTGTCCGGTCAAGCACCCTTCCCCGACGAAATCGCCGGTTCCCAGAAGTGCGACGACGGCTTCCTTGCCCTGCTCGGAGACGACGGTCTTCTTGACCTTGCCGCTCTGAATGTAGAAAACGGAATCCGCAGGATCGCCCTGCCGAAACACAATTTGATCCTTCCGATAATCGGAAATGGCTCGTCCGCCGTTTACTTTCGAGAGAAACACTTTGGGATCGAACGGGAGCTTTGCCTTGCGTTTCATTGCAAGCCCTCCTTATCGGCAGGGGTATCCTCTGGGGTGATTGTGAATGCGTCGCCAAAGGAACGGTTCGCAAACCGGACCCTCAGGTCGGGATCGAGCAGGCCTTCACGGATGGTCTCTATGAGATCCAGTGGGTCGACTTCGCGCATGGGCGGCTCCTGCGCACCTTGTGATGACGGGGCTTATCTTCGACAGCAGGATTACGATCCTGCTGGAGAGGCTACCTCCGCCTCCCGCCCTGCGTGCGAGCCCTGATTGTAAGCCAGTTATGGTCTATTGTCGGTAATGTACATTACCGACACGGGGAGCGACAATATCACGCGTATGTTTTGGGAAGGTGAAAAGCGAGACGCGCCCGGACCAACTGATAGCATTCACAAGATGCCTCCGTGAGGCCCTGCCGACCAAGTATCGTGACTTGCCGCCGGCCGCGTTCAATCAAACCGGCACGTTCGAACTCCCGGGCAGCATTCGTGATGGTCGGCCTTTGCACACCGAGCATTTCCGCGAGCAGGTTCTGGGTGATGGGGAGCGCGTCACCGTCACTGCGGTCACGCATCATGAGTAGCCAACGTGCTAACCGCTGCTTGAGGTTGTGTGCACCGTTGCACGCTACTGACACCATGACCTGTTCGAGAAAGGCTTGGACATAAGCGTCCATGACACTTCGGAAGGACGGCATTGACCGCATGGCCCGTGTAAACGCCGCGCGCGACATCTTTGTGGCGCTCCCCGGGATTTGGACGAGCAGCTGGACTGAGGAGCGCTTGGCACCCAAGATGGCTTGCACACCGCTGCAGCCCTCCCTTCCGACCGTTGCCATCTCAATGATACTGCCG
>Ga0187887_10004079_pt1 | contig 11046 bp, 8 predicted proteins | sample June2016WEW_7_10_FD_132977 | JGI IMG/M metagenome (GOLD analysis project Ga0187887, IMG submission 132977) | Peatland microbial communities from SPRUCE experiment site at the Marcell Experimental Forest, Minnesota, USA - June2016WEW_7_10 | ecosystem: Environmental > Terrestrial > Soil > Wetlands... | reverse complement strand
TGTTACTTTCACTTAAGTAAATTTATAGCATAGGCACGGCAGGAACGCTATGTTAGTTAAAAATAAGTGCTGAATGCATCTAGGCACGAAACTTACTTTAAGATATTCTTAAATATACGTAGTAGAACACTACGATTTTATTAATAATAATTACCTTAGTATGGCTGATTAATTATTTAAGTATAGCTGATTAGTTACACTAAAGTAATTATCTATTACAATCAATAGGCTTTAGCTGAAAGAATTTAAATGTTTTTAGGTATAAAGTACTAATTTAATATTCAACTAAATTCATTAGATATCACCATCGTAGAATTTATAGTCTTGCTTATCTTTATATGATAAGTATTGTTATTATCCTGATTTTGCTCTTGCTTTTGGCTTCCTTATTATAAATGAGAAGTCACTGCACAGCATACAAAAGGAAAAGGAGACGGAGACTATCAAATTAATATTATAGAAAAAACATGTACGTTCTTTAACTAACTTTAGTCCGGTTAGCATAAAAGTAATGTAGCTGTTTTGTAACCAGCTGAAGCAAGTGCGATACTTGCACTGGACTTCTATATTATATAGTAATATTTATATAATATATTTAATATATAAATATATAAGAAAAAGAGAAGAATGAATTGATTTTGCTATGCAGGCGGTTTAAACTATAAAACAACAACGTATGCTTTGCAATTTATAAGTAAATAAATATAATATATATTTTTTAGGCCTTATAGTCAAGTGGTTAAGACATAATGTTTTCATCATTACATGCGAGGGTTCGATCCCCTCTGAGGCTATAAAAATCTTATTATTTATTTATTATTGCGGATTGATGTAATAGTAACATAACTGGCTCATGTCCAGTCTATATTGGTGCAAATCCTTTGTCCGCATTTTTATTTTCTATAAAAAAAACAAAACCTTCAAGGTTATAGCTTAATTGGTAAAGCAAGCTGCTCATGACAGCTGAGATGAGTGTTCAATTCACTCTGGCCTTACTTTACTTATTTATATATTTTATGTCCGAGTGCTGGAATTGGTAGACAGGACGAACTTAAGCTTCGTTGATATAATATCGTAGAGGTTCAAGTCCTCTTTTGGATAAGATAGTAATAGTATACTGAGGGGACATAGTTTAATTGGTAAAACTGCGATTTTGCATATCGTTATTTCAGGATCGAGTCCTGATGTCTCCACTTTAGTAGAGAAGTTTGTAGTAACCGGAGGGAGGCAAAAAAGCCAGATCTATAGCAAACCCCCTAGGTTGACAGGACGAACTTTCAGAACAAGATTGTCCTGCAACCACAGCATACCTGTTAGAAGGTTGTTGGGGGTTTACTCAATTATAGAGTAATAGACATTGGCTCTGTATAGTTTTAATTATAAAAGTATAATTACACTTAAAATGAGTAGTACAAAAAATATTATAATAATTATTTTGTCTATATTAGATTAGGGTTTATTACTGTATCACATATATATTAAATAAACTTATTTTAATAGATAAACGAAAAAGTTTTTAGTGAGTATTACTTAAAATTAGGATTTATATTGGACGAATATATTATGAAATACTCGAGCAAACCCCCAGCAACTTTCTAGCAGCTATGCTGCGGTTGTAGGGCAATCTTGTTCTGAAAGTTCGTCCTGTCAACCTAGGGGGTTTGCTATAGATCTGGCTTTTTTGCTTCCCTCCGGTTACTAGACTTCTATACTGCTAAATTATTTATAATATGAATAAGGATATTCTTTATATTATATATATAAATAAGCTCGAGAAGCTCAACCAGGTAGAGCGGAACTCTGAAGATGTTTAGGCTGTAAGTTCAAATCTTATCTCGAGCAATTATATAAAGGTAGTGCTGGAATTGGTAGACAGGAATAGCTTAGGCCTATTTGATTTTATTTATTTTATCCGTTCAAGTCGGATTTACCTTACATTATTGTATTATAGTTTTATATATAATACAAATATATTTAATATATTGTTATATATTTATATAATAGATACATATTTTATATATGTACAGTTATAGTTTAATGGTAAAACCCTCGTTTTCCAAACGATTTTTGTCAAGTCCGACTAATTATAGTAATATATAAACTATTTTTATAACATTACTTTTAATATAGAAGGGTTAAAAATATTAATTATATATTTCCTTAAATGATTTTCGCTATTCAAATGTATAAATCTTAAGATAGAGGAATATGCCTCTTTTAAATTAAAAAAAGTAAATAAATGAATAATAATAACATAAATAATTTAAATAAGATATGCTTAATAAATGTTACTTTAATAGGGTTAGGTAAAAATGGTTTAATTGAAGACTAGTAAACTAAATAATAAAGCTGCTATATATATTTATATATATATACATAACAATAGTCAATTTTATATTGGTTCAACTTCTAGTTTAGCACGGCGTATAAATCAACATGGTGGTAAAAGTTGTCCTAAGTTTTAGAATTTTATAAGAAAAATGGTTGAGAAAACTTGGTGTTCTAGAAAATATAAATATATATGAATTTAGTCATGAGGATAAACATAGTATAAAAATTTTTATATATGAAAGAGAACAATATTATTTTTTTAAGTTGAATCCAACTTTAAATATAAATAAAACAGCTGGATTTACATTAGGTTATAAACATTCTCAAGGAATGCCTTAAAAAAAAAAATAAGGGCTTACAACGTAGAGGTAAAAGTATCAATTGATCAAAAAAGATTATATTGTTAGCAGTATAGCTAAAAACAATATTTAAGTGCCAGAAATGGTATTAAAGTAAAAGTGTTTGATGAGTATAATATTATTATTAATATATTTCCAACTATTACAAGTGCAGCAAAGTATTACGATCTTGATCATTTTACATTAGGTAAATATATTAATCAAGGATATTCTATAAATAATTTACGATTCGAAGGTGAACTTAAAGATCTTAGAGTTTGAGTATTTGACAAATAATGACACATTATTGGTGAATTTTCAACTGCAAATAAAGCTTCTAAGCTTTATAATATATCTCATACAACTTTAAATCGTTATTTAAAGTCGGAAAAACTTTGAAAAAATAAATTTTATTTTTCAAGAACTAATTTATTGCATAAATAAATATAAAAATTATATATCTCGTAGACTAATCGGTAAGTCATAAATTTTTGGTATTTACTATTGGATGTTCGAATCATCCCGGGATAACGTTTTATGGTGGATATAGTTCAATCGGTAGAGCGTCTGTATGTGGCACAGTTTGTTCCCTGTTCAAATCAGGGTATTCACCCTTAGTCTATTACCTTCTTTATATTATTAATAATAATGCCAGGGTAGTTTAATTGGTTAAAACATTAATTTCATGCATTAAGAATGAGAATTCAAATTTCTCCTCCGGCTTTCTACAGGTTATTAAGCATATCACGCTATTTTTTATATACTATTGTGGTAGTACTAGTGGTAATACTATTATAATAACACCATTATAGTATAATAGTAATGGTATTGCACTATAATTAGTGTTAATAGGTTTATACTATAAATATATTTATATCTTTTTACATTATATTATAAAATTCCCATACTAGAATAAATCCAAGAAAAGTATACTTTTCTTGTCTAATCTAATAGATAAAAATATGTCCACTTGATATAATACTTTACTATTTTTCTTATTAATAAATAATAAGTAAGAAAAAGGTGCTCTATATTCATAGCATTAGATAAATTATGAATACTTATCTTTCAGTATAAAAGGAGAATAGCTTTTTATTGAATAATGTATAGTATATATATAATACAAACTTATCTATGTAATAGATAAATAAAGTACTATCTAAATATATATTTTTCCTATGGAATATAGTTTATATATATAAAGCCCATTATTAAGAGGTTAGCTTTAAAGGCAAAGTGTTTTTCTTTAGTCTTTTCTTTTACCAAGGAAAAGTAGAGTTAAATAAAGGTTCAAGCCCTTTAACTTCTCGATGTTAATAACTTCATTAATATTTTTATTATTATCTAATGCTATAACTTTAAGAAGGGATAAATGAATACTTTACAGTAGAGTAGCTATAATAGTTTTACTCTATTCTTCTATATTAGCTACATTTAGTTTATATTCACTCGTTTACATATTATTTTTAATAAGTGCTGTTATATTACAATTAACAGCATTTCATCCTAGAAAAGTATGAATAGCTTATTATTCTTCTATCTTAGCAATAAGCAAAGCTTTAGGTTTTTCAGAATCTCAATTTAATTTATATCTAACTCATTTAGATGAAATTATCAGTGATATATATAGGGCTATAAATGTAACTTTAGTTATATTTAAGCCTTATAATATCTTTAAATATTTAGTTTGTTTAGTTTTTGTAGGTATAATGTCTGATTTATTTATACTTTTACCTTATAACATGCAGATGTCTATTTTTATTATATTCTTAGGTATAATAGTAGAAATTTATTATAATAAAAAAATAGAAATAAAACTTTTTATTAAATGAGTAATTAACAATAAAAGATATAGTTTTACTGTTTTTATATTAAGATTATTAAGTTTCTATTTAATAATAAATTTTTTAGTTTTTATATTACCTTTGGACTTTTTTTTTATTAACTATTATGTATTACCTTATTTGCAGATATCTTTAGTTAAAAAGTTGTTATTTTTTTCTTTATTAGGGGAAGTATTTTCAGGTATATGTATATCTTTTATAATACAACCTAGTAAATGTGATTCTTGGGGTGATTGAGATAGTTTTGTACATGCTAATCGTACAGTTATCATGCCACTTAAATACGATTCTCTATCAATATTAGCTCCAGAAGTACTAAAAAGTAAATCACTTTTATGAATTCGTCCTGGGGACCGTTTTATTAGTTATTATTGGAATACGTATCACCCAGATAACTTGAAAGTTTATGAGCAAAGAAGTCTAAAATCAAAAAATATAGAGTTAAATGCTCATCCTTTACCTGAATGTGAAGGATTCTACTGACGGTCTCTTGGTAAAACAAAAGAAAGACTTGCAACTTATGTACCTTTAGATACTACGAATACTAGTCATGCTTTAAAGGATTTGTATGTTATGAATACTAAAGGTGAGTATATTTTAACTCCATTTAAAATGCAACAAGGTATAAAAAAAATTAATTAAAAAATAAGTTTAAAAAGATTGTTAGCTTTAGTACTATTTCACTTTAGTTGCAATTTTACTAGTGTTATTAGTGCAGTTGATTATTTAAATATATTAATTATAAACTAAATATTTATACAGTCCTTTATTCCAAGCAACTCTAAATATTTACACATCTATATTTATCTCCCCATAGTTTGGATAAACTTAAATATAATAAAACTCAAACTTCCAAATAAAAATCTCTATTAGTGTTTTTTATATGTACTTTTTAAAAATAATTAGTTTTTGGCAATAATAAATAGATTAATTAAACTATTAACTGGACCGGTGTAAAACCTAAATCATAAGAAAATGGGCCAAATAGCAATAATAAATAGATTAATTAAACTAACTGGACCGGTGTAAAACCTAAATCATAAGAAAATGGGCCAAATAGCTTTAGTTTAAACTGAAAAACAAATAACATATTTATAAATTAAATACAATTAAATAATTTTTTATCTAAATTCATTACTTAGAAGCTATATGTGTTAATCACTTCATTAATATATTTATTATTGTCAAATGCTATAACTTTAAGAAGGGATAAATCAATACTTTACAGTAGAGTAGCTATAATAGGTTTACTTTATTGTTATTTATTAGCTATATTTGGTCTATACTTAACATACTTAGGTAAGGGTATAGCTTTATATGGTGGTTTATTTATTATAACTAGCACCACACAAATTTTTCATATATTTATATTTTTAATAAGTGCTGTTATATTACAATTAACAGCATTTCATCCTAGAAGAGTCTGAACAGCTGAGTATTCTTCTTTAAGTAAGCTATTTTTATATAATTTTTTATACTACAGAACAAAAATAACTAATAAAATGGGAGAACAATTTAAAATAATAGAATATCCGTTGATATTATTGTTTATAATAACCGGTGCTATATTTCTAGTGTCAACTAGTGATCTAGTATCTATATTCCTTTCTATCGAATTACAAAGTTATGGATTGTATTTACTTAGTACATTATATAGAAACTCTGAGTTAGCTACTTCGGGTGGTCTTACTTATTTTTTATTAGGTGGTTTAAGTTCTTGTTTTATCTTATTAGGTACAAGTTTATTGTATGCAAATTCTGGAACTACAAATCTAGACGGGATATATGTAATAACTAGTTTAAGTGATTTAGCTAATAATGCTGATAACACAATATTATATTGATACAAATCTTATTATATCAATTTTTCATTGTTAATATTAAGTGTGGGATTTTTATTTAAAGTTAGTGCCGCACCATTCCATTTTTGATCGCCAGATGTATATGATGCTATTCCTACAATAGTAACTACATTTGTTGCTATTGTTGCTAAGATATCTATATTTATATTCTTCTTAGAGTTAGTGCATTATACAAGCAATTCTTTATTTAATTTCCAATTTTCTTGAACATCTAGCTTACTAGTAAGTTCTTTACTTTCCTTAATTATAGGAACAGTTGTAGGTTTAGCACAATTTAGAATAAAAAGATTATTTGCTTATAGTACAATAAGTCATGTAGGGTTTATTTTATTAGCATTAAGTATTAATAGTATAGAATCTATACAAGCCTTTATATTTTATTTAATGCAATATTCTATTAGTAATTTAAACGCATTTATAATACTTATAAGTATAGGTTATTCTTTTTATTGCTATGTAAACAATAGCAACGAATACAAACAATTGCTTGACAAAAACAATTCTCCTATTCAATTAATAAGCCAAATGAAAGGGTATTTCTATATAAACCCTGTTTTAGCCTTAAGTTTAACTATTACAATATTCTCTTTTGTAGGTATCCCACCTCTTATAGGGTTTTTTGCAAAACAGATGGTATTAAGTGCTGCTTTAGACAGTGGTTATGTTTTCCTTGCACTAGTTGCGATATTGACTAGTGTTATTAGTGCTGTATACTATTTAAATATAATAAAACAAATCTTTTTTGATAAATCTGAATATACAATAAATCCCGATTTACTTAATATAGACTTACATGGAAATATAACAAAAAATAATGTTTTAATACAAAAACTAAGATTTAATACAAATAATATTATCTTATCTAGTTCTTTAACTATTACAATTTCTATATTAACATTGATAATACTACTGTTCATATTTATACCTCAAGAATGATTAAGTATGGCTAATATATTAGCATTAATTATATTTAATCCTTAAATGACAAGTACTACTTTCTTTTTTGTATTTATACCATTATTGGCTATTATCTTATTAGCTGTTAATTTAATATTCGCTCCACATAATCCTTATCAAGAAAAAGATAGTGCCTTTGAATGTGGTTTCCATTCATTCTTAGGTCAAAATAGAACACAATTTAGTATATCTTTTTTTATTTTTGCGCTTTTATTTTTATTATTTGACTTGGAAATTCTTTTAGTATATCCTTATGTAGTAAGTGCATACACAAATGGTATATACGGTTTAGTTATAATGTTAATATTCTTTTTAGCTTTAACTTTAGGGTTTGCTTTTGAATTAGGTAAAAATGCCTTAAAGATAGAAAGTAGACAAACTATTATTAAAAATGATAATAATTTAACCAATAATACTTATATTAATGATTTAAGTTTAAATATAAAAAAAGGTTAAATAAACTTAAATTGAAAAATTAGAAATTAGCTAGAAATAATTAAGAGAATTAGGTTTTAACAGTTTTAATGGAATTTATTTTGATAAGATTAAATAAATAACAAAATACCAATATACTTAATAATAAAAATAAATATATGTAAATGGTCTTACTTTAAATATTTAGAGTATAAGACCTGCATTATAAATAAAAAGGTGAAAAGATAAAATTTATTATAAATATAATGAATAATTAGTTGTTAAAGGTTTCTAACATAATTTTTTTTTTACTTAGTTAAATTTTAAATAAATTTTATGTTAGAAAGAGAAAAAAAAATAATAAAACATGTTTAATTTATTAAATAGTCAGTTTAATTGTGATACACCTAAACCTTGAGGTCTTTATTTTCAGGATAGTGCTACTCCACAAATGGAAGGGTTAGTTGAGCTACACGATAATATTATGTTCTACTTAGTTATAATCTTATTTGGTGTGGGTTGAATAATGATATCAATAGTAAGAAATTACACTAGCGATAAATCACCTATATCTCATAAATACTTAAATCACGGTAAATATGTGCCTATTAAAAAGTGTTTTAAGTTTAAAATAAATAATAACCTGAATTATATACGTTTTTACAGTACATCTGAAAAAGATGTCAATAGTATGAAATTTTACGAAGATGCCTATTTAATGAAAAAATTAATTATCAAAGATAATAAAAAGAAATCTGGTATATATAAATGGACAAATAAATTAACAAATGATATATATATAGGACAATCCCTAGATCTAGCCAAAAGATTTATGAAATATTTCAATCTTAGTTATTTAAAAAATAGAGAAACTCTTGTAATAAGTAGAGCTTTAATTAAATACGGATATTCTAATTTTTCATTAGAGATATTAGAATATTGCGATATAGCTGATTTAACAAAAAGAGAACAATATTATTTTAATAAGCTAAATCCTAGGTACAATATTATAAAAATAGCAGGTAGTTCTTTAGGTCATAAACACACTGAAGAAACTAAAACCCAAATTAGTAAATCTTTAAAAGGAATCTATGTTAAAGAAAAATCTGCTTTATATGGTCGTACTCATAGTGAAGAAACCAAAGCTCTAATATCTCTAAAAAATTCAAATATAAATAACCCCTTATTTAGTAAAACTCATACTGAAGAAACTAAGGAGTTAATGAGACAAAAAGCTTTAGGTAGAAAACATTCTGAAGAAACTCTATTAAAGATGAGTGCTAGTAGGGGTTATCATGTCTACATATATGAAAAATGTGATTCAGAAGGATTTAAATTAATAGGTAGTTTTGTCTCAATAAGAAGAGCAGCTAAATTTTTAGATATTAGTAGTAATACTATAACACGGTATATAAATTCAGGTGAAATATTTAAAGATAAATATAAATTTACAGGTGGTGGTTAGACTACTTCATGAGTCCCAGCCAGCTTCAGCCTAAATAAACTTAAAAAACTAGTAATAAAATTTCACTATATGCTGGAAACTCCTAAAGCTTTTAGGTACTATAAACATAATAAATATATGCTTTATGAGTGAGAACCCTAAAAGATGTACAATGGATTATCAGCAGGAAACCAACCGGAATATAGCTTTAGCTCTGCTTTGCTTATATTCCGTAAGTAGGATCCTCAGAGACTACACGTGAAAACCATATATATATATATGTATATATATGGTAAGATATAGTCCAGTTAAGTATGAAAGTACTTATGGTTATCGACATTAATAGAATTAATATGAACAATTACACCAGCTTTAATATTAATATTAATAGCTTTCCCTTCTTTTAAATTATTATATTTAATGGATGAAGTTAGTGATCCTGCTATGTCTGTATTAGCAGAGGGTCACCAATGATATTGAAGCTACCAATATCCAGACTTTTTAAACGCAGACGATGAATTTATAGAATTTGATTCATATCTAGTACCTGAATCCGATTTAGAGGATGGAGCTTTAAGAATGCTGGAAGTAGATAATAGAGTAATTCTTCCAGAATTAACACACGTTAGATTTATAATTACAGCGGCAGATGTTATTCATTCTTTCGCTTGTCCTGCTTTAGGTATTAAATGTGATGCATATCCAGGTAGATTAAACCAAGTATCTGTTCTTATTAACAGAGAGGGAACATTTTATGGACAATGTTCAGAAATATGTGGTATTTTACACAGTTCTATGCCTATAGTTATAGAATCTGTAAGTATTGAAAAATTTTTATCTTGACTAGAAGAACAGTAATTATATTTTTTTTTTATTTATAAATTTCTAATAAAAGACTTAAATAATCTAGTAATTTATTTAAAAATAACATATAAAAACTTATTTTTAAATAATATTTTAATAATATGTTAGTAGTGGTGATTAAAACTTAACCAGTGAGTTTGAGTTTTTATTAACCCTTTAGATTGAAAGACTGGGACAAGTGCTTAGTAAATAAATAATGAATAATACTATTAGTAATAGTAAACTCCTATCGCAAATAGAATAAGATAAGATTTAACTTTGTCTAACTAGATAGTAAAGCTAGGCCATAATATATATAAGATATATTATACTATAAATAAACTTTTTTTTTAAGTTTCAAAGCAGCTCATACTTCTCATTGTTTTTCATGCGAATCACAGCATGAAAAATTAATAAGCACAAGTAAGAGCGTACCTTTTGTATATCTATATAGATATACTTTTTTTAATAAAACATACAATAGGGATAAATTGTTGTTCCACTAGGTATTATTTTATTATTAATATTTTTATTCACTTTTATGTCATAGTCAAAAGAGCCACTAAAGTAAAATATTTAGAAATAATTAAATTAATATCTTAATAATTTGAAATAATTTTATTATTTTAATAATCGGGTTAATTTCAAAGAATACTTTTCATCTTAGAAGGAGAAAAGTGTATTTGAAGCGAAGTTTATTTTAGCACTACAAATTAACCTTGTAGAGAAATAAAAAACGTTCAACGACTAGAGGTGAGTAAGCTAACAATACCCTTAAACTATGCCCAACATTTTTCATTTGTCTTATTCCAATGTAAATATAATATAAATAATAACTTCATTAATTATTAATAACAAAGTTATTAATGAAATAGACTTAATTTAAGATTAAGCATAGGTATAATGGTTTATATATTTGTTTTAAACAAAATAAATGTATAATATTTCCAATTTTATAAAACCAAAACAAAATGAATATGAGAAAACAAAATATAGAATTAAAAAAAGATGCA
>Ga0187887_10004078_pt1 | contig 11054 bp, 12 predicted proteins | sample June2016WEW_7_10_FD_132977 | JGI IMG/M metagenome (GOLD analysis project Ga0187887, IMG submission 132977) | Peatland microbial communities from SPRUCE experiment site at the Marcell Experimental Forest, Minnesota, USA - June2016WEW_7_10 | ecosystem: Environmental > Terrestrial > Soil >... | reverse complement strand
TGGCGATAGACCATGTTCTGGGCGAAGACCAATCCCGTGCCGGAGGCATCCACGGATTTAGGCGTGATCTCGTCCGAGGAATACTGGCCGATCTGCACCAGTCGCAATTGGTCGGCGGGAACCTGGGGAATCGTCGTGGTGGTGGTTGAGGTCGTCGACGTCGTCGACGACGTGGTGGATGACGTCGACGTGGTGACGGTGGTGGGAGCGTCATCGGCGTGACTGTCGGGCGCTCCTCGAACGAGGATCACGTTTGCCACCATGATCACCGCCGCCGCGGTGAGGACAAGGGCCACCGATTTGCGACGGGCGAAACGAACACGCGTGGCGGGGGGCGTCATGGCCCCACGGTAATACTCGATCGGACGATCAGAGGGCCGCGATAACCCGCGGGGGACTCGGGGATCCGCCCTCTTCGAAGGATCGTGTTAGCTCGAAGGTTCGGTGAAACTGAACATCCAGCGGATGCCGAAGCGGTCCAGGCATACGCCCCAATAGGCGCCCCAGGGCATGTCCTGCATCTCCGCCTTGTCGCCTCCGCCATCGGAGAGTGCGGCGAAGAGTCGATCAGCTTCCTCGCGGCTGTCGAGCTCGAGGCTGATGGTCGTGTTGTTGCCGATCCTCACCTCATGTCCCATTGACTCGAGCATGTCGGTGCCCATGATGAGGTGCCCGGCGACGATCGGCAGTTCCACGTGCAAGACCTCCTGGCTTTCCTTCTCGCTGAGCGCGGGCATGTTGGGATCGGCGGGCATGTCGCTGAATCGGATCAGCGGCGAGGAGGGCTCGGTACCGAACACGGAGCCGTAATAGTTGAAGGCCTCTTCGGTGTTACCCATGAAGTTCAGATACGTGTTCACTCGGCTCATGCGGCTCCTTTTCCGGACTCCTGAACCGTACTACCCGTCACGGCGAGAATCGAATCGTTTTTTGACCGCCTGGACGGCCCGTCAGCGGCGAACCAGCCAGGGAATTACGGGTGAGGTCCGCCGCTGGTACTCGGCGTACTCGGGGTAGCGCGACAGCGTGATCTCCTCCGTGAAGGACGTGGAACCCACGAAGAGCACCGTCAGGAGGACCGCGCCGACGACCGTCCACTGCAGCAGTGACCGAGCCGCGACGACGCCCATGAGGAAGAGGATCCACCATTGGGCCACTTCAAAGAAGTAGTTGGGGTGGCGTGAGTAGCGAAAGAGGCCCGATTGGAGGAACTGTGATGTCGGCGTGGCTCCGGCGGCGATTTGGGCCCGCTTCGTCGACTGAAAGGTCCACTGCTGGTTGTCAGCGATCGTTTCGCCGAGGGTGAAGCCGAGGAAGATGACGGCGAGCAGTCCGTCGCCGACGGCGAAGGGTGTTCCTCGGTGTTCGTACGCCGTGTACGCGGGGAGCGAGATGATCACCAGGATGAAGTTCTGATAGATGACGATGAAGAAGAAGTTGAACAGTTGGAACTGCCAGGCGCTCATGCGAGCCCGCAAGATGGGCCAGCGATAATCCTCGAGGCCGGAGTAGCCACCCTTGCGGGCGAGATTGAAGGTCAGGCGAGCACCCCAGATGGTCACGAGCCCGGCCATGACGTCCAGTCGAACGTTGTGAAGACCCGCGTAACCCGCGAAGACCCAGAGGTAGACCACCGGCATGACCGACCACAACCGGTCGACCCACGACGTATCTTTAGTGAGCAGCGAGGCCACCCACGCGAAAGCGCACGCCGCGAGGGCGATGAAAAGTATCAGCTCGAGCGGTTTCACCGTGACGAGCGTACCGCGACGGCAACGTGTTCCCGAGGTGAGCACTCTCGCACTTCCGCGTTGGGGATCAACGACGCGTCCTTATCCGGTGGCCACCAGCGAAGCGCCCAGTACCACCAGTGTCAGCACGATCAGCACGCCGACACGTCGAGGCACCGCTCGAGTATCACCCGTCGAAGATGGGTGCCCTCACTGCGGCGTGGACGGGTTCTCGTCGTGGGCACCTTCGGTCGACGCCGCGGGCTTGCGCTCTTCCCTCGACGGGAATAGGCCCAGTCCGAGCAGGGCGAGGATCACGATGAGGGCACCGGGGACGACGAAGAACCAAGTGAAGAGGTTGAAATTGGGCAGGCTATCGACCTTCGCGTAATTGGTCACGTTGGCCTTCATCGTCGCCACGAGCGGCGCGTAGTGCAAGAGGCCCCCAGGGACTCGAGTGAAGACCGGTACCAGTTGAGGGAAGCTGGAAAGCAGTTGGGCGAACGCCGGGTACTTCGAGCCCAAGAACTGCTCAACTTGCGCGGGTGTCAAGTGCAACGCTGCGCCCAGGCCGGTGACAAGTGAGGGGATTTCTCCCGCCGCGACGACGCCTCCCTGGGCGACCGGCTTCAAAGCGAGGAAGGTGTTGTTGTAGAGACTGACCGTTTCCTTGACGCTGGCCGGTTGCATGATCGGGTGAAAGTTGTTCAACATGTCCTGACCGGCACTGCCCTTCGAGGGCAGTGAAATGGCGAACGGGGCGATGATGAGGACCACTCCAACGATCAAAATGGGCCAGTAATACGCTCTGCGAGTCACGGCGTTCTCCTTGTTTGTCTCATCAGCAAATCGGACAACTACCTTCGCCCGTCTGCTGTCGTCTGCTATGGTAACCCATTAATCTGATGGAATTAATCATCTATCTACAAAACTAGCGCAGACACACTGCCCTTCACGAAGGAAAGGTTGATCATGTCAGTTCTCAAAGAGGTAGTGGCAGCCAACAAGAACTACGTCGCCGAATTTGGTGAGCGGGGCCAATTGGCTCTGCCGCCGGCACGACAATTCGCGATTCTGACGTGTATGGACGCGCGGTTGGACCCGGCAAAATACGCCGGTCTCTCAGAAGGCGACGCTCACGTCATTCGAAACGCGGGAGGCCGGGCCAGCGACGACGCGATCCGCTCCCTCGTGATCTCGTACAAATTATTGGGGACTAAGGAATGGTTCGTCATCCACCACAGCGACTGCGGCATGGAGTTCTTCACTGACGATGTAATCCGTGGGCTGCTGAGCAACAGTCTCGAGACCGCCGCCTTGGGTCCAGAAGGTTTCTACGATGTGGGTCACGGACCGGGCTCCAAGGAGGGCGACTTCATTGATTGGTTGACGATCTCACACACTGAGAACGCAGTGACCGAGGACGTGCGGCGCATTCGACGCCACCCGTTAGTTCCCGCGGGCATCCCGATTTACGGCTTCGTCTACGACGTCAAGACGGGGTCCTTGAACGAGGTGCCTGAGTCGACGAAGGCGGGCGCCTCGTCGTAGCGACATCGAACGTTGATCGAGAGTGGATGCCAGGGCATGCAATTTGCTGTCGTCGTTACGGGGCGTTACGAACCAGGAGGCTTTCATTCAATCAATGTATGAAAATTGTTTTGAGCTCGATGACCGGCTCACCGCACCGGATTGACTGAGATAGATATCTTGAGGCGAGATCATTGGAATCGGGTAACCCTCAGCGCGATTGTTCCTTATCTATTCGTCTTTCGAAGCTCGAACGTGGACTTTGACGAGTCGTGTCACCGGAGGAACATTTACTTGACGCAGCGATCACCGTTCGCGTGAAGGTCGCGCCCTTTCTCTTCACGTTCTGAGCCATTTCACCGGTTGAGACCTCCTGATGCCGTATCGCCGACAGGCAACTCCGAACCCCGTCGAAGCTAATCGTGCACGAGGAGATGCATTGACTTGACAATACCCGACTAATTCCATTAACATTATAGGAATTGCAGATTGCAAGGGTATTTCCCCCCCCAGAAAGGCCACTTTTTATGACGTTTCGCCCCTCTCCATTCCGTCGCCTACCTCTCCTCGTTCTTACCTGCTCGTTGGTGTGCTCGTCCGTGGGAACGGTCTTGGTCAACGTGTCAAACGCCGCGGCCGCCTCGAAGTCCAAGACCGCTGAAGTGACGACGCTCCGCTACGAGCCCTTTCCTACCATCTTGAACTTTCCTGAATTGGCGGAGAGCCTGGGCTATCTCAAGGGCCTCAAGCTCGATGTCGTCGGCGAGGATCAAAACGGTCCGGAAGAGATTGAAGCGCTCGCGGCGGGCGATCTCGACTTCGCAGCCTCGTTCAATGGTGGCATCATCTCCGCCGTCGCGGCCGGCGTGAAGATCAAGTCGGTCATCGATTATCTCGGCGACGATGGCCTGGCCGCCGGAGGCATTTACGTTCCCACCAACAGCCCCATTAACTCTGCTAGTCAGCTGGTGGGAAAGTCGGTGGCCTATAGCCCGGGCACCCTTGCCGGTTCGACGGTTGACACATACCTCCTGGACAACAGCGTCACCCCGTCTTCGGTGACGACGGTGTCGCTCAACGGTCTCTCGGAGATCGCTGCGCTTTCTCAAGGCACGGTGAGCGCTGGCTATCTCGTGGGCACGGCCATCGCCCAGGCGCAGAGCCAGACGTCGCTGCGCCCCCTCGTATCTGAGAACACCCTCTATGGTCTGATCGGGACCTGCGGCATTGTCTTCACTGACTCCTTCATCAAAGCCAATCCGGATACGGTGAAGGAGTTCGTGGCTGGCGTGGCCAAGGCCATCGTCTGGGCGCAGACCCACAGCACCCAGCAGGTGATCAACAAGTACGTCGCTTGGTTGACCGTCCAGGGCCGCACGAGCGACGCCACGGCCTTTGCCTTTTGGAAGGCCGACGGTCTTTCGAGGAAGGGCGGCGTCATAAGTTCAGCGGACTTCAGACCCTTCGCGACGTGGCTGCAGAAGACGGGTGAGATTCAGCCGGGACAGGTTGAACTCAAGTCCGTCTACACCAACCAGTTCAACCCTTACGCCTAATCGTGACAGCGAAGATCCAATTGCGCGGCGTGACGAAGGAGTTCGACGTTCGCCCCACGGGCGGGAACAAGCGATCGACGCAGGTTTTCACGGCTCTCAGTGACATCAACCTTGACGTTCGCTCGGGAGAGTTCTTGGTGGTCGTAGGCCCGAGCGGTTGCGGCAAGTCCACCTTGCTCGACCTCTTGGCGGGCCTAACGACCCCGTCGGCGGGCGAGATCCTGATCGATGGAGAACCAGTGAACGGTCCGGGGCTTGACCGAGCCATCGTCTTTCAGCAGTACGCCCTGTTCCCCTGGCGAACGGCCAGAGCCAACGTCGAATTCGGACTCGAAGCGCAAGGCAAGGCTCGCACCACCCGATCCGAAAGAAAAGCCAGGGCGCAGGAGTACCTCTCCCTGGTGGGTCTCAACGGCTTCGAAGGGCGCTATCCCCACGAACTCTCAGGCGGCATGAAACAGCGTGTGGCCATCGCGCGCAGCCTGGCTTATGAGCCCGACATACTGTTGCTTGACGAACCGTTCGCCGCTTTGGATGCGCAGACCCGCGAGTCGCTCCAGGACGAACTCCTTCGGATCTGGCGTCACACCGGCAAGACGATTGTCTTCATCACGCACGGCATCGACGAGGCGGTCTTCCTCGGTCAGCGCGTGGTGGTGATGACGTCACGGCCGGGGCGAATACGGTCCATCATCGACATTCCGGATTTTGACGCCTCACCCGACGAGGACATTCGTTCCGGCGTCGAGTTCGTCAAGTACCGACATGAGATCTGGAAGTTGATGCGCGAAGAACCATCACTTGACGGGCCGAAGCGCTCGCGCGGCGCTTTAACCCCGTCATTGGAATCAAACGGTCACCACTTGATCGAGGAGTGGCAGTCCCAAGACGACGACCTTGTAAGGGCGCGTCGATGACTACCTACGCGCAAGCGCCGACGGTGCTCGCCGAACGTGAAACGCACTACGTCGAAGCCTCGAGGTTCTCACTCAAGTCGGCGCTGGCATCCACCTTTAGGAACACGGCTGTGCTCGTGGTCTTTTTCGGTCTTTGGCAGATACTGCCAAAGTTGGGGGTCATCAACGCAACCTTCGTCCCGCCCTTTTCCACGGTCGTTGCGGCTTGGTGGGGACTGCTCAGAAATGGGGAATTACTCAGCGCCGTGGGTGCGAGCCTGGAGCGATCGATGACGGGATTCGGATTAGCGCTCGTCATTTTCATTCCTTTGGGTCTCTTGATCGGTTGGTACCGAAAGCTCGGAGTCTTCCTCAACCCTTTGCTCGAACTCTGTCGCAACACCGCCGCCCTCGCGCTCATTCCAGTATTCATCCTCACCTTGGGCATCGGCCAGGTATCGAAGATCTCGGTCATCCTGTACGCCTGTGCCTGGCCGGTCCTGCTCAACACGATCAGCGGCGTGCGAAGCGTCGACCCCCTACTCGTGAAGTCCGCCCGCTCCATGGGGCTCAAACCTCTTCGACTCTTCCAAAAGGTCTTCCTGCCGGCCGCACTCCCAACGATTTTCACCGGGATTCGCCTGGCGGGGGCGACGTCGATCCTGGTGCTGTTGGCGGCCGAATTGCAAGGTGCCACCAATGGCCTCGGATTTCTCATCAATGTCTCCGAGACGAACTTCCAGATCCCCCAGATGTACGCGGGCATCCTCACCATCTCACTCATCGGACTGAGCTTCAACATGATCTTGGTCCGTCTCGAACGGCACTTCTCCAAGTGGAGGGGATTGACCTACGCCTAACGCACCTCGTGAAAATCTGAGCGCTTTCGCATCAACGATTCATCTGCCTTACGCAGTACCGAGAACCTCAAGTTGAGGAAGAGAAAGGAAAAAGACCATGGCAACAGTTATAGATTTTCGGGTACGACCGGGCACCAAGAAGGTATTGGAAGCGATGTCCCCGGACGGGAAGGTACCCAAGGGAACCAACCGGTGGGGTCATCAAAGTCCCGAAGCGTCGTCCTTGGATGACTTCGTGAAGTCGCTCGACGCGCACGGGATCGACAAGATCGTCTTCACCGGTCGCCAGCGTTATCTTGACGGGAAGAACGGCGGCCTCGACAATGACTACATCGCCGACACCGTTCGCCAGCATCCCAAGCGCATCATTGGCTTTGCCAGTGCCGACCCGGCCACTGGAGTGAGGGAATCAGTACGAGAGATTCGCCGAGCCCTGGAAGGACTAGGACTCAAAGGGATCGCCGTCGATCCGTTCTTGCGCAACCTTCAGGCCGATGACCGCAAGTTGTATCCGCTCTACGAGGTCGCTGCCGAACTTGGATTGCCCGCGGTCATAACCGTCGGACCACTCGTGGGACAGCACTGGAGCGACCCCGTCGCGATCGATCACGTGGCCGAGGATTTCCCAACCCTCAAGATCCTCCTGTCGCATGGCTGCTATCCCCAAGTCACCGAGCTGATCGGCCTGGCGTATCGCAGGAAGAACGTCTACTTAGAGCCCTCGCTCTACTTCGCGCTTCCGGGCGCCGATATTTTCATCGAGGCCGCTAAGACGATTCTCCAAGATCAGGTCATTTGGGCTAGCGCCTTCCCTTTCGCACCGTTGGACATCAAGGATGAGTTCGTCAAGACCTACGACCTGTCGGGAAACTTGTTGGACAAGATCCTGGGCGGGAACGCGGCGTCCTTCCTCGGGTTGTAGACGCCGGACATCGCCCACGTTGTTACACGAGAAGGTAGACATGTCGAACATTCAACTAACCGAGAACGTAACTCCAAAAATGGCGCTCGGTCTCCATAACTGGGCCGTCGAGGATCCGGGGAGTTGGCGCCATCTCTTCGACCGTGCGATCGCGGCCGACCGGGCCGGGGTTGATCAACTCGTGGTGTCGGACCACGTCGTGTTCGGTGAGAATCTTGAAGCGTACGCCAGGAGCGAGCTCGGTGGTCGAGACGGCGGCAAGCAGCCAACCGGGCCCGATGGACAGTGGCTCGAGCCCTTGACGGTCCTGTCGGTGATTGCCGGCATGACCTCAAGGGTCCGTCTCTCCACCGGGATCCTGTTGGCGGCGTTGCGGCGGCCGGTCGTGCTCGCCAAGACCACGGCCACCCTTGACGTGTTGAGTGGAGGTCGCCTCGATCTCGGCGTGGGCATTGGATGGCAGAAGGAAGAATACGAGGCCGCGGGCCTGTCGTTCAAGGACCGTGGTCGACTGCTCGATCACACCCTTGCGGTGTGTCAGGTCCTCTGGCGAGACAGTCCGGCACGTTTTGACTCTGAAGACCTGCACTTCGACAGAATTCACTGCGTACCCCACCCAGTGAACCCTGACGGCGTGCCGGTGTGGGTCAGCGGCACCATCAACGAACGCGTGTTGAGGCGCGTCGTACGTTTCGCCAGTGGATGGATCCCGTGGGGTCCCTTGACCAATGACCCAACGCCCGGGATCGGACCCCTCCGCCGAGCGCTGTCATTGGCCGGGCGCGACCCCACGGGATTCAGTATTAGGGCCAACTTGACGGTGGAAACGACATCGGACGGTCGCATTGATGTCGTCAAGACCTTCCGACCGGTGCCGCGATTGGCCGACGCCGGCGTCACGCACTTTCAGTTGTCACCGCCGCTTCCAAGTGACTTTGACGACCTCTACGACTGTCTCGTGGATGTGGTCGCCAGTTTTCGTGCGGTGACCGATCAGTTTCAAAGGACCGTGCCGGCATTTCCCAATTGACGAAGTGACGTAAGCGGCGAAAGGATGCGATGAAGTTCGGTATGTTTCTTCCCCAACGCGAGATTGGTCATGACTTTCAACACGTGATCGACTTCGTGCGCGTGACCGAGGATGTGGGTTTCGATTTCCTCCAGGCCACTGACCACGTGCTCGGCGCGGACGCGGCGACGCGACCCCAATGGGACGGTGCCTACGACCTGCACGACCTGTTCCACGAGCAGCTGGTCCTCTTCGGCTACCTGGCGGCGATAACCGATCTCGAGCTGGTTACCGCGGTGCTCATCCTTCCCCAACGTCAGACCGCGTTAGTGGCGAAGCAGGCGGCCCAAATCGACCTCCTCACCGGCGGGCGTTTTCGTCTCGGCGTCGGGGTCGGCTGGAACGCGGTCGAATACGAGGCGCTCGGCATCGATTTCCACACCCGTGGCGCGCGGTGTGAGGAACAGATTGAGGTATTGCGACGATTGTGGATTGAGGAGTCCGTCGACTTTACCGGACGCTTTCATCGGATCGACCGCGCCGGTATCCTGCCCCGTCCCGTTCAGCGACCGATTCCGATTTGGATCGGTGGTGGGCAGACGACGCGTGTCCTTACTCGCATCGGGCGTCTGGGTGACGGATGGCTCGCGGGAGGGCCGCCCGGCGAGACGAACGATCGAGCCTGGGCGGTGATCCGCGAGGCGGCCCTCGAGGCGGGGCGGGAAGAGTTGCCCGGCTTGCAACTGGGTCTTCGCATACAGGGTCCTGACCTCGATGATTTCGAACGTCAGGTCGAGGCCTGCGAACGCTCTGGCGCTACCCACGTCTCGATTCGGTGTGACAATCCGACAGATCCGAATGACCCCATCCGCTCGATCGATCACTACACGGAGATCATCGCTTCGGCGGCGCAGGTTCTCGCCGAACGCCTGGAGTCGTCCAAGACATTGACGTCTCATGCACATTGAAATTGAACCAGGCAACTTGGGCCCTTTGCGATGGGCACTCCTGCTTCTCGCGTGGGCATTCATGACCTAGAGGTTGCCTCGATGCGCGAGACGCCGGGGTGCACCTCGATTATGCGACCCCTTGGGTTCTCGTCGAGTGGAGCGTAGAAGGTTTGGAGCCGTTCGACAAATTCGAAACCGGCGTCTCGCCTGCAGAGATTCAACGAAGGCGATGATAAATGGCCTTTCCCTCTTCTGCTCTCTCGTGACCGGCAACGCCGATCCTCTGCGGTCGCGAAAGTTGGAATGGTTAGCGCCAGACGATTTCGACGCAAACGACTTAAGATTCGACGGTCGACTCATTCCCATGACGCGCAAAGAAGGAGAAGCAAATGATTCTTGATCTCTTCCGCCTCGACGGCAAGGTTGCCATCGTTACCGGTGCCGGTCGGGGCATCGGCGCCGCGAGCGCGCTGGCGCTGGCGCAGTGCGGCGCAGACGTGGTGATCATCTCGCGCACCCAGCGTGACCTCGACGTTGTCGTCGGTCAGGTCGAATCCACGGGGCGCCGCGCGATAAGCGTGGCGGGCGACGTCGCCGATCTCGAGGTCGTTCGCTCTCTGGTGGCGGTGGCCAGAGAAGAGTTTGGACGGCTCGACGTCATCGTGAACAACGCCGGGGGAGCCATTCCTCTTCCCTTCCTTGACACGACTCCGGAGTATCTCGAAGAGGCCTTTCACTTCAATGTAACGGCGGCACACGCGCTCAATCTCGACGGCGTGCCTTTGATGCTGGAGAATGGCGGAGGGTCCATCATCAATATCTCCTCGGTGATGGGACGCGTGGCCGGACGGGGTTACGGCGCGTACGGGACGGTCAAGGCCGCGCTCTCGCACTACACGAGGCTTGCGTCCAAGGACCTGGCGCCACGGATCCGAGTGAACGCCATCGCCGCGGGTTCGACCGCGACGTCCGCCTTGGATTTCGTGACCTCGACGCCCGAGCTCAAGTCGATGATCGAGGATCTGACGCCCCTGCACCGGATCGCCGATCCCGTGGAAATCGCCGCGGGCGTGGTGTACTTGGCCTCGCCGGCGGGAGCGTTCCTGACCGGGAAAGTGCTGGAGATAGACGGCGGGACCGACATCCCTAGCCTTGATTTCTCATTGCCTGACCTTTAAACGACGCGGGCCGTCATGGGTTGTCGCCGTAGGTCGTCGAGGGAACGGGACGATAATCAGACCAGGTGGCGGGCCCTTTGGAGGTCTACCCGATACCCGATGCCCGAGCCCTTCAGTGGCGTGCCTTCAGCAAGGTAGTGCGGCCAAGCTCTGGCTTCGTGTCCCTGGGGAGGCTGCCCGTCGGCCCGGATCACTCGCCACCAGGGTGCATTTGAACCGTACCGCGACATGACCAGCCCCACGGCTCGCGCTCCCCGCGATCCGAGCGTTGCGGCTACGCCGCCGTAGGTCATGACGCGCCCGGGAGGTATGGCGTTCACTACCTCGAGGACGTGATCGACGAAGTCGGACTCAGCCGAGTGTTGGTTTCGCGGGTGAGTCTCTGCGGCCACGTCGACATTCTCTCAGGAGTCGAGCGCGGAC
>Ga0187887_10004065_pt1 | contig 11068 bp, 8 predicted proteins | sample June2016WEW_7_10_FD_132977 | JGI IMG/M metagenome (GOLD analysis project Ga0187887, IMG submission 132977) | Peatland microbial communities from SPRUCE experiment site at the Marcell Experimental Forest, Minnesota, USA - June2016WEW_7_10 | ecosystem: Environmental > Terrestrial > Soil > Wetlands... | reverse complement strand
GCGTTGATGTTGCCCCAGGTGGTTGTGTCGTCACGATAGAAGGCAAACTCACCACCGAAGTGGAGTACGTGTTTGCCGCGAATCATGGTCACCACGTCAGAAGGATCGAAGACCATTTCCTTGTATTCGGCGTTGGTGGCTGGCTGAATCCAGGCATAGGGATAGTTGCGCTGGAATTGGACCGAGGGAAGAACGTCGGCTTTAGCAAACTGCCAACCGATCTTGGCGGGATAACCCAGGCCCGTACCAGAGTCCTGGAAGAAATTGAGCTGATCGGTGTAACCGAACCTGGCTTCGTTGACGGTGCGTGAACTGATATTCCAGACGTCGGTGACCTGTGCATTGTTGTTGTCGACGTCGCCGATCTGGCAACCGACCGGGCAGGCCGTTACAGCGTTGGCGCCATTTTCAATTTCGTTGCCTTGCGTGTCGGAAAGCGTCAGCCGGTTATTCTGAGTGATCGCATAATCCAACCGTCCGAAATACCTCTTCCATGGCCGGGGCACTGGATATTGCGAGTAGAAGTTGTTGGTCAGGACGCCGGCGCTATTGACGGTGGCGTTGGGCACGAAGTTACCGTAGGGGATGTGGTTTGTCGGTGTCGGATAATACTGCTGGAAGGAATTCGAGACCGTATCGATCAGGGCCGAAGGAATGGCGTTCGTTCCATACTCACTCATGAAGGTCTTACGAATGGGGTATGGGTGGCCTGCCGAATCCGTGCCAATGGTTTGCGTCGTGGGATCGTAAATCAGGTATGGGGCTGTTGGGTTGGCCGCAATGTTACCGCTGAAGTCGCCAGCCATAATTGCAGCTGTGGGAACCGTCTGGTAGCCAGCACTGACGGCGTTGTTGTGAATCTGGTCGTAACCGAAGAAGAAGAACATCTTCTTCTTGAGCCCAAAGAATGGAATGGGGCCGCCGAAGGTGCCGCCAAAGTCATCGTAGTTGAGGTACGGCACGGTTTCTTTGTTGCCAAAGCCGTAGTTCGCCGCATTGAGCGCCGTGTTCTGGAAGTACTCGTACAGAACGCCGTGGTACTTGTCTGTACCGCTCTTGGTGATCTGGTTCATGATCAGACCGCCTACGCCATACTGCGCGGAGAAGGAAGAGAGACTGACCTGAACTTCTGATACATCTTCAAAGGCGGCGGGGTTGGCATTCTGGCTGCTTGGGAGCGTGGTGGACGCACCGTCGGCGAGCACGTTGGTGAAGGGCAGGTTGCCGTTCGTTGATACTTCCTGGCCAGGATTGAAGGCGTTGGCCTGGTTGTTGCTGCCGCTATAGGTACCGGATGCGCCGGGCAGGAGGATCATGAAGTTCTGCCAGTCGGGGCCGTTGGACCCGCCGACGTTGGGCATCTGCGCCATGTCATGGGCTTCGAGAGTTGAAGACTGTGCACCGTCTTCGGTGTTGAGGAGAGGAACGTCGGTATTGACGGTTACTTCGACGGTCGACGAACCGATTTTCAGCTGTGCGTTGACGTCAGTGGTACCAACGATGACGGTGATGGGTCCACGCACGTAGGTCTCAAACCCATTCTTGGTGAAGGTGAGCTTGTAACTTCCGGCGACGACCGAGTTGGTGTCGTATAAGCCGTCGTTGTTGGTGGGGTAGTCTTTGGCGACTCCCGTGTCGAGGTTCAACACGGTGACTGTGGCTCCCGGGATCAGGGCGCCGGATGGATCGGTGACGAGGCCGCGGATGTCGCCGGCGTTCGTACTCTGTGCGTAGGCGCTGCCTAATCCCAGAATGCCGGCCATGGCAAGGACAACCATTCTGAATATTGACCAACTTGACTTCATAGTGCCTCCAAATTTCATAAGTGCTGCATGTTCGAACATTGAATCGATTGAGACAAACGTTTGTCTTTCAGCTGATTGGAATCGCGGATCATAATGAGCCAACGCTCTGTAGGTTGTCAAGTACTTTATGCACTTAATGGCTGAACAGTGGGGTTAATGCCCAATCTCGAGGCTGATAAACGGCTCCATCGATTGGACTACGGGGCACGTCCGTGCAGGCGCTCGCGGTTGGGAGGCGGACGGCTGGGCGCGCGTCGATCCAGCAAGTCGTGGCACGAGCGACCCGAGTTAACATTGGAGATTCTCGCCGAAATTTTGGCCATCAGTTTCCGGCGCACCACGGGTGCTGCGTTGGGGCGGGCTCAGGGCTGAGGCACGGTGAGATTTAGAGCTGAGAGGTATCCCGCATTGACGTGGGCGTGCTGGAATTTGATTTGTTGCAGCAGGTCCTGGAGCGCGGCGCGCGAGTGTTCGAGTGAAGGGCGGACGGGCAGGAGCTTCTCGGTGTTGCCGGTGGAGCGATTGAGCTTTGCGTAGGCGATGATCTCGTCCCAGTAGATGGGCTTGGGAAAGGAGGCGATGCTGGCGGTGGCGTCCATTCGCTTGTAGGTCCAGAAGGCCCAGCCGATGTCGTTTTTATTGAGGATTGTGACGAAGTCGTGGATCCACTCGTCCTTGTTTTCACCGGACTCGCCTAGCCAGATGGGGACGTTGTATTTCTCGCGGAAGTCGACATAGGACTGGATGGATTCCTGTGTGGGCGGCATCCAGTATTTGTGAAGGGTGTACATCACGTTCTTGTCGAAGGGAGGGCCGAAGACGTTGAAGTTGGAGTCCCACTGCGCGCCGCCGAGGATGATGACGTGATGCGGATCGACTTGCCGGATGCCCGCGGTGACTCGCTTGTAGATGGGCTCCAACGCCTTGTTGTATTGCTGGAGTTGGGGGAAATGAGGGATGGGCTCGTTGAGGAGGTCGTAGCCGAGGACGGTTGGGTTGTTGCGATAGTGCTCGGCGATGCGCTTCCAGATGGCAATGGTTAATTCCTGGTCGGCGGCCGATTCGTAGAGCCAGGGATAGCCCCAGCTGTCGTCGATGTTTGCGCCGGTCTGGCCGCCGGGGGCGCAGTGCATGTCGAGGATGACATAGAGGTGGTACTTGGCGGCCCAGCCGATGACTTGATCCAAGCGGCGAAGGCCTTCGTCGTTGCCGGGGGTGAAGAATTTGTAGTGGAACGGGATGCGGATGGAGTTGAGGCCGGTGTCGTGGAGGAACTTGATGTCGGCTTCGGTGATGTAGGTGTCGCGGTATTGATTCCAGAACTGCACAGCCTCTTCCGGGCCGATGAGTTGGTTGACGAGGTCTTCAATCTCGCGGGGAGATTGTGGGCCGTCGTCGAGATGGAACATGTAGCCTTCCTGCTCGAGCCAGTTGCCCAGATTCGTGCCTTTGAGGTGAAGGGTCGTACCGTCGGGGGCGACGAGGTTGCGGCCATCGGTGTGGACGAACTTGGATTGCGCGAGCAGCGTGGAGGAGAGTCCGAGGAGAAGTACTGCGAACCATTTCGTCATAGTCGACCTTGGGCGGAAGTATTCCACTGCATTTGTGCCTTAGTCAAACGATTGTCTTGAGGATGGAATTCAGGCGGGTGATCTGGCAGGTGCGGAGAGCCCTTGAACGTGAGAGGATTTCAGGATGAGTGATTTTCTTCCCAAGGCAGGCGGCGTGAAGGTAGGCGGACTGAGCCGGAAAGCGCAGAAGTTGCAGGCGATGCGCGAGAAGGCGGAGGCGATTAAGACCGACGCGAAGGTCACGTCGGGCGCGTCGACGGCTGCCGTGAAGGCGAAGAATTCGTTTGCCAACACGAAGAAGACGACCTTCCAGCGCAAGGCTGTCTAGCGGCCGGTCAGGCTGCGCTCGATACCCACCCATGCGCAAAGGGCGCGCATGAATGGGGCACCCGGCAGACGTGGCTGCAAGGAGTGGGGATTAGTGTGGGGTCGTGGGTAAGTACTGGGCTGGGATGGGGTGGTCCGGAGTTTCCGCGTCCCAGAAGATGTTGACGACCCAGTAGCGATCGCCATCCTTGAGGAGTTGGAAGCTGTTGATGCCGCGGGCGAAGGGTGTGGCGTCGGTGGGTGCGTGGCGGGACTCGTAGGTGCTCCAGACCTGGACAATGTTGCCGTACTGCTCCGTCTCATTGTGGACGGATTTTTCGTAGAAGCCCATGGTGGCCATGCGGGCGCTGGCGCGGGCGATGTAGCCATCGATGGTGAGAACGACGGCGTCGGCGTGGCCGTGGGCGGGGATGGTCGGGATGAGACGAGCGTCGGGAATGAAGAGCGAGCGCATGCGGTCCCAGTCGCGGGGCTGGCCTTGAGGACCGGAGATGACACTGTAGACTGCGTTGAGGATCGCGTCGGGGCTGCTGACGTCTTCGGGCTTGGCGATGGGCCAGCCGGGATGGCCGGCGATGGAGCCGGTGAGATGCGTAGGCGCTGCACTTGGCGACGCGGCGGTGGGCGGCGTGGTGGGCGTTTGGCCGAGAGCCGCGGCTGTGGAGAACAAGAGAATTAACGATGCGGTGACGCGGTGGGGTTGAGAGAGTCGGATCATGGGGTCCTCGGGGATAGGAATACTGTACTTGGCCGGGGATGATCCGTGGGAGATTCGCTTAGGTTAATTGGTGAGCGGACCGGAGTCGGCGGCCGGCGGGTCGTCCTTATGGGAGTGATGGAAGAGGTGGCCGACGCCGCGGCCGGTGCCTTTGGCGATTTTGCCGGTGCCCTTGGCTGCGCCGACGCCGGCGTCCTTGGCTCCAACGCCTACGCCCTTGCCGACGTTCCCTGCACCCTTTACAGGATTGAGAGTAACGATGTCGGCAGCGCCTTTACCGGTGCCCTTGGCAACATTGCCGGCGGCGCCGCCTGCACCTTTGCCGATGTCGCCGGCACCACTACCGACGTCGCCGCCGGCGCTGCGGTGGGGTTGGTCGCTGGGAGGGGTGGTTTGCTGCTGCTGTCCGTATGCGCTTGCGGCAGAGAAGGATGCGGCGGCGAGGACGAAGAGGGCGAGGAAGACGCTGCGAATCAGGGTGCGCATGAAGCAAAGCCTCCATGGGATTGGATGCTTGTTCGCGGGCGAAGAGTGCAGGGGCGGAGGCGTGGGATTGGGCGAAGGCAGGCTCAGATGTGGGCGGGTGGTCAGGGTTTGGTTGTCACGGAGGCGGTCTGAAGTTCGAGGACCACGCGGGTGAAGTCCATGTGGTTCCATCCCTCGGCGATCTTTCCGTTTGCGAAGTGCAGGAAGCTGGTGCCGGAGAAACTTGAGGTGCGGCCGGTGGGAGCAAATCCGAGGGCGTGACCGGTGTGGGTGATGGTGGCGGTCCAGCGAGCGGCAACATTATCTCCGTCGGCGATGATCTCGTTGACTTCCACCTTGATGTTCGAGAAGGCTTCTTTGAAGAGGGAGTGAGCCTGTCTGAATTCGGAGGGGCCGGTGAGGATGGCAGAGGGCTCGGGGAAGCCGTGAGCTTTGCCGTCGGGGAGAAAGAGTTCATCGATGGTGGCGGGGTTGCCTTGATTCCAAACCTCGTCGAACCAGCGCTGGACGAGTTGCTTGTTGGCGTCGCTCATGGATCCTCCAGAAGAGGAAAGAGTAGCACGGGTTTGTGCGACGGGCGTGAACAGGCTGACGCCTGGCTGTCAGGGGCTCCAGATGGTCTGGCGGTGCCGCGTTCTGCATCACTCTGACACGCCGAAACCACGTCAGATCAAAAAAAAACACTGAAGCGTAGTGAGATCGACCGGGCTGCCGATAAAAGCTGAACGGGAGAGAATATCTGGCCGTGGTTGAGGCGGATTCTGATGAATCAGATGCTGTCGGGTAGATACGACTAGTGACTTGTCGCGCGCTGCTCGCCGGCAAGGGCAGGAGATTTCGCGTGCAGTCCTGCTGAAGATTCAGAATTGTCGCAGGCTGGTTTCACCACGAACTGACTGTCTTAGCGCCGCATTGGCCTTTGAAGCGGTGACGAAGATCTGGTTTCAAAGCAATTTGCAAACCGATGCCAGACAGGGGGAGCGCGCCGACTGTCCCTGATGGCGAACCAAGATTGAGGGGAGAATGACTCATCTGCGGAGCATGCTGGTCATTGACGACGATCCTGTCATTGGGCAGTTTCTGTCACGTTTGGGCGCCGGCCTGGATTTGCGTTGTGACGTTACGACAACGGCTGAGCGGTTTCTTGAACTCCTGCGCCCGGAGACTTCTTTGATCTTTCTTGATCTGCTTGTGCCCGGCATCGATGGAATCCAATTACTTCGCCTACTCAGCGAACGAAGGTGCACGACTCCGATCATTATCATGAGTGGCATCGACCGGCGAGTTCTAGAGACCGCTGAGAGGCTCGCGAAGGCGCTCGACCTGCGGGTGATCGGCAGACTGCAAAAGCCATTTCGCCTGGCCCAGGTGGAGACGATACTTCAGGAGTTCCGACGGAATGCTCTGCTCACTCCCGATTCTCACCCTGCAGGAGCTGCTATTGCCGATTGCGACTTAGTCCGGGCAATAGAAAACGATGAGCTGGTGGTTCACTACCAGCCACAAGTCGATCTTTGCACGGATGAGGTGATTGGATTCGAAGCCCTGGTGCGATGGCAACGCACGCCACAAACTCTTGTCTTTCCTGACGCCTTCATCCCGCGCGTCGAGGCTTTGGGGTTGATGGATCGTCTGGGCTGGTTGGTGCACAGGAAAGGGCTTTCGGAACTCGAGCATTTTGCACGAGCAGGGTCGCCTCTTCCGACGCTTTCTGTAAATGTCACTGCTTCCTCGCTGCTTGATTTGGACCTTCCGGATACGCTGGAGTCGCTGGCCGAAGAGCATGGAATTGATCCGGAACGCGTGATCGTGGAAGTGACCGAGGGTGGGTTGTTCAAGGACCTCTCGAAGGTTCTCGACGTCCTCGCAAGACTGAGGATGAAGCGATTTCCGATCTCAATCGACGATTTTGGTACGGGGTATGCCATGATGCAGCACTTGCGGTACATCCCTGCAACTGAAATAAAGATCGATCAATCGTTCGTCAGGAATATGCAGGTTTGCAAGAGTGATCGCATTGTCGTGGAAAAAACGGTTGAGATTGGACACGAGCTAGGAATGAGGGTGGTGGCTGAAGGGGTGGAAACAGAGCAACAGCTTGAATTTCTGCGGGAGATTGGCTGCGATATTGTTCAGGGCTTTTATTTTTCCAAGCCGCTTGCACCAGAGCCACTGCAGATCTGGCTATCGAACTACCGGAGCGCTGCGGGCTGTGAATTGATGTTAAGAAAGGCTGTTGACGGCGCGTTTATCGAGAATGGACTATGGGCGGCGAGCGGGCCCGTGGGCATTTTGAGATAGATGCTTCCAGGACATGGCTTGAGGATCGGGTGGTCATCCTGCGGGCGGATGCCGGGAACAACCTGGTATCCCAGGAGGTGCTTGGTCTGGGCCAGACAGGTTGGAAAGTACGCGACTTAGCCCGGTTTCGGGTACTCGGCGACATGCCTAGCCCGGTTTCGGGATGCGCGGATTTGCGGCGTGGGGCGGTTCGAGGGTGGATCGGGTGTTTGGGGGTGGGATGCGATGCTGAGGGTACAGTAGGGGCGGTTTTTGGGATGGCGGGGTGTCAAGTTGGGCGGGATGCGGCGGGCGGAGGGCGGGGGCGATGGAGGGCAGGTCCGTCGTTTCAGCTGGCTGACCCACTCCCAGGGACGGTCCGCAGTTTGCGCTTACCTGTTCATTTTGACAGTTCCACGGCCCCGAAGATACCTAGTACGGTAGGTTGAGCGTCGTGAACATTTGGACTATTATCCGACGTGACATTCAAGGAGGCAATTTTGAAGACCTACGTTCGCGTCATTTCCATGTTCGCTCTACTGGCCGTTCCCGTTTTCGCTCAGAGCAAGTTTGATGACCGTCTGAGTGAGTCAGCCGAAGTCCTGCGGCAGATGTCAAAACCCAGTGCCATTCCACCCGTTGTTCTCGATCGGGCTGCCTGTGTGCTTGTTTTCCCCATGGTCAAGAAGGTGGGAATCGGGCTTGGTGTGACATACGGCCGAGGCGTGTTGGTATGCAGAAAGGGCCCCAACATGGACGGACGCTGGTCGGCTCCCGCGATGTACAGTCTCAATGTGGGCAGCCTTGGCGTCCAGTTAGGAAGCTCGGCGACGGATTACGTTCTGGTTGTTGACACCCAACGCGGTGCGCTCAAAGTTCTCTCAGGAAAGCTGAAGCTGGGAGCGGATGCGAGTGCGGTTGCGGGGCCAACAGGAGCCAAAGCCGTTGGGGCAAATGATCCTAACATCGACATGCTGACGTATTCCCGTGCCAAGGGTGGCCTGTTCGCGGGCGCTTCGCTGGGCAGTGCGTCGATGCAATCGGACGATGACGCCAATAAGGCGATCTATGGCAAGCCGATCGACGCCACACAGATCATTAGAAGCGAGCCTGTGCCGGCGTCGGGCGCCTCAATCGTCGAAGTGCTGACAAAGCTGTCGCCGAAGCGGATCCAGTAATTTTAGTGATTGCCGACGTTGGTGTGGCAGAAGCTGAACGCTTTTGCTGACTGACAGGCGAACGATGGGTGCGAGAAGGTGCAGGAGTCTAATGCTGACTCCTGCACCTTTTTTGCTCGATCCGTGAGCGGCTTACGTTCCGGCCGCGGCTTGCTGGTTGTTCTGTTGCGGTGAATGTGGTTTCGCGTGGCGGGACGGGTAGAAAAGAGCCTGTTCCCTTTCGAAACTTCGCCATGCCCAGAACGCGCTCAAACTCTCGAGGGAACGAGAGATCCATTCCCTGCTCCTACATCAGCGTGTCGCGTTGACGATTTCATCGGAAGGAGGATGCCGGGATTATGGCTTCTCCGGTGTGACCTCAATGGCGTTGACGAGTGGATAGTTCCTTACGGGGACAAAGGAAAGGATGATCTCGCCCTGCGCCGTGGGAGAGACGCCGTCGATGGTTTTGGTGACTGACTGCCCATGGCCATCGGCGAGGATGTCGAAGTCCTGAAGAACACTCTGGCCGTTGCAGTAGACATTGAAGACACGGCTGCCTACGCCGCCCGGAGCCCCATTCTCCTGTCCGAACCATGCCTCGCGAAAATAGAGTGTCACGCGGTACTTACTGCCGGTGGGAGCGGGCAGCAAGTATTGAAATGTGCCGATGCGGCCGGAGGCGTAGAGCCCAAGGCTCGGACGATGCTCGCGATCGGTGGGCTGTCCGTAACGGCCTCCGCGGAAGTATCGGTCAGAGAGCCAGAGGTTTCCACTGTCGTCTTTAAATGGAGTCGAGGCGGCAACAATTCGAAGCGGCAGGGGCTGAGCCGTGGGTGCCGGCAGGATCTCGATCGCATTGACGGGCGATACCTCACTTGTGAAATCCAGGTGGATGGTGCCGTCGTTCTCCGGACTGATGCCTGGAATGGTGAAGGTGGTGGCGGCGCGATCTCCGCCCGCGCGGTCCACGACATCGACAGGGAGGGTGGGGACGGCATTCACGGCCAGAGAAATGCTCCGCTGAACGGGCTGGAGATTAGTCGGCTCGGCGAAATGCAGCCGCAGCTCATAAAGCCCGGGCGGCGCGTGAAAGGTGCATCGGACAATTCCACGAATGCCGCCGTCGTAGATGTAGGAGTCTTCGGTTCCCGAAATCGGTACGCCGGTGGGCGGAACGTCTTCTCCACCCTCGCATGCACGCTGAGGTAACCAGCGGATGCCGGAGCGATCGGTGTAGGCGTGCCTTCCTTTCCCGAAGAGGATGTGGGTTGGTCCGCTGATGGTGACGAGACCGAGGGATGAGCGGCCCCCCATCAGGCTCGAGAGGGATGGATGCGATTGGCGCCAGAGCGTGGCGGCCGCGAGGCCGGCGACAACGAGGGCGGCGAACCAGAACCAGGAAGCGCGGGCCGAGGTGGATGGCCGAGGCTGAGGCGCCGGAGATGCAAACGGTGCCGCAGCGAGCGAGGCGAGGCCAGGTTCTGGTCGCGGAACATTCGGCAGGGATGCTGGAGGGCCGGTTTCCGGTAGATGAACGAACTGTACCGCGTACCTTCCGGCTGGAATGACAATACGCACCGCGTGGGAGATGCCCTCGCCGGTGTCGTAGATGTCCTGGAGGCGCTTGCGCAGGGTGTGAAACGTTACGCGGACGATGGTGTCGGTCTGCGGATCGAAGTCTGGCCTTCGTCCCAGGGCTTCGACGGCGATCGAATATTCCTTGATGTGGTCACCGCGCCCGGCGGCAGTTTCTTCGCAGACGTAACGCAAGACTTTGATCAGGTTCGCGGAACGACCGAGGGCACCGGATTCAAGCAGCCAGTCGAGCTCCGCACGCTCGGTGAGTTGCAACGCTTCGAACGTTACCGATGTACCCATTGCGGTGATTACGATAGCAGATCGCTTGCACGGTCGTGAAGGGGTCGCCGGCCTGGGGGTTGCCGGTAACCTGTTGCACGACGGCAATTTATCGCTCAACGACAGAGCCGGTGGCGGGCGGTGATCGCTCCCAGCCGACTGCACTAACAACCGCTAACAAATGTTAGCGGTTTATCGAGATGTCCTTGGATTCAGGAGGCTTCAGGCGATCTTCGTTGTTCGTCGAGTTACAAAGTCTGGAGCTAACCTGCTTTCACTCGCAATTCACAAGACAAGCAATCTTCCTGTCAATAGTGTGGCCTGCATACTCACATCCACTTACCGGGCCAGGCGATTGAGACGGGAAGCCACTGTCCTGCCGGGAGGGAATGTAGAGCGAGCATCACCCTTTGGAGGCAAGATGAGGACAGTTGGCCGCAAGAACCTTCTTCAATGTGCAAGACAGTTTTTCTTCCTGATCGGTATTTTGTTGCTATCGGCGAGCGTGTCGGCAATCTACGCGCAGCAGACTACCGGCTCCATCGTTGGAACGGTGAAGGATCAAAGCGGGGCCGTGGTGAGCACAGCGACCGTGAAGGCCACCAACGTGGCAACCGGATTCTCCCGGGCGGTGCCGACAAATGACCTTGGGGAGTACCGCATCGATTATCTTCCGGTCGGCAACTACACGGTCGAAGTGGTAGCGAAATCCTTCAAACGCTTCACGCAAGAGAATCTCGACCTGACCGTGGATCAAACGTTGACGCTCGAAGTCCCGTTATCGGTCGGTGCAGCGAGCGAGACCGTCACGGTCACCAGCGCGCCGCCTTCGATCAACACCTCAACCTCCGAACTGGGAAGAGT
>Ga0187887_10004063_pt1 | contig 11072 bp, 10 predicted proteins | sample June2016WEW_7_10_FD_132977 | JGI IMG/M metagenome (GOLD analysis project Ga0187887, IMG submission 132977) | Peatland microbial communities from SPRUCE experiment site at the Marcell Experimental Forest, Minnesota, USA - June2016WEW_7_10 | ecosystem: Environmental > Terrestrial > Soil >... | reverse complement strand
TAGGTTTCCAGTGACAGCCCGGCTGAAGTCAAGTATGCGGTCGTAGTTACCGGGCGGCCTGCCGACAAACATGTTTTCCAGCATCTGCTCGATGGTGCGGGGAGAACGGCTGTAGCCGATGAAGTAGGTGCCAAATTCGCCGTGCGAGGGGCGGCCGAAGGGCATGTTGTCACGCAGAATCTTTATCTCTACCCCATCCTCGACTATGGTAGTGAGCGCACTGTGCGCTGATGTTGGTTTGATAGAGTCGTCCAATTCAATGTCGGAAAGCTTGGCGCGGCCGATAATACGCTCTTGCGCCTCCGTCGAGAGAGCATTCCACGCTTCAAGGTTGTGCAGGTACTTCTGCACGATGACATAGCTGCCGCCAGCAAAGTTGGCATCTTCGTCACCGATGAGAACGGCGGCGGTCGCGGCCGCTCCTCTGGGATTCTCGGTCCCGTCGACGAAACCCATCAGATCGCGGTCATCAAAGTAACGGAAGCCTTGCACCTCGTCGACCGGCGAAACGGCATTTCCGATGCGAGCCATGATCTGCGTGGCCATTTCGAAGCAAAGGTCCATGCGCTTGGCTCGAATATGGAACAGCAGGTCGCCCGGCGTCGACACCGCATGGCGTTCCCCGCCGCGAATCTCCCGGAACCGGTGTAATTCTGCCGGCCGCGGTGACCCGAAGATGCGATCCCACGCGTCGCTCCCGATCCCCATGACGCAGGAGAGCCCTCCTTCCAAGTCGCGAAATTCTATGGCGCGAAACAACTTCGCGAGGTCACCGCAGAAGGAGCGCAGCGTGGCGCGAACATCGGAACCTGGGTTGAGCGTCGCGACTAGGAAGATCGCGGCGCGGGTAAGTGGTGCGGATACCGCCTGCGCGAGAGCTGGCAATCGATTTGGCGATTCGGGTTCGCTCTTCGGATCGAGATCCATCATCGTGACCATTAAGATATAACTGTAACTCGACTCAAAGCGGCCCTCAACAACATTGTGCTTTTCTCAACCTGAAGTCACGGGCAACCGCCGGTCGAACCTTACGAATTCCTGAATCCTTCGGATCGTGACCAGACGGCATGATCTGTCAATTCGTAATCGGGGAAAAGCGCACCAGGAACAATGTCTGGTCGCATGACTACATGAACTCCCTTCGCTATATTTTGCAGGTTGAAAACCAGGAGTTGGGCCGCGTACTTAACGCGGCCCGCGGGGTTTAGCTTCGGATGAATGCCAGCAGGTCCGCATTGATCACGTCGGCATGGGTGGTGATCAGGCCGTGAGGGTAGCCGGGGTAAATCTTGAGTGTGCCATTCCCAAGCAACTTGGCCTGCAGCAGTGAAGCGTCTTTGTAAGGGACGACTTGATCGTCGTCGCCCTGCAAAACGAGGGTCGGCACGGTGATCGCTTTCAGATCGTCCGTTTGGTCTACTTCGGAGAAAGCCTTGATGCCTTCGTAGTGAGCCAGCGCGCTGCCAATCATCCCCTGACGCCACCAATTCTGGATCACTCCCGGCAAGGGCTTCGCGCCGGGCCGGTTGAAGCCGTAAAACGGACCGGAAGCGAAATCGAGAAAGAACTGCGCCTGGTTGTCGGCCACCAACTTGCGGAACCCGTCGAACACTTCAAGCGGAGTGCCGCCCGGGTTGGATTCGGTTTTGAGCATGAGCGGAGGAACGGAGGCGAGCAGTACGGCCTTGGCTACGCGGCCTTGAGGCTGGCCGTATTTCGCGACATAGCGCGCCACCTCGCCGCCACCCGTCGAATGGCCGATGTGGACCGCATTCCTAAGGTCGAGGTGCTCGGCCAGGGCCGAAGCGTCGGACGCGTAATGGTCCATGTCGTGGCCAGTGCCCACCTGCGAGGAACGGCCGTGACCGCGCCTGTCATGCGCAACGACGCGATAGCCGTTGGCAAGAAAGAACAGCAACTGATTGTCCCAGTCGTCCGACGAAAGAGGCCAGCCGTGGTGAACACGATAGGCTGTGCGTTCTTCGGGCCCCAGTCCTTGTAGAAAATCTGACTACCGTCTTTGGTTGTAATCGTTGGCATAGCATTCCCTCCTTATGCTTGGTTGTGAATTTGATGAATCCGTCATTTCACGCAAATATGGAGCCGGTGCTTCAGCTCTGATCTCGCGAAGCATCGATAGAAATCAGCGATCACATCCGATCTGATATCGAGCGCGAGGTGGTTTGTGTTGACTTCATCGTTAGTGATGCGGTTGGGACTTGGCCAAGTCCGGGACGACAAATGAAACTATGGCCTGGTCGAGAGGGTGGTGGTTCGCGTCGTTCAATTGAAGCAGCACCTTGTGCGGACCCGGGGGAAGGCCCTGGATAATGACAGGGTTTCCGCTTGCATCCATCCAAACCCACGGAGCATCGTCAAGGCTCACGTGAAGGTGCCCGACACGCGGCGAAGCGGCCGTAGCACCGGCGCCGAACACCGGCTCAAGATGAATGTTCTGGACACAGTACTGGATAATGACTACTCCGCGGGATGCCAGCGGTCCGGGCAGCGGAGGATCGGCGACGATCTTCGCTGGGGGCTCAGGGGTTGTGAGCGGGATAACCTGGGCGAGCCCGCACTTATCCGTTACGCTTTGTGCCGCCGCGCCGATTGCGAACATCGCCGTGGCAGCGATCGTCAGGAAAGACGCGCTTTTCAAACTCACGTATTTCAGATTTGCCATCTTCTTTTCTCCTTTGCGTTGACCTCACTCGAATGTGAGGTTCATTCAATGATCGGTGTCGCTCGCAGATTCTCAGACCTTAAGGTGCGTAACGGGTGAAGACAAAGTCGCGAGCTTTGACAGGCTCGTGGCAGGGAAAACAGGTTTTGAGCTTCGCCTCGTCCGCGGGTTTGCCTTCCTTATTGAATTGAGCGAACCCCCAGCCGCCCGTCGCTGCGTACTTTCTTGAGTCCTTGACCATGAGCTGAAGGTACCAGTCGGGGGCGGGACCGGGAACGAATGATTGGGGACGGCCAAAGACCTTGTTGTTTTCCTCCGAGGGGACGTAACTCCAGGCTATTCGCGCAATGATCGTGCCGTCCGGAAACGGAATCTTCTCTTCCCGATACGCCCTGATCGCTGTGTTGTTGCCCAGAATGGCGCGAATATCGTTGAGGTCGCCTTCTTCGTGGGCCACAGAGATCAACCTCCAGTCGCGGTATCCAGTGGGAATTTTGACTCCGAAAATCGGGGCAGCCTCCCCGTCGCCGTGCCCAGATGCGTGGGCCATGTGGACGACTACGCCGGCCACCGCTGCAACCGCCAACAACAAGAAAGCAATCCGGCTTGGCATCGTAAACAGTCCTCCTGAATTGCAGATTCAGCCGATTCAGAACCCGTCGACATCTCAAAAGCCATCGACGTCAATCACGGCCTGGGCAAACGCTTGTGGAGCTTCCTGTGGCAGATTGTGCCCGATGCCGCCGGTGAGATTCCGGTGCTGATATTTGCCGGAGAATTTGCCGGCATAGGCGCTGGGGTCAGCGTGCGGCGCACCATTGGCGTCTCCCTCAAGGGTAATGGTGGGCACGTTGATGGCCGGCCCCTGGGCGAGCCGCTGTTCGTATTTGTCGTATTGCGGTTGGCCCTGAGCCAATCCCTGCCGCCAACGATAGTTGTGAATCACGATGTCGACGTGATCGGGATTGTCGAAGGACGCCGCGGAGCGATCGAATGTGGCATCGTCGAAGTTCCATTTCGGCGATGCCTGTTGCCAAATCAGCTTGGCGAAGTCGTGGCGGTTTTTGTCATAGCCTGCGCGGCCGTGATCTGTGGCGAAGTAGAACTGATACCACCACGCGTACTCGGCCTTGGGTGGCAACGGCACTTCGCCAGCCGCCTGGCCTGCCACCAGGTAGCCACCGACTGAGACCAGCCCCTTGCAGCGTTCAGGCCAAAGAATCGCGACGTCGTCAGCGGTGCGCGCGCCCCAATCGAACCCGGCGAAGATTGCGCTCTGGATCTTGAAAGCGTCGATCAGCGCGATGATGTCGAGTGAGACGGCCGATGGCTGGCCATTGCGGACTGTGTCGCTCGACAGGAAGCGGGTAGTGCCGTATCCGCGCAGATAGGGGACGATCACGTGATACCCCTTCGACGCCAGCAGCGGCGCAACATCGACGAAGCTGTAGATGTCGTAGGGCCAGCCGTGGAGTAGAACCACGGCAGGGCCATCGGCCGGCCCGTCTTCTGCGTATCCAATGTTGAGCAGGCCGGCATCGATCTGTTTCAGCGAACGGAACGACGTGTTCGCCCCTGGCGCTGCCGCGGGCGCTGCTGTCGATTGCGCATTGCCGGTAAGTGGCTGGACAACTTCTGCGAAAAGCGCGCCCGGTGCCAGCAACGCAGCTCCTGTCGATAGCCCAGCGATTGCGAAACGCCGGCGTGAGATTTCGATTGCTTCTGGGTTCTTCATAAATCGCCTCCTTTGATTCGAATGCTGCTTGTTCGTCGTGCTCTCGATGCCCTTGATTGAGACTTGCCCGGGCTCCACTGACTCGTGATGATTGTGAGGCGCGACAGGCTCTTCTTGGATTAGCCGAACGTAAAGTCAAAAGCTTCGACGCCCGGATCGAGAAACTCAATCTGAAATTGGCGATCAACGATGGGCTGCGGTTGGCGGATCAACTGGTAGAGCCGCTGCTCGATCACAGTGCCGTTGCCCTGGCTGTCCACGTCGACCCCATGCGCAATGCCGGGCGGATGTCCATCGATCATTACGCGGAAACGCACGGAAGCTCCTGCCGCTGACGGGCCCATGATGAGGTGAAGATCGCGAGCATGAAAGCGGTACGCGATCTGCCCGTTCGGGACATTCAGCAAGGCAAACTGCTTCTTTGCCGTCCAGTCACCTGAAAACGCCCATTCGTTGAGCTTCAATGTCGAGGGGCCGACATAGACGTGGCGCTTGTCCCAGGCTTGCCCGCCGGGAGACGCGAAATTGTCGGCGCGATCATAGCCGACATAGGATTCGGGCGATCTTAAGTCGGCCCAGTCGGGCGCAGCTTCGATGCCAACGCCCTCGACCTTAGCCAACTCATGACCGAAGCCTTCAACTCCGGCCTCCGTCAGCAATTGTTGGATGACTCTTTCTGACTGCTCGTATTCGCCTTCGCCGAATTGATGATGCCGAATATGCCCGCGCGCGCCGACAAAATAAAGAGCCGGCCAGGAATTGTTATCAAAAGCTCGCCAGATCGTTAGGTCGTTATCGACGGCGATTGGATAATCGATCATCCTGTCCTTTACGGCCCAGCGAACATTGTCGATAATTTTTTCAAATTCGAACTCGGGCGCTTGCACGCCGATGACAACCAATCCGTGGTCTTTGTATTTCGCGGCCCACGCGCGCAGATAGGGAAGTACCCGAATGGAGTTGATGCAGGAGAAGGTCCAGAAATTGACGAGGACGACGCTCCCGCGCAGGCCGCGCGCCGTCAAGGGCTGCGAATTGAGCCACGTTGTCGCGCCGCCAAAAGACGGAAGATCACCTTCAACGGGCAACCGGGCAGCCCCAGCCGACTGCGCGTTCGCGCATCCGGCGATGCCGAGCTGGGCGGCAGCGATGGTCATTACCGCATTGCCCAGAAAGCGGCGGCGGTCCGTGTTGATTTCTACCGGCACTTATTTCATTCCACCCGATCGGCATTGGTTGCGCCGATGCCGAGCAATGCATTTCTACCCGAGCATGCAACCTCGAAATTCGTTGGCATCTGGGACGGCTAACGTGCTTCCATGAACTGACGCACGAGCGCTGCAATCTCATCGGCTCTTGTATCCAGCGCGAAGTGCCCCGCTTCGAGCACGTGGACCTCTGCGCTCGGTACATCCTTTCGGTAGCGTTCCGGCTCGCCCAAATCGAACGACAGATCGTGCTTGCCCCAGATGACCAGAAGCTTTGGCTGCGTCTTCCGCATCCATGCCTGCCACTTTGGGTAGGCATCGACATTCGTGCGGTAATCATAGAAGAGATCGCTTTGAATCTGGGCCTGCCCCGGCGAATTCAGAAATGCATACTCATCGGACCAAAGATCCGGATCGTAGAGCTCGGTCCTGGGATCGTCGCCGACATGGCGCGTTTTGGTGGCTTGAAGCGAGAGCAGATTGGTGCGCAACTTTTCTTCGTTGCCGGGCCGGTCGGCCCAGAATGCCCGCCGCATTACCCAGTTGGCGCCGAGGCCTTCATTATGCGCGACCGCATCCTGAACGACGACAGCCTGAACCCGCTCGGGGTGCGCTAATGCCATGCGAAAGCCGACGGGACCACCGTAGTCCTGCATGTAGAGCGTGTAGCGTGAGAGGCCGAGCGCCTGAGTGAAGCCGTCCATAACGGAGGCGATGTGGTCGAATGTGTAAGCGAATTGCGCGGGGCCGGGCCAGTCGCTGTGTCCGAATCCTGGGTTGTCGGGCGCAACCAGATGAAATCTGTCTGAAAGCCTCGTCAACAGCGCCTGGAACATCCGCGAAGATGATGGCAGACCATGCAGCAAAAGGATGACCGGAGCATCTTTCGGCCCCGCTTCCCGATAGAAGATGGAGAGTCCGTCGACTGTGACGGTGCGATAGAAGACTGGCTGTTGCATGGGTAGCTCCTCTTGGCGGGCGGCATTTTGCGCATACGTGGCAAGGGCGGCGGCGAACACAATTGCGATTGTCGCTAAGGCACGAAGGATCGATTTCATGGTCTGCATTGGTCCCACGGCGAGCTACGCAACTCCAAACATCACTTCGAGCTCAATCTGGCGTCCCCAGGGGAAAACTGGCGACGCCGATGACCGGGCGGACTGCTGTGTGCCGCTCCATTAAATGGCGTCGCGCTGTACTTGACGTCGGGGGGATGCGCGATTCAACGCTTCTCGTAAGGGTGGAAGATGTAGTCCTTCGCCTTTACGACCGTATGGCACGCGTTTCCGCAGTCTGAGGGGCTTTTGGGATCGGCGGTGAACTTGTCCGATGCGGGATCGTAGTTGAACACCGCGTATCCCCACCCGCCGTTGCTTTTCGGGAATCTGCTGCTGTCCTTTTCCATGACGAAAGCCTGGGTAAAGAAATCCGGCACGTCCACGGCGAATTGCGCCTCCGTGCTCTTCTTCGTCTTCCACTGGAGCTTCACGATCATGGAGCCCTCCGGAAAAGGCTGGCCGTTGCCGGGGATGCCGGCCTTGTACGCAGTGATCATCTTCGGATTGGCGACAATGACTTTGAGTATGTCGTCTTGCCGGGCAGAGGAGACGTCAGCCCAGTCCTCGTATCCCCTGAAGTCGGAGAACGCGATTCCGCCCGGAGATATCAGCGAGTACTTGTCTTGCGCGCTCGGCGAGTCCTTGTCCTGCGCGTGAAGGGCCGTGAGGAACAGCATAGCGAGCACTGTTACGACGGCCACAAAGATCGTAAGACCGGCGAGACGTCTCACCTCGGCGCGTGTCTTCAGCTCCTTTTCTTCCTGTTCTTGCGTCACAGATTCCTTTACGCGTTCGGACATGGTGGTTTCTCCTTCACAAAAAGTCTTCCGGGACTCGTCAACCTGCATCTCGAATCCTTCCGATTAAGCCAGACGTGAGGGGAGTAAAACAATTGGACTATGGTATCGGCGATACCTTCGTATCAGGTGGGCTGAAGGGAGTTTTCTTCGCTTTGGTCGATTTTCGGAACAAGCTGGATGGGGAAAAGCCGTGTGTCTCGGGCGTGAAGACACTGCGGTCGATACGAAAGTATGGGCAATACCATCGTCCAATTGCGCGGCCAAGGTTGTTCTGCATTAATCGGGGCAGTTAGTTTGACGAGGAGATAGAAATGAAACTCTCGCAAATGCACCGAGCCGCTTTGATCGCAACGATGATGCTGATCCTGTCGTCCGGACTCGACATGAAAGGATTCGCTCAGGCGAAATCCCCGCAAGGGGTCAAAAACATTGTCCTGGTTCACGGGGCCTGGGCGGATGGATCGTGCTGGTCCAGAGTGATTGCGCTCCTCGAAGCGAAGAGTTTTCATGTGGTCGCTGTGCAGAATCCTTTGACCTCGCTGGCTGACGATGTTGCGGCGACGAAGCGCATCATCGCGTTGCAGGACGGACCGGTAATACTAGTCGGCCATTCCTACGCCGGCGTGGTGATTACCGAAGCGGGTAATGACCCAAAGGTTGTCGGGTTGGTCTACGTGGCAGCGTTCGCGCCCGGGGATGGTGAATCGATCAATTCCGTCAGCAAGCCGTATTTACCCGCTCCGCTGGGCAGCGAGCTCCGGCCCGACGCTCAAGGTTTTCTAACGGCGACTCCAAAAGGAATTGCCGAAGACATGGCGCAGGATCTCCCGGAGGGGGAGCAGCGGATACTCACTGCAACACAGGGTCAAACGGCGGCATCTGTCTTCGGAGCCACGGTCACGACAGCTGCGTGGAAGAGCAAGCCATCATGGGCCCTGATTGCGGGTAACGACCGGGCGATTCCTCCGGAACTCGAGAAAGATGAAGCAGCGGCCATCAAGGCAACCTCAATCACCGTGCCATGTAACCATCTGGCCATGCTGTCGCACCCGCGGGAAGTGGCGGAGTTGATCGAGCAAGCGGCGGCGAAAGCAAAATAGAACAGATAAATGAAGGCAAGTTCAAAAGAGCAAAAGGATCATACCTACGAACCGGTTCCGCGATCTCGATCCATCTTGTACATCGCGCCCTGGCGGAAATCTAGCTGATCGCCGGCGAATCAACTGTGACTGTTGAACGGTCGATTGCGAGTTGAGTGTATCGGCCGACCTCGATGATGTTGCCGTCGGGATGGCACATAGAGCAGCGCCATTCCGCAGCGGTCGAGATCCGGTAGACCCATTCATTGACAGGTTTGCGGTTGGATTGTCGGCATTGCGAACACTGGGCAACGATTTGACCGGAAATGCATCGTTACCGCATAGCCGATCATTGAACCCGATTCTTTTTTACGGGGTTCTCATTCTCGTCCGGTTCAGCCGAGGAGTTGGAGAACGATTTTGCCTTTTTTGTGCGGTGCTCCGGCCAGCATCTCGTGTGCCTTGCGCGCATCTTCGAGCGGCAGCACCGACCCGACCTGGGGGAGATCGTTCGCCTCTCGAACAGGTCCGAAATCGCGCGCAATCTTTCGCTCGTGACTTCAGCGTAAAAGAACATCGACTGGATTCCCGCTCGTTGAGGAAGTTGCGCGGAGACCAGGGATACGAGTCGTCCCCCCGTCTTCACTGCCCCAGAACAGCGTTGAACCGTGTCACCGCCCACGGTGTCGAGGACCGCGTCGACCTGAGGCAAGCTTAATTCGAAACCGGGGGCACTCGAATCGAAAATGGTTTCGACGCCCAATGCGCGGAGCATCTCCTGGTCAGTGGAGCGCGCAACCGCAATCACTCGCACTCCGGCGTCGAGAGCCATTGCGACGGCATAGGCACCCACGTTTCCGGCAGCGCCTGTGATCAGTATCGTATCTCCGCTTTTCGCCTGGGCATATTCGAAGAGCATCTGCCAGGCGGCGACTGCGACAACCGGGGCCGAAGCTGCCTCAAGGTGGTTCAGGCGCGGTGGTTTTGGCGCGATCATCCCCGCAAGCGCGACGGCGAACTCGGCCTGTGCGCCGCAAAACTGCGGGTTCGTAACGCCGTAGACCTCATCGCCTATTGCGAATTGGTTCACATCGGGACCGAGCGCCTCAATGGAGCCCGCGAGGTCGGAACCAAGGGTCAATGGGGGCTGCGGACTTACCTTACTCTTGCCTTCACGAATGATCGCGTCCCATGGCGCGACGCCTACGGCGGCAACGCGCACCAGCACCTCTCCTTTGCCGGGCGATGGTTTCGGAATCTCTTCGACAACGACGACCTCAGGCGGTCCGAAACGATCGATGCGCACTGCCTTCATATGAATCAATCCTCCCTCGCAGGAATTCACTGCCAGCTAATTCAGGAGCGACTCCCAGTTGGCTGGCACCCTTCCTGCTGGGCCAGGAACCGGCTGATTTTGTGGATGCGCATGCGGCGGAAGCAATTTCGCCCCTTCGATCATCTCCTGCGTCTCGTAATCGAAAAACCAGTCCTCACCCGGCTCAAAGCTGGCGATAATTGGATGCCCCGTCGCTGCCGCGTGCTTTGACGCATGCTGGCTGGGAGAACTGTCACAGCATCCGATGTGCCCGCACTCCGCACAACGACGGAGATGAAACCACCAACCATCCGCCGACACAAGGCATTCCACACACCCATTGCCACTCGGCTTCGAGGCAGGGTTGATTCCGCGCCGTTTTTCCTTCATTTCGATTTATCCTTCTTGTTGCGATCGAGTCAAAACATTTCGTAATACATCCATGATTATGGGCGTTTCATGATGACCGCTGACTGACGGTCTGATTGATTGGAATGCTCCCGCGTGTTGTCAATTTCTGTGATTGGCAACCGCCAGCAAACTCGGCTCGAATTATTTCAGGCGGCAGCCGACTCTGCAATTGGACGATGGTATTGGCGATTCCGCGGTATTGGAGGTCCGAGGAATAGGGTAAACGCACCACCCTTTGGCGATGTGTCCAATCCGCACTTTGGTGTCGGTCGATACCTTCGTCCAATAGACGCGTTGTCCCGCTTCTGGTTCCATGAAGGTGCCGCCGATGGGAGCAGTTGTGAACAATGCAACCGCCGCACCTAAAGTCCGGTGGACACTGTATCGAAATTGGAGTCATCAATGAGCGCGGTACAAGTCGAACAGAAGAGCTATGAGATGCCCCCCCGCGAAGGGATCAGTATCGCGCATTTTCTCACCGTCACCGACATCAACCGGTCGGCTCACTACTACGAAAAAGTCTTCGGCGCTCACATTTTGAGCATGGGTGACGGCAACGCGCCTGCGTACCTTCTGCTTGCGAATATCTGGATGATTCTGAACGTTGGGGGCGGGCCCACCCCCGACAAGCCGACGGTAACCCTCAGCGTCCCCGACCCTAATCACATCAACAGCTTTATGAATTTCCGCGTTGCGGATATTCAAGCGTGCTATGAATTATGGAAAAGTCGAGGAGCCGAGTTCATCACCCCGCCGATCCCCAAGTACGGCGAGATACGCTGC
>Ga0187887_10004062_pt1 | contig 11072 bp, 12 predicted proteins | sample June2016WEW_7_10_FD_132977 | JGI IMG/M metagenome (GOLD analysis project Ga0187887, IMG submission 132977) | Peatland microbial communities from SPRUCE experiment site at the Marcell Experimental Forest, Minnesota, USA - June2016WEW_7_10 | ecosystem: Environmental > Terrestrial > Soil >... | reverse complement strand
GGTCAGGGCCACGGAATAAAACTCGCCCGACGAATTATCGCCCAGGAGGAGGACGCTGGGATATTTCCAAGTGATGGCCGAGCCGGTCTCGACCTGGGTCCAGGAAATCTTGGCGTTACGACCACGGCAATCTCCCCGCTTGGTGACAAAATTGAAAATGCCACCGCGACCCTCGGCGTCGCCCGGATACCAGTTCTGCACCGTCGAATATTTGATCTCCGCGTCATCGAGCGCGACCAGTTCAACGACGGCCGCATGGAGCTGGTTCTCGTCGCGTCGCGGCGCCGTACAACCTTCCAGGTAGCTGACGTAGGCTCCCTTGTCGGCGATGATCAGGGTGCGTTCGAACTGCCCAGTCTTCTGCTCGTTGATGCGGAAATAAGTCGAGAGCTCCATCGGACATCGCACGCCTGGTGGCACGTAGACGAACGATCCGTCCGAGAAAACCGAGGAGTTCAGCGTGGCGAAGAAGTTGTCGCTCGCCGGCACCACCGTACCGAGATATTTTTTCACGAGTTCGGGATGGCTTCCCAGGGCCTCGGAGATCGGACAGAAGATCACTCCGGCGCGGGCCAGTTCTTCCTTGAAAGTCGTCGCGACCGAAACCGAATCGAACACCGCGTCGACAGCGATGCGCGCCGAACCGGGCTCACGCACCACGCCGGCGAGTGCCTCCTGCTCGCGCAACGGAATACCGAGCTTTTCGTAGGTCCTGAGGATTTCCGGATCGATCTCGTCGAGCGACTTCGGCGCCACCTTGCTCTTCGGCGCGGCGTAGTAATAGAGATCCTGATAGTCGATCGGCGGATAGTCGACGCGCGCCCAGCTCGGCTCGGTCATGGTCAGCCATCGGCGATAGGCTTCGAGCCGCCAGGCCAACATCCATTCCGGCTCGCTCTTTTTCGCCGAGATGAAGCGTACGATATCTTCGCTCAGGCCCTTCGGGGCTTTGTCGGATTCGATGTCGGTAACGAATCCGTATTTGTATTGATCGACTTCGATGAGGCGCACCTGCTCGACGGTCTCTTGTACAGCAGGCATTGAAACCTCCGCTCACGATCTCGCATCAGACCGCGGCTGTGAATGTTCTCACCGTTCAGGCAGGCACGCAGGTATCGGGCACCGGGCAGGTGACGGCACATTGCGGGGTGTCGAAATGGCCCTCGCATTGCGTGCATTTCTTGGGATCGATGATGTAGACGTCGCCCTTCAGGCGGATGGCGGCGTTCGGGCAGTCGAATTCGCAAGCGCCGCACACCGTGCATTGCGATGCGACGATTTTATAGGCCATCTGAGACTCCTAAGCGGCGCGGGGGCGATGCCGGTCAGCATCTCCCTTTCAAGCGCCGTGCCAGAAGCCAGACATCTGATTTATAAAGGTTATTTGACTGCGGTGGTGGACCGAACTTGTCGTTCCCCCGACAACGTGTCGCAAGTGCGACAGTCGATCTTAGAACCGCTTGATATCGATGCCGTGTTTTTTCAGGGCGTAACCGATCTGGCGCGGCGTCAGGCCGAGAATACGTGCGGCTTTGGCCTGAACCCAGCCGGCTCGCTCCATCGCCTCTGTCAAGCGATCGCGCTCGGGGATCGGCGCACCGGCTGTTGCGTCGGCATCAATCGGTACTACCGTCGAATCGACAGGCGACCTGCTTGGTGTGGGGGCCGTGCGCGGCGCGTCGAGTGCGGCCGGCGGCATTATCGGCAGCAGGATCTCCGGCAGCGACCGCTGCGTCGGGGAGTCCGAGCGACCTTTCCAGAGCATCGCGGAAAGGCATTGATTGTGTCGACAGGCAAAATCGTCCATCACGATAGACGACCCCTGCGCCATCGTCGCGGTCCGTTGGACGCAATTTTCAAGCTCGCGCACATTGCCCGGGAACCCACAGCCCATCAACACTTCGATCGCATCGGCGTCCAACACCAAACTGCGGTCATTCTCGCTGTTAAAGCGCCTGAGGAACTCGTTCGCAAGCAGCGGAATATCGCTGCGCCGGTCTCGCAGCGGCGGCATCAGCACCGGCACCACGCTGATCCGATAGTAGAGATCGGCGCGGAATTCGTTACGCGCCACCGCCTCTTCGAGATTTTTGTTCGTCGCGGTAAGGATGCGCACATTCACTTTGATCGTGTGGTTGCCGCCGACACGCTCAAATTCCTGCTCCTGCAACACACGCAAAAGCTTGGCCTGGAACGCCGGAGATATCTCGCCGATTTCGTCGAGGAAAAGCGTCCCCTTGTCGGCAAGCTCGAAACGTCCCTTGCGGGCGTTGATCGCGCCGGTAAAGGCCCCCTTTTCATGGCCGAACAGCTCCGATTCGAGTACCGATTCCGGCAATGCGGCACAATTGATCTTGATGAAGGGGCCTTTGGCCCGCGGCGATAATTCGTGGATGGCCTTGGCGATGAGCTCCTTGCCGGTCCCCGACTCGCCGCGAAGCAGCACGGGGGCATGCGACTTTGCGATGATCGATATCTTATCGAGTAGCGACCGGATCGCGACGCTATCGCCGATGATGCCGTCGATACGCGCCTTCTTACGCTCGCGAACCGGCTTGAACTCTGACAGCTCCTTCTGCAGGCGATGGCTCTCGGCCATAAGCCGCTCGCGGTCGCGCGCAATCAGCCGCTGGAGCTGCACCGTCTGGCCGATCAAGTTGGCGATCATGGTGAGGAAACGCACGTCGGAATCGAGACGAATCGCCGAACGATCGTCCCAAATGCGGTCGATGGTCAGCGTTCCCACAACCCTCTCGCTGATGCGGATCGGCACCCCGATGAAAGTGACCTTGGCGCCTGGCGTGGCGCCGAGCATGGCGGCGTCGGCCGGGGTGAACAGCGGATGGGTTTCGACATTTTCGGCGACCAGCGGAACGGCAGTCGCGATGATCTGGCCGGTCGCCTTCTCCGGCAAACGCGCGCGGTAGATGCCGTCGGATCCTTCGGTCCAACCAGCCCCAACCGTAATGTCCGGTATGTCGTCGTCGTCCAGAAGCGAAATCACTCCATGCCGCATCTGCATGAACGAAGACATCACGTTGACGACGTTCGAAAGCGTGATCTCAAGACGAGCCGGGCTGTTGAGAATTTTCGAGAGCTCGTAAATGCCGGTAAGAGCGATCTCGCTCATCGGCAAGGATGGAACGCGCGGTTGAGTCTCCCTTAAGGATTCTCGCGCTTCAGCTTGGACCATGGTGCCATCTCCATCGCCCCAGGTGTTCCTGCCCTGACGTTTGTTGTTGCTCATTCTGATCGAAATTCACGCGAATGTCGCGCCTACATTACGAACACACCGCCGATGAAATATTCTGCAATTGGCGCTTTTTTGTTCCGCGTCACAAATGCGGCAAATTTCCAGTGCACGCAGAATTACCTCCGTCGGCATCATGAGTCGCCGGAACCGCCCGCGTTAACCTTGCCTCGGCCGGCGCTAGACGTGTTGTCCGCCATTGATCTGAATCTCCTCGCCGGTGACGTAGCTCGCCGCATCCGAACATAGGAAAAAGATAACCCGCGCAACCTCTTCGGGCCGACCAATGCGACGCATCGGAATCTCGGGAGCGAGCCGCGCTTCAGTCTCGGCTGATAAGATGTGAGTCTTGATTTCGCCCGGAGCAATGGCGTTCACGCGAATTCCGTGTGGCGCGAAATCGTGCGCCATTTCGCGCGTCAAACACCCGAGCGCGGCTTTCGACGTCGCATAGGCCGTCCCGGCGAACGGATGAACGCGCGAGCCGACAATCGACGTCACGTTGACCACGGCACCCGGTCCGGCCTTGAGCTCCTCGAATAGCCCGCGGGCGAGAAGAACGGGTGCGAGGAAGTTCACATCGAACACATTCATCCAGGTGTCCACTGGCGTCGTGAGCGAGCTGAGCCGACCGCCATCGGTGCTCTTCGGCGAAAATCCGGCATTGTTAATGAGCGCGTGCAGAGGTAACCCGGTAAGCCGCGATCTGATGTCCTCGATCGCGCGTGCCACGTCGAGGCGGTCGCCGAGATCGACCTGCACGTGATCGATCGATCCGGCATCCCAGGGACACACGCCGCTATCGAAAGGCTGACGCGAACAGGTAATGATGCGCCAGCCCGCGTCCGAGAAAAGCTTCACCGTTGCATGGCCGATGCCGCGAGAAGCGCCAGTGAGCACCATGGTCTTTACCGTGGTCTTCCCGGAAGGGAGCGCATCATTAGCTGCACGATCGTGCTGAAACGGGCACAAGGCCACTTCGGCGGCATCTGGCGAGGGCACAGCGAGCGTTGTCATCGATCATCCCGAGGCCGGATGTTGGACCAGCCTGCGCTCTGTCACTGTCGCGACCAGCGCTTCGCGCAAGCGCATGGGCCGAGACAATGCTTCGCAAGATCGGTGCCGCACGAGAAAGCGCAATCAATTCAAAGCGCTTTCGGACACTTCGCGGCCGCCAGTTGCGCTGAACTTGCCATTGTCGCAAAGCCGACAATCGGACGCGGCATTTAGCGCCACTCGCATTCGCACCGATTGTAAAGACTGTAGAGTCCGGGACCCGATGGGGATATGACGGGCGCATGGCAGAGGTGCTGGAAAAAACAAGACTCTACGACCGGCGCGGGTTCGGACATTCGATCAATCTCGTGGGCCTGCCGACGGATTTGCTCGCCAGCTGCGCCTTCAACGACCATCCGACGCCGCTGCATATATCGGGCGTCCGCGAAATGAATGGAAGCTTATTCGAAATGCTCGCTCACGCCTCCGACTTGGCGGATGCGGGCGAAGCCTTCGGCAACTACATGATGGCGATGTTCGGCATCGATCCCGAGCAGCGCGAGGGTACGCCCCGTCAAGCAGGCGGCGCCAAGCGCCGACGCTACCGTTCCTCGTTCCTACGCTTGATCAAAGGCTGGGGATACGACAGCAACGGCCCTGAGGGAGCCGTGCTCAAGGGGTGGGCGGAAAGCCGCTTCGGCATATTCCCGACCTTTCACAAGGAAATCATCCAGCGGATTTCCAGCGGCGCCTGGACCACTTATGTGGAAGAAAAGATGTCGAGCCGTTTTCACAACAACTCTATCTACGTTCAGCTCGACCTGCTTTTCGAATTCTGCCAATGGGCGCTGCAGCGTTTTGTCGTGCCGCAACAGACTCACCTGACGCTATATCGGGGAATCAATTCATTTGATGAGCATCAGCTCATGGAGCGCATCGACAAGCACGCCGTGGTGATGCGGCTTAACAACCTGACCTCTTTTACGTCCGATCGCGACACTGCCGGCTGCTTCGGTGACACCATTCTCACGGCGCGCATTCCGGTCAGCAAAATCGCATTTTTCAACGGCTTGTTGTCGTCGCATCCGCTGAAAGGCGAAGGCGAATATCTGGTCATCGGAGGCGAATGCAGGCTGATCGCCAGTTACTTTTGACGAGGACATTTCGACGATGGCCGCGCCAAGCGTGCAAGAGCGGGCGTTAGCCTCCTTTCTAGGCTTTGCCGTCGGTGACGCCTTGGGCGCCACCGTCGAGTTCATGACCAAAGGAGAGATTGTCGCGCAATATGGTGTCCATGACGGTATCATCGGAGGCGGCTGGCTGCGCCTGACGCCCGGCCAAGTGACCGACGATACCGAGATGTCGTTGGCGCTCGGCCGTTCGCTGATACGCATGGGAGAATTTGATGTCCGCGACGTTTGCGAAGAATTCGCCCGTTGGCTGAAGTCCGGACCGATCGATGTCGGTAACACCTGCCGCCGCGGCATCCGCCGCTACATCACGCAGACTAGCACCGAGGGCCCTTTTTTTGAAGGCGACGCTGGTAACGGCGCCGCCATGCGTATCCTGCCGGTGGCGCTTGCGACCCTAGGCCAGCCCGACAAAGCGATACCGTGGGCGCTCACCCAGGGCCGTATCACCCATCATCATCCGCTCTCGGACGACGCGTGCCTGGCTCTGGTCCAGATGCTGCAAACCCTGCTTTCCGGACAGAATAAGCGGGCGGCCCACGAACATGCCGGCGCCTTGATCGAAAAGCACGGTGCTTTTCGCTTCGCACCCTATAGCGGTCGATCTTCGGCCTTTATCGTCGATACGATCCAAACCGTACTGCACTTCTATTTCGCCACGGATTCGTTTGCCGACTGCGTCGTTCAAACCGTCAACCAAGGCGGCGACGCCGACACCACCGGCGCATTGGCCGCCATGCTCGCCGGCGCCACCTATGGCATCGAGGCAATCCCTGCCGCATGGCTTGCGCGACTTGACCAGCGTGTGACCGCGGAGATTCGCGAACAGGTGCCGCAGTTGCTCGCTATCGCCGCTCGCCCGGCGCCGGGGTCCGACTCCGCTATATCAGCGCAGATATAGCGGCGCTTGCAACATCTGACGAAACCAATAGGCTCCCGCACTTAAGCTCGATGAACGATGGGACTGCCAAGATATGAGCGTGCCAGTTCTTCCTGACGCTTTGCTTGCCGATTTTCTAGCTGATGATGTGCGGTTAGGCGATCTAACCACACATCTCCTGGGTATCGCATCGCAGCCGGCGCTTATGACTTTCGCGGCGCGGCAGCCGCTGGTGCTGGCCGGTGCGGAGGAAGCCGCTCGGATCATCGAAATGACGGGAGCCACGGTCGAGCTTCATCAATCCTCAGGCGCGCGGCTTGCAGCCGGGGGGCCGATCTTGACGGCCGTGGGATCTGCCGGCGCACTGCACCGAAGCTGGAAGGTTGCGCAGACGCTGCTCGAAATCGCCTCCGGCATCGCTACCGCAACCCGAAGCATCGTGGACGCGGCGCAAGCGCTCCGGCCGGATATCGCGGTCGCCTGCACGCGAAAGACGGTTCCGGGCGCAAAACTGCTTTCGATCAAGGCGATTATGGCGGGAGGCGCCACACCACATCGGCTCGGATTGTCGGAAACGATCCTGGTTTTCGAGGAACACCGGTGTTTTCTCGCCGACCGATCGCCGGCCCAAATCGTCGACCGGCTGCGGCGGGCGGGCCCGGAGAAAAAGATCGTGATCGAGGTTGCAACCGCGGCCGCCGCTGTGCTTTGGGCCAAGGCTGGTGCCGACGTGATTCAAGCCGAGAAATTTTCCCCAAGCGACATCGCGGCAACGGCCGAGGCGTTTCGCAGCGCCGATCTCTCCGCGCTTCTTGCCGCGGCCGGCGGCGTCAACGCGGAGAACGCCGCGGATTATGCCCGGGCCGGAGCGGATATTCTCGTGACCTCGGCACCGTATGCCGCCAAGCCCCGCGATGTGCAGGTGAAATTGACACCCAAATGAGACTTTTGACCGCCGGTGCACAACGCGCTTGGATATGGCCGTGATGATGCAGCGTCATCCCCAGTCGAGGCCACCGCCGCTCGTCACCAAGCTTGACGCGAGGATTATCCGACACGACGCCGCTTACGGTCTTTCGACGCTGTTCTTCGGCGACGGCGAGTTGCGGGTCCCGCTGATCGCTGCGCCAATCGATTCCGGCGTGCGGGTAACGATCGACGCGCGCGACGTTTCGATCGCATTGTCGCGCCCGATGGACGTGTCGATCACCAATCGGATTCCGGGAGCGATCGTGGCGATAGAACCGCTCGCTCCGCCCTATGTTCGCGTCGTTTTTGATCTCGGCACGACAAGCCTTATCGCGCTGGTAACGACAGAGTCCGTCGAACGACTCGGACTCGAGGTCGGACTTCGCGCCTGGGCCATGATCAAGACCGTTGCCATCGGGCAGGTTGCGATCGCGGCAGCGGCCACTCCGCAGCCTCGGCACTGGCGCGGGCTTGATAGGCCGGATCGAGAGAAGCCGTGAACTCGGCAACGGCCTGCGCCGTTGCCGTTCTCGTGCGCCTTTCCATTGATCTGTAGAGGGCGATCAAGCGTTCGCCGAACCGCGTCAAGTCCGCACCGCCGCCTCTCCGCCCAGGATGGGTCGCGAAGACGGCATCCTCGAATGTCCGGTTGAGCGCATCAACCATCAGCCAACACTTGCGATAGGAGACGCCGGTGGCCCTGCTCGCGCCCAGGATCGACCGTTCTTTGCGAATGGCCTCGATCAAAGCCAAGTCTTCCACAGTCAAGCGACCGCCGTTGCCGAAATGGACGATCAATTCAACACGCGAAGGTTTGTTTCCTTGCGCTGCCGGCCGCTCCGTCATCGAAGGCTCCACGCGGCCTGAAAAGCCGTCGATCCGCCGAAAGTTGGTCCATTCATTCGTAAGCCGGCAAGCAATGTCCCGCTATGATGCCCGACCACCATGTGTCGACGGCATTCGCGTCAGCGCGAATGAACTGAGACAGTGGCCCCGCGAATAGCTGCCATGCCGGCGTCATCGCCGGGGACACCGCCGTCAAGATCGGCAACCCGGCGCCGATCGCCGTACTAAACGCGTCGCGCAAACCGCCGCGCTCCGCTTCGATCTTGCCGAACTTACTGAGGATGACGAGATCGGCGCCGGCCGCAATTGCTCGCTCGACGGCCGCGCAGGCTTCAATCAAGCCGGACGGATCGAGATTGCACGCCGTCGAGCCGTGTCCGAGATTCTGCGATATCGATATGACCGTTCCGGTGGACAGCTCGCGCACGGCCCGCCGGCCGCAGATGTCGCCGGCAACGCCGCCGGCAAGCTCGACGACGCCCGCAATCTTATGGCCCTGCCGGGCCGCCCGCAGCGCAAAGTCATTAAGCACCGTTTGAATCGTTGCGCACGGCGCTCCCTGCAATGCGGCGATCCGGCAACTCTGGAGCGGCGCACCGAAGCCGACGGTGTCAACCGGTTCTCGCTGTACGTCTAGATTTCTCATGTCTTAGACCTCCGCTGCCGATCTACACTGGCGAGCATGCGCGGACGAATGCTCCTTGAAACAGGTGTCCTGCACCTCGACCTGCGTTTGTCGCAGGCCGATCCATACATCGACCTTGGCCTGATCGAAGCCGGCTTCGCGCCGATCGCCGACCTGCATCAACGGCCGCCGGATCAAGAGAGGATCTTCCAGCATCATTGCCAGCGCCGCCTCCGGCGTCAGTTGATCCGGTTTGATCTCGCCCGACTTCAGCCGCGGCGACGCCGCGTTGAACCATTCCCGCAACGGCTTGCCTTCCAGGAATTGCCGTAACCTTGGGGCGGTCCAAGGCTCCGTCAGAAGGTTGCGGACGTCCACCTCATGGCCGGAGGCGACGAGAAGCGCCTTCTGGCGCGCATTGCCGGCGCACCCCGGCTTTTCATAAAAAATGACATTTGCCACCGTGCCGCACTCCTCTCTTCTCTTTTCGTGTTGCCTTCACGGCGCGAATGCCGCGTCAAATGCCTTCAAGGTCGCGCCCTGCTGCAGCGCGATCCCGATCCCGGCCAGGGTCGCCTTCGCGATCCGACGGCCGCGATCGTCGATCCCGGTCCATTTGGCCTCGCGCCCCCGCGGATCGATTTCGAGGAGCTTGATCCGTTCCGGCACTTGCAAGCCGTCGCGCACGATGCCCCGCAGGATGCCATCAAACGGCGCGTGCACCGGCCGGCCATCGAGATGACCGAGGACGAAGCGATTGAAAACCCGCGCGCCGATATCGACCGGCGTGTGCCAGCGGCCGGGCCGATCCGAATAGACGAAGCGCTCCGACCCGACACCGCCGAGCCTGCTCGAGAGTCCATCGGCGTCGTCCGTCGACCCGGCCGTGACCACTTGGCCATTGCGTGCGGGTTTGGTCTCGATTGCAATATCGCAATTCACGCCGACGCGAAAAAGCGGCCCAAGCCCGACCGTGACGCTTGCCGCACCGCGCAGGTCGGGCGTGACACTGCGCTTTTGCATACGGGCGTCGACCAGCACCTCGGGCGGGCGGACTGCGACAAGATCGGCGAGATGAAGTGCCGTGACCGCAACGCGGTCAGGGTCGGTCAGAGCCGCCGCAATCTCTGTCGTGGTTTCGGCGCGCACGCCTTCAACGCCCTCAATCACCCTGCCGTCGCCGAACAGAACGTCATGGAAAGCCATGCCGCGGCGTACGACAGGCGGGAAGGGATCGTATGCGAGGACGATATTCCATCCGGCGCGACGGAGATGCACGGCAACGGCCGACGCAATCTCATTGGTGCCGAGGATGACGACGAGCGGGAATGGCGTATGGCGATTCATGATCGAACCCCGTCTGTACGATCAGATCAGCAAGAGCTGGGCCAATTCTTGTCGAGGAAGAAAACCGAAAATGAATCAAAATGATAGCGATTTTCACTTTGGCTCCATGCCGTCCGCTGTGATTTGTCGTGCTGTATTGTCGCGTATATAACAACAAAGTTGGGTGATCCCGTCGAACTGCGGCGTCTGGATCGCGACATCGCACGTGTCAAAGCTGACAAGATGGCGGGTCAATAAGTCGCGCACCGACCGCAGCAGAGGCGAAGTCGCTTGGCCTGCAATGGTGATTTGCCAATGCGATCGACCCTGTGGCAGCAACTCAAGAGCGTCTCCGTCGTTTGGCAAGATTATTGCGATGTAGTGCCGGCCGCCGCTATCACCCCATGCGGTCGTCGGAGATCAATGACACACTCTCAACGCAAGAGATTTTTATGAGTCACGCAGCCGACCAAGTGCAGGACGACCGTCACAAAGTTGGAATTGGCGTCGTAAAACAGAATAAGACCGAAATCGTTCCGTTCCAGGGCATCGGCGGCACGGCTGGCGTGGACCGTCTGGTCGAGGCCTTCTACACGCGCATGGACAGCCTGCCGGGCGCGAAATCCATACGGGCTTTACATGCCGACGATCTTTCGAGCACCAAGGAAGTATTGAAACGCTATCTCGGCGAATGGATGGGCGGTCCACCGCTCTATTCCCAGGAACGCGGTCATCCGCGCTTGCGCCAGCGCCACCTGCGTTTCAAAATCAGCGAGGCGGAACGCGACGCGTGGCTCGGCTGCATGCGCGGAGCACTGGACGAGGTCGTCGACGACGTCACGCTACGCGGCATGCTCTACGCGTCTTTCGTCAAGCTCGCGGACTGGATGCGCAACCAGCCGGATAATCCGCACGATGGCAGGGCTGCCGGGGCAGTCGACCGGACCTAATTACGCTCCGTTATTTCAGCGTCCCGAGCCGCACCAGATT
>Ga0187887_10004061_pt1 | contig 11073 bp, 7 predicted proteins | sample June2016WEW_7_10_FD_132977 | JGI IMG/M metagenome (GOLD analysis project Ga0187887, IMG submission 132977) | Peatland microbial communities from SPRUCE experiment site at the Marcell Experimental Forest, Minnesota, USA - June2016WEW_7_10 | ecosystem: Environmental > Terrestrial > Soil > Wetlands... | reverse complement strand
TCAGGCGATGGTTGGGCCGAACTTCAAAAGGATGGATCGCTCACCGGAGAAATCCGCTTCCATAACGGTGACGATTCAACCTTCAAGGCTCGCCGATGGTGAGTTCTTCAGCAGCCTGCTAGCCGGGCTGTGCGACGTTCGTGGCACTTTTGGGTTTTATCTGCCGGTCACAACGTCCGCTTCACCGCGAAAGCGATGAAACGCTGCATGGCTGCGAAATGATGCGACGGGTCCATGAGGCGACATTCCTATTGTTACGGGCTCGGAATGAGCACACCTACGGTTTACACTAAGCGATTGCTGGTGTCCCTGCCGAAACTCGGCTCCACATTCCGATATTTCGACCCTATTGTCTCTCGGAACCGAACCCAACGTGTGGCACGCGGCGAGAGGTCAGATGTATAAGAGCCGGGGAATCGATTGGCGCCATGTGCTGTTGGCCACGCGGGCGCCGGGCTGGTCGGTCTTGGTTCGTCTTCTTGTCGGGCTGGTGGTGTTTTTCCCGGAGGGAATTCAGAAGCTGATCTTCCCGGAGATTCTCGGTGCCGGGCGGTTCATACACATCGGCATTCCCTATCCGGACATTATGGGACCGTTTGTAGGCGTGGCCGAAACCGTGTGCGGCGCGCTGATCATTCTCGGCCTGTTCACCCGGATTGCGGCAATTCCGCTGATCGTGATCATGGTCGTCGCCATCGTCTCGACCAAGATTCCGATCCTGCTCGGTCACGACTTCTGGATTTTTCACCTGCCTAAACTGACGCGCTACGGCTTTTGGAGCATGGCGCACGAAGCGCGGGCGGACTTCTGCATGCTGCTGGGATCGCTCTATCTGCTGATTGAAGGCGGAGGTCGGTGGTCGCTGGATGCGTTGCTGAGCAAAAATGGCCTTGGGGAATGAGTAGGTCCAAGACGCCCGGACCAGCGGTGCAGGTTAATAAGCTCTTTGCTGCCGTCGTGACCGCAGCAGCGACGTTGGGCTTGCTTACAGGTCGCGGCACCGCGGGGCCGCCGTTTGTCACCGACGATCCCGAACCGGTGCCCTACCAGCATTTCGAATTCTACAACTTATCTTTGGGCACCGCGATCCGCGGCGATACGTTTAGCGAAGCGCCGGCGTGGGAATATAATTACGGCATCATTCCTAACGGGCAAGTTCACATCATTGCCCCGCTAACATTCGATACGCAGGCCAGCGCTTACGGGTACGGCGATACGGAACTTGGCTTCAAATACCGCTTCATCGATGAGGACAAGAACGGTTCGCGTCCCATGGTCGGCGTTTATCCGTTGCTCGAACTACCAACAGGTGACGAGAGCCGCGCGCTTGGTGCCGGCTACACGCGCGCCTATTTTCCGCTCTGGATGCAAAAAAGCTTCGGCGATTGGACGACCTATGGCGGCGGCGGCTATTGGGTCAATCAGGGCGACGACACCGCCAACCGGAATTATTGGTTCTTCGGCTGGCTCCTGCAGAAGCAGGTGACCAAGCAACTGGCGATCGGCGGCGAAATATTCCACCAGACGGCGACCGTCGCTTTTGGCGCTACCAATCCGATTTACACGCAGCCCACAACAGGTTTCAACATTGGCGCAATCTACGACTTTGACGATGATCACCACCTGCTGGTATCGGTCGGAACCGGACTGCAAAATGCTTCGACGACGAATGTGTTCTCTTGGTATCTCGCCTATCAGATCACCGGGGCTGGCGCGTTCATGGGCGGTAACGGACCGGGATTTTTACCCTCGCAACACTAACGACGTTCGCCTTATGGCAGAGACGGGTCATTTTTTGACTGATCCAGCGGGTTTTACCTGCCGGTCCATGTCCGCTTCGCCGCGAAAGCGAACTGGAGGGCCAGGCCGGCGCGAGTCCAGAGGTATCGAGATCGGTCATAGCCGCGTGATTCAAGCTTCAGGACCGAGAACGTCGAATCGTGCGCCATGAACTCACCGACCATGAATAGGCTGCCAGTCCCAGGCGAAAAGTCGTGTCATCGACGCGAGTTTGCCACTCGATAGTCGATGCACCCATGAAACACGACTCGCGACGGTGAAGTCCTAGACTTGCTGGGAATTTGGCGGGGGCTTTTTTTTGCGCGGCGGCTCGGTAACGGGCGTTCCGACGGGAGGGAAGCGGCCGGTCGTCTAGAACATTGCGGGCGCAGAACTCGACCCCGATTTTCGTTCTTGTTCGCCAAGCTATCTTGCAAAACTGCAAGGTCCGGGCTGAGTCAAATGTGAGTTCAAACACGATTGGAAGCACGGCGACGCTTCGGAACTCAAGAAGCGCGCCGAGCGATGTAATGTTGCGCACAACACAGCCGCAACCTAGCGACCAGCCGGGAATAACTTTAGCGGGCGCCAAAATGCGCGTGCGAGGAAGTCGCCGTCGTTCCAGCATACTCAAATTGTGTGCCCGATGTATCAGCAAATAATCAAGACAGTTGTGTGCAATCTATTAATAGTTGGAAACCGACTTTTGCCTCGCGAAACAAAGCCTTTTGCCCGCTTGCAGCGCCATAAAATTGACTTGCTCGCCAACGGGCCAGAATTGGCGGGCGCTTCTGCCCGACATGGCTTTAACCATTCACCGAACAATTTGTTTACCATCAAGAAGTGCGGGATTAAGGTTTCTGGATGCGTCAGTCGACATATCCAGAGCGTCGTAAAACGCAGCGTCGGCCCATATTCTTAGAGGGAACGATTAGCTATGCTGGACGGTGCCGCGCGAAGTGTATGGTCCAGAACCTCTCGGAATCTGGCGCAAAACTCGCGTTTCACACGATTGCCGATGTTCCTGCCGAATTCACCTTGAATTTTTTCCTTGCGGGCGAGGCGGCTCGATTCTTAGCACGGCCGAGGTGGCGTAGACGTCGCTTAATTGGAGTGAAATTCTTGCGGCGGCACCCAGAAAATAATGTGGTTTCGCTTCAGGACTATATCCAAACCTACGTGATCTGAGCTCCAGATGCTGTCCTCTGCAAAACCAGGACGCACCCTGCAACGGACAGCGACCATCGCAAACCTCGTCCGAAAGTTGACCGCTTTCCTCAAAGACGAGTCCGCAGCCGCCACGATTGAGTATATCGCCCTCTCGGCTGGTATCGCCGTGGCCGTTTTCACGGCGATTAAGCCTGCCAACCTCTCGCCTTCTTGTCACAACTGCGGCCGACACTTGCGTTTCGTGAGAGCAGTTTCCAAGTTTCGTCGCCATCCTGAATTGCGTTTTTATGAATGCTGCCAATGCCGGGAAACCTTCGTGGACGAGCGGACGCCGCGGGAACAAGCGGAAAGGCGACTGCCGAATTCGAGCCACGGAGCCAGAACCTTGGCGGCGGGGCTAATGGTTCTTAGGAAAAAGTGGGGAATGAGCAATTTGGATATCGCCCTTGTCTTCGGAATATGGGCAGGAAGCATTGTTTTTGGATGGAAACAGCAACCGTATTGGCTTGCCGTGCCAACGGTCGCCTGCATTACCTACACGGCATTCTTAATTTTCCGCCATAATGCATGGGCAGCAAAAGGGCTCGGCCTGGGAAGACGAAAGGTTTTTGAGACGTGGATGTCTGGCGGGGCTGTTAGTTTGGTGCTGCTTACATCGCTACGGCAGGTCAGCACGTAGCGCTCCGCCTACGCGCTGGGTAAAGTTGCTCGGCGGGAATCCGATTGCCGCGTCGCGCGCGTGGTTCACAGATTTCTTGAACGTAACGCTCGACGCTTGCGCGATGTCTGCTTATCGCCAGATCGCTACCAAAATGATGCGCCATCGCGAGTCGAAAGGGCCAAGTGGGCGCTGTCCCGGACGCAGATTCTTTGTGAATGGATTGTAGGCCACTCTTGCCGACCCCAGGCGCCTCGTGGAAACATCACCTCGGCGAAGGAGCAAAATCGATGGCCAAGGTGGTGTTCACGGCCAACATTCAGCGTCACGTCCTCTGCCCGGTAACGGAAGCTCGTGGACAGACCGTTCGAGAGGTCCTCGAGAGCATTTTTGCGGAAAATTTCCAGGCGCGGAGCTATGTGCTCGATGATCAGTCCGCGCTGCGCAAGCACATGACAATTTTTGTTGATGGACGGATGATCCGCGACCGGGTGCGGCTTGGCGACGCGGTGAGCGAGACGAGCACGATCTACGTCCTCCAAGCGCTGTCAGGAGGCTGACCATGAGCGACCGGCTTCTCGTCTCGACCCGCAAAGGCCTGTTCACTGTGTCACGTAAGTCACGGGAGTGGGCGATTTCGGCCGTCTATTTCCTGGGCGACAACGTCTCGGTCACCCTATTCGATCGCCGCGATGGCCGCTGTTATGCGGCTCTCGATCATGGTCATTTCGGCGTCAAAGCTCCATCGCTCAACAGCGACCGGTTGGGAGGAGATTGCCGCCCCCGCCTATCCGCCAAGCCGGACGGCTATGAGGAAGCTGACGTGTTGGGGCGCCCTCTGGATCGGAGCACGGCGCGCATCTGGGCACTAGAGAGCGGTGGCCTCGACCAGCCGGGCGTCATTTGGTGCGGAACGCTCCCGGGTGGACTTTTCCGCTCGACCGATCATGGACAAAGTTGGGAGATGATGCGAGCCCTTTGGGACCACCCTAAGCGGAAGCAATGGTCTGCAGGTGGAGCGGATCTACCCGGCCTCCATTCAATTTGCATCGATCCACGCAGTTCGCAACGCGTTTGGGTCGCCGTATCGACGGGGGGTATCTGGTTCACTGAGGACGGCGGCGCCAGCTGGACCCAACGCGGCAACGGTATGCGTGCCGAATACGTGCCTCCCGAAATGGCGCACGACCCCGTCGCCCAGGATGTGCACCGGCTCTCCAATGTCCGGCAGCACCACAGCGCATGTGGGTACAACATCATAACGGTATCTTCGTCTCCTCCGATGAAGGCAGGACATTCAAGGAGATCACGGGCGTCGAACCCTCGAGCTTCGGTTTTGCCGTTGTCGTTCATCCGCGCGAGCCCGACACGGCATGGTTTGTTCCTGAGATCAAGGATGAGAAGCGTACCCCACAGGAGGGCAAGCTTGTCGTGACGCGCACACGTGATGGCGGCAAGACTTTCGATATTCTGGCTAATGGCCTGCCTCAATGGCATGCCTATGATGTAGTCTATCGCCACGCTCTCGGGCTGGATGATACCGGTGACAAAGTCGCCTTGGGCTCTACTACAGGTGGCCTTTGGGTCAGCGAAGACCAGGGCGAGAACTGGGCATGCGTCACGCACACTCTGCCGCCGGTTTATGCCGTACGGTTTGCGTGAAGATTTCCGGCGAAACGCTCGCGTGGGTATAGACGGCGCAAAATAAATATCGATATGGGATTAAATCAGTGGCGCAAGACCTATCTGGTCGTGATCAACTCACTGCATCTTTTATCGCAATAGCGGTTCGGCTCGGGGTTCTCGCTCTTCTCCTTTATTGGTCTTGGGTACTTGTCCGCCCCTTTATTTCAATTGGTATTTGGAGCGTAGTACTGACAGTTGCGCTTTATCCGGTTTTCGAGTGGACGTCATTTCGACTTGGCGGACGTCGTCGATTAGCAGCCGCTCTGATTACGATTTTGAGCTTGCTGATCGTCATTGGACCGGCGACGTGGCTGGCACTGGGGCTGGTTGATAGTCTCCGGATGATTTCCGAACGACTTGACTTTTCGAGCCTAACGATACCTCCACCGTTTAAATCGGTGAAAGATTGGCCGCTGATTGGCAATCCAATCTATCAATTTTGGGATCTTGCCTCGACTAACTTCCAGGCTGCCCTAGCGAAAATTATGCCTCAATTAAAACCACTGGGCAGCAGTTTACTTCGCATTGGTGCGGATACCGGCCTCGGTATTATCAAGTTCCTCGCTTCCATAATTGTCGCCGGTTTTCTCTTTTCGCCGGCACCGATGCTCGTTGATGCCATCAAAAAGTTTTCGCACCGACTCAGTTCGGAGCGGGGTGAGGAGTTTGTCAACCAAGCCGCAGCAACCATTCGCGCAGTATCACGCGGCGTTATTGGTGTGTCAGTTCTGCAAGCTTTACTCGCGGGCATGGGGCTAATGGTTGCCGGCGTTCCTCACGCTAGTTTGATTACTTTCGCCGTCCTAATCTTTGCAATCGTTCAAATTGGCCCTTCGATCATTTTAATTCCCGTCATTATTTGGAGTTGGACCGTAATGGAAACCACGTCGGCGCTGTTATTCACGATGTACATGGTACCGGTCAATTTACTCGATAATGTCCTGAGGCCTGTCGTTATGGGTCGGGGATTGAAAACTCCGATGCTGGTGATTTTGATCGGTGTCGTCGGTGGCACTCTTGCCTACGGCTTTATCGGACTTTTTCTTGGCCCAATCGTACTGGCGGTTATGTGGGAACTTTTTGTCACATGGATAAGCGAGCCGCCCCAAGAGCGCCGCGCCGATGACGTCGGCTAATGCGAGGGGAGCCCATGCAGTGCTTCGAGGCTCCATTAAATAACTATGCACCGATCGCTATTCCGAGCGCGATCTTGATCGATTGTACGATTAACTCATTTGATGTCATCGAGGAGTGGCCATTCCGCCCGTCGGCGATTGCCTTCTCGCCGCCACGGTTTTCAGATAATGAGTTAGCGTCGCGTCCGAACCCGGATTGAAGGAAGTGTTGTGCAATTGTGGAGTTGAGCAATGGCATTCTTGACACGCAAAATCGACAGTTCGAAGTTTGATGATGGCTCCAGCACCGACGTCTCCGAGATTTCCGACGGGGATCGGCTGATTGGCAAAATTACGGTTCGGCACCCAGTACGCTTTCTGGTTTGCTTCTTGCTCGTTAGAGGTTCTCAGCGTTTCGGTGATGAAGAGTTTGCCGCTTGAAATCGTTTTGTTTTGCATTCAAAAACGGGCATAGAACGTACTTCCCCGGCGAAATACACTGATCCGTGGTTTGCCGCGCTCGGCCCGCCGGTTGCCGCGAAACCGGGAATCCGGCTGCGGACCGCAAGCAGAATGTATCGATTACTTATCCCGCCCCAAGATATTGGCAATCGTGCTGATCTCGTTGCGGGCGTATTTGGGCAGGCCGGCGCTGATCGAATCGCCGGAGTTGAATGAGGAGCGCCCCATCAGCACCTGCGCCGGCACGAGATTACGCAGCACCGGCACTTTCTCGAATTCCTTCTTCTTGTCGAGCACGCTCGACTCGATGGCCAGCACCATGAAGGCCGTGACCACCGTCTTATTCGCGTCGTCCGGGTGGTTCTGGAACACGGCCAGGAGCTTCCCGAACTTCATGATCTGGTTGACGTAGAAAATGTTCTGTTCAAGCACGCCGCTGATCGGCGCATCGAGAGCCGTCAACTCCTTCAACCCGACCTCATCGACGTCAGCAGGCGAAAGCGCCGACAGCTCGCTCTCAAAATCGATGTGATCAGAAACCTTCTTGGCGCTGTCGCGCAGCTTGTTGACCAGCATGACGCCGATCGGAATCTTGCCTTCGAGCTTGTAGTTCGACTGGATGCAAATCTGCGTTGCCCGCCCGGTACACCACTTGCGATCCGGATTCTGGTTACCCGTTCCCTGTTGATCCTTCAGCGAATTGACGTCGGCGGCGGCGATCGTCTTGTCCTTGATCGCCGGATCGATCTTTTCGAGGAATGGCAAGGCCACATAGCGGGAAAGATCGAGCGAACCTGGCGGCCGATCGAGAACGAAACGCGCCTGCGCCACGTACATGGTGAGCTTTTCCGGGACCGGGCCGGTGCTGGCGCCGGCGCTCGCCGTCTTGACGACGCTCGGCTCGATATATCCGGGAAACAGCGACAGAAATTTCTTCTGCACGGGCCGCGTGCGCCCCCACTCTTCGAAACTGATCAGGTTGGCGCGGCCGGCAGCCGCGCCGCCGACCTCGTCGCTGAACGCGATCGTGCCAGGCTTGAGTTGCGCCAGGCTCCAGTTGGGCGCCGAACCCGCCTCCTCAATGCGGAAATCCTGCGCCCAGGCGGCGGACAACGACCCGATCAGGCCGACCACAGCGATCGCGTGTCGCATCCACATTCGAAGCTCTTTCGGTCGCGCGGGGTTCAGTTGACACGTCCGCCGAAGAAATAATCCGGATCGCGGCGAACGCGATTGCGCGGATCGTCGGGATCGGACCAGGGTGCGAACAAGCCGCGAGCCAACGGCCGCGGCTGCGGCTGCTCGTCCTGGGGGGAATAATAGGACCGACCGGCGCCCTTTCCACTCGGCCCACCCCAGCTCCGCGGGCCCCAGCTTTGTTCGGGCGGCCCCCATTCCTGGTCTGGATTGCTCGACGCGTAGGCGTCTTCGCGGGAGACGAGCTGATACTGCGTTTCACTGAGGCGGCCATCGGGGTCGAGCCGGAAATGCTCGACAAAGCCGCGCCCGCCGTTCAAGCGATTGCCGCTCATATAATCGATCGGCAGGTCGATGAGTTGACGCTGCGCCTCGCGCGAGGGTCCGCCAAGCGGCGTCTTCGGCGCGATCCCCTCCGCCCAGATCACCGCCATGATCGGCTCGAAAATCGGCAGCGCCACGCGCGCCCCCGTCTCGCTCGCTCCAAGCGACCGGCGCTTGCCGTCGCCATTGTCGTAGCCGACCCAGATGGCCACGGTGACATCGTTGGTGAAGCCGATGAACCAGCCGTCGACCGCGTCTTCGGTCGTCCCGGTCTTGCCGGCGACATAGGGCGACAGCGCTCCGATCGCCCGCGCCGTGCCGCGCGCCACGACGCCCTGCAATATCGTCTTGAGCTGATAGAAGGCGGCGCGGTCGGCCGCGCCGATCATCGGCAGTGGCGCCTTGGGGTATTCATAGATGGTGCGGCCGTTTTGCTCGATCGAGTCGATGCCGTGGGGTTGCGGCCGGCCGCCCTCATTGGCGACCGCGGCATAAAATGCCGCCAGATCGATCATCCGCACCGGCTGTGCGCCGAGCACGAACGGATAATAGCGGATGCAATCGCTGTAGATTTTCGCCGCCACGGCCGTCGCGCAAACCTCATCGAGGCTCTTTTCCGGATCCGCGTCGATACCGCCGTCGAGCAGATGCGCGGTGACGACGTTGACCGAATTCTCCAGCCCGCGCCGCAACGTGTAGACGCCGCCCGAACCGTAGTTGGCGTTGCGCGGCGACCAGAAATCCTCATCGCGGGCGGTGCCGCCGTATTCGCGGGCGATGGCCTCGCGGCCGTTGCCGCTGGCGCTGCCGATCGGCGGCAGCGTAATCGGCTGATCAGGCACGAGCGTGTTCGGCTGCAAACCCTTTTGCAGGGCTGTGAGATAGGTCAGCGGCTTGATCGCCGAGCCGGGCTGGCGCTGTGTCTGCGAGGTGCGGTTGAGCTGGCTCAAGGGATAGGAAAAGCTGCCGGCCATGGCGAGGATGCGCCCGGTCTTGTTCTCCAGCACCAGCGCCGCGCCTTGCACCGTCGGCCGCACGCGCAGCTGCGCCTGGGCGCCGGCCGTGCCCTTGGCTTTTGCCGCCGCTTTGCTCGCCATCACGTGGACATAGACGACGTCGTACAGGCCGAGGCTGCGCCTTATCTGTCCGTTCCATACGCTCAGCGGCAGGACGCGGCCGTCGGCGAGGCCGACGTGGATCGCGCCATCGCCGCGCTTGCCGCCCTTGTCCAACACGACCGCCGGCAGCCAATGGACGTCGTAGAGCGGCGGCCGGACTGCCGCGAGCGCCTGTTGCCACGCCGGCCCGGCGGCAGCCGGCGCCCCAGCCGGCGATGCAGCCGGCTTGTCGGCGTTGAGCTTTTGGATGGCATCCGCGATATTGGCTTCGGCGCCGCGGAACTGCATGCGCCCGCTTGAGATCTCGTAGTGCGCCAAACCCTCCTGCAACGCCGCCTCGGTGTCGCGCTGCAACGTCGCATTGATGGTCGAATGCACCGTGTAGGAGTCGGCGGTCAGGTTCTCGACGCCATCCGCCTTGGCTTCGCGACCGAGAAAATCGATGAAGTGGAAGCCAATGTCGCGATGCGGCCGCTCAAATGCGACCAGCTTCGGCGGCGCGGCGAGCGCGCCGTCCTTCTGCTCGGCACTGATGACGCCATCCTCCTGCATGCGACCCAGCACATAGGCCAGGCGCTCTCTGGCGCGGTCGCAATGGTGGTCGGGATTGAAATAGTTCGGGCCCTTGAGCAGGCCCGCCAGCATGGCGCCTTCCGCCAGCGTGAGGTCCTTGGCCGATTTGCCGAAATAGCTGCGCGCGGCCATCTCCACGCCCCATGAGCCGCGCCCAAGATAGGCAGAGTTGAGATAAAGCTCGAGAATCTCCGCCTTGCTCAGCGTGTTCTCGAGCCGCGAGGCGACGATCATCTCGCGGATCTTGCGCTCATAGGTGACGTCCTCGCCGACCAGGAGATTCTTCACGACCTGCTGCGTGATGGTCGAGCCGCCCTGCGGCCGGCCCGGCTCGGCGAGATTGCCGATGAAGGCGCGGATGATGCCGCGCTCGTCGACGCCGTGATGCTGGAAGAACCGCCGGTCCTCGGCGGCGACGAAAGCCTTCTGCACGAAATCGGGAATGGCGGCGAGCGGCACCCAGACGCGCCGGTTGCCCGGCTCGAACACGTCGGCAAAATTTCCGCCCTTGCCGTCGAGCACCACGCTCAGGCTCGGCAGTTTCCTGCCCTTCAGCCGGGTCTGGTCGGGCAGATCGGCCGCCGCATTATTGAAAAACTCGATGACCTGGCCGAGATCGACTACCGGATTGGCCACGCTCTCGTTCTTGCAGAACTGGCGGTAGGCGGTATTGAGGTCGGCGAAATTGATACCGTGAAAGGCCTTGATGTCGGCGCCCAGCGCCTTCGGGTCGTCGAGCGCGGTGGCAATCAGGCTGTCCAGGTTGATTGATTCGATATCGAACGCCTGGCGCATATGGGCGCAGCCGTTGCGCAGAATTTGCACCACATCCGCCTGATCCTGCCCCGGGTCGAAGTGCGTCTTCACCGCCTGCGGCTGGGTCATCACCTCGCTCAGCGCGAGCGCGGTCGCGAAAATCTTGACGAGGATCATGTCCATGCTGGGAACGGCGGAATAGCCCGGTTCGAGGAACGCCAGAACGAGAAAAGTC
>Ga0187887_10004059_pt1 | contig 11074 bp, 8 predicted proteins | sample June2016WEW_7_10_FD_132977 | JGI IMG/M metagenome (GOLD analysis project Ga0187887, IMG submission 132977) | Peatland microbial communities from SPRUCE experiment site at the Marcell Experimental Forest, Minnesota, USA - June2016WEW_7_10 | ecosystem: Environmental > Terrestrial > Soil > Wetlands... | reverse complement strand
TGCAGGGCGAAATCACCATCAAGAACGGCGGCGTCGAGCAATCGAACTTCGACGATTACGAGATGCTGCGCATCGCCGGCGTGCCGAAGGTCGAGACCGTGATGGTGCCGAGCGGCGATTTCTGGGGCGGCGTCGGCGAGCCGCCGGTGCCGCCGCTGGCGCCGGCCTTGTGCAACGCCGTGTTCGCGGCCACCGGCCGGCGCATCCGCTCGCTGCCGCTGAGAAACCACGATCTCAGCAAGGCGATCTGACGCGGCGCTAGAGCATGATCCGGAAAAAGCCTGCCCGCGGACTTGATCCGAGGGTGGAAGCCGGTTTTCCGAAAAGATCATGCTCCACTAAAACCCGCCCCTGCATTGCTCCGGTTCGTGCCCGCCGGAGCGAACTCCGCGCAAGAACTCCGCGCCGACAGATAACGATCGTGGCGCAGGCAGATGCCGTCGTCGGCGCGCACCGAGCCGAAGCCCGAGCTCAAGCTCGTCAGTCCGCCGAAGGCGGCTTCAAGAAATTTCGCGTCGTTGCGGAAATGAACGCAAGCGAAACAGTGTTGCTGCGGATGTGCGCCGAGAGCTGCCATGTCAGCGCGCCAGATTTTCCCAATGCGCGGCGAAGACCAGCGCCGAGAGGACAAAGCCGACGACGATATTGACCACCGCGCCGGCGCTGAAAGCGAGGAACGGCTTGGTTCCGGCCGTCGCCAAATCGCGGAACCGTGTGGTCAGGCCGATGCTGAGGAAGCAGAAGATGAAGGCCCAGCTGCGCAGATCCTTGATCGGCCCGACGAGACTCGGCACCACGGTCTTGTTGTAGTCGGCGAGGCCGTAGCCGGTGGTCGCCAGCGTGACGATCAGCGACGCCACCAGAAAGCCGATGACGAATTTCGGAAAGCGCCACCAGATTTCGGCGGCGTCGGGCTTGCGGCCGGTCTCGGTGCGCTCCCATTGCGTGGTGGCGACGATCGCCAGCACAAAGGCCCAGATGCCGATCCAGACGTCGCGTCCCACCACCTTGATCAGGGTATAGGCAAACACCGCCTGATCGCTGGTGCCGGCGACGACACCGCTGTCGGCAAGATGCCCGTAGGTCTGCGCCGCGGCGAAGCCGGCGGCATCGGCGAATTCCGAGGTGCCGATCCAGGCGCCGCCGACGCCGGCCGGCAGATGCAGCGCCGCAGCCACGAACGGCAGCACGAAGATCATCACGATCGCCCAGATGATCACCGTGGTGATGGCGATCGGCGCGTGTTCCCTTTTGGCGCCGACCGCGCCGGCAATGGCGATGGCGGCGGAGACCCCGCACACCGCGCCGCCGGCGCCAAGCGTTGCAGCGAGCCGCCGGTCGAGACCGAGGCGCAAGCTGACCCAGTAGATGACCAGGAACGTCACCACGGAGACGATCGAGGCCTGCAGGATCGCCGCCGGCCCCGCCCACACGATCAGCGTGAACGGCAGCGTCGCGCCGAGCAGCACAATGCCGGTCTTGATATAGAATTCGACGCGAAAGCCGGCATCGAGCCAGCGCGGCAAGCCGACGAGATTCGACAGCAGAAGCCCGATCAGCAGCGCCACCAGCGGCGGCTCGAGATTATAGGTATTGGCCTTGTCCCATTGCCCGAGCGCGAAGATCGCGACCGACAGCGCATAGACCAGCACGAACGCGGGAACGAAGTCTCTGATCTTATGTCCGAGCGCCGTGAGCGCGGAGGAAAACACCGCAAGCCAGACCAGAAACTGCGCCAGGTAGCGCACCGCGTTGGCGCTGAAATGCGCGCCGAGCTGCGCCGGGTTTGACCACTTCGCCGGCGTCACCGCCAGCCAGCGGATGCTCGAGCCGTTGGCGAACAGCGCGTAAGCGACAACGACGATGCCGAGCCCGAGCCAGATCGCCCACCAATCTTCTTTGCGCCAGAGCTCGCGCCAGCGCAGCGGCGTCGGTGCCGGGATCGTGCTTTGGACTTCGGAAATGTTGCTCATCTTGCCTGCAATCGTTTGGCCTGCGGCGTATGTCCGCGGCTCGATGCGGAACCAAGGCGGGCAGCATTAGAATAATATTTCACTCGGAGGCAATACGCGGCGCGTAAAAAGCAAAATTAGACCGCCAATTGCCCGATGGAGCATTTATATTTCCTAATTTCATGCGCCGGCCCAGGACAATTGTTCCGGTCGGGTTGGCGCTACGTGCCAAAAGGGGCACTGACGGGAGGCGCTCTCGTTCACGCCGCACCGCCGGGTCGCGGCTCGCCGGTGGCGGAGCTCTTTCATAGAGCCGGATCGAAGCGGAGTTTTTGGTAGTGTCTCGGTTTGAAAAAGCGGATGGTCACGTGAGGGAGGAGGATACATGAGCAAATTTGCAATCGTGGCGACTATTAAGACCGTTCCCGGCAAGCGCGATGAATACGTGAAGCACCTGAAGGCCCACGGATAACGCTGCCTAGCAACCGAACCGGGCACCCTGAAATTCGAGATACTCGTGCCGCAGGAGGAAGCCGACACAGTCATGCTGTACGAGGTCTACGCCAGCCCGGAAGCCTTCCAAGCGCATTGGAACGGCCCGTCGAAGAAACGAGCCGAGCAGGATTTTAAGGGTCTGAAAATCAGCGCGACCGGCGTGCGTTGCGATATCATTGAGGCATAATTTCAAACTGAGACACTATCGAGTTCTTCGTCCGTTTGCCGCGCACGTCAGACAGTTTTGATTGTTGCGATTTGAATTACTGTGGCGGTTTAGATTTCGGGCTCTGCGGAAAAGTTGAAGGCGGCCTGACCGGAGCCCCCGCTGAAGGTTCGGTCAAGGCCGCCCGGCTCAGCTTGTTCTTCCTTCCCGGCCGGATCGCTCTGAGCCGACGACAAAACTAAGCGCCTTGGCTTGGGTCGCCTTGATTTGAATCAAAGGACCCTGTGCGCAAGCGCGCCTCTGCATCAGTTCGGTTTGACGGCGCACAGGCCGCGCGCATCGGCCCATCGGGCCGGAAGTTTGATTCCCGTTTCGGCGCAACGACGTGACGTTCGGATTTCGGCCATCGGCGCAAACAGAAGGCGGCCAGGACCCGGGGAGCCGCTTTGTGGGTCGGCTTGAGGTCAAGGCCGCCTACCCGACTGGGGGGCAGTCGGGCAGACGATCAACGCCCCAATCCGCAAAACGGTCCGCAGGATCCCGGGGATTTGGGCGACCAAATCCCTCTCATTTCCGGGCCTCACGCGATGGATGCATCCTCGCATCAATGGGTGAATAAGTAGAATATTCTTCCATTTGAAAGCCTAATCTAGTTGTTATATGGAAGGACATTCTTCCACGGAGCGGAATTTGCCCGATGCGTTTCTTGCCAGTGTTTCTCGATCTCACGGAAGGCGTGGTGGGCCTGGTTGGGGGTGGGCCGGCGGCGCTCAATAAGCTCCGCCTGCTGCGCTCCGCCGGCGCGCGGGTGCGCTGGTATTCCAAGGACGTCGGCGTCGCCGAAGAAGTGCTGACCGCCGCGTTGTCCGGCCCGCTCGAAATTTGTTTCGCCGATCCGCGCCAAGCCGATTTTGCCGATTGCATCGCCGTGGTGTCGGCGGCGGGCGACGTGCTCGACGACGATATCGCGGCGCTGGCAAGAAGCCAGCACGTTCCGGTCAATGTCGTCGACCGGCCCGAGCTTTCGACGTTCATCTTCCCCGCCATTGTCGATCGCGGCGATGTCGTGGTCGCAATCGGCACCGGCGGCACGTCGCCGGTGCTGGCACGGCGGTTGCGTGAACGCATCGAAGCGCTGTTGCCGGCGCGGATCGGCGATCTCGCCGCGCTGATGGGCCGCTTCCGCGTGCGCGCCGCGCAGGTGCGGCGCGGCGGGCGCTCGCTGCGGCGGTTCTGGGAGCGCGTCGTCGACGGTCCGATCGGCGCCGCGGCGCTGGCCGGGCGCTGGCGCGATGCCGAGCGGGCGCTGACGCGCGCCATCGAACATTCGGACGAAACGCCGGCGCAGTCCGGCACCGTGTTCATCGTCGGCGCCGGTCCGGGCGCCGCCGACCTGTTGACGTTGCGCGCCTTGCAGGCGCTGCAGGCCGCCGACATCGTGTTCTACGACGAGCTCGTCACCGCCGAGATTCTCGGCCGCACGCGCCGCGAAGCCGAGCTGGTGTTTGTCGGCAAGCGCAGCGGCCGGCCGGGTATCGATCAGGATGCCATCAATCAGCGTCTCGCCGACGGGGCGCGGCGGGGACTGAACGTCGTGCGCTTGAAGGGCGGCGATCCCTTCATCTTCGGCCGCGGCGGCGAAGAGCTGGACTATCTGCGCGATGCCGGCATCGCGGTCATCGTGGTGCCCGGCGTGACGGCGGCGCTCGGCTGCGCCGCCGAAGCCGGGCTGCCGCTGTCGTTTCGCAACGAAGCCACCGAAGTGGCGTTCATCACGGCGCACCACGCCGACGCCGAGGCGGAAACCGACTGGTCGAAATTCACCGACCCGAAGACGACGCTCGTCGTCTATATGGGCGTCGGCAAGGCGGCCTTTGTGCGCGACGGCCTGATCGCCGCCGGACGCGACGCCAAGACGCCCGCCGCTGTGCTGGCGCGCGGCACCCGCTCCGACTCGCTTTGCCTGGTCGGCCGGCTCGCCGACATTCCGGCGCTTGCCGCGCAAGCGGGCGAGGGCCCGGGCTTGCTGGTGATCGGCCCGACCGTGGCGCGCTCCGACGCGTGGCGCGCCGCCGCCGAACCAAGCGCCGCAGAGCGGGAGTTGGCGGCATGACCTCGCCGCTGCAACAGAAACTGAAAGTCACCGGGCCGGTGGTGGTGACCGCGAACCGGCTGACCGACGGCGCGGTGGTGTACTGGCGTGCCGATCGCGGCTGGACGACGCAGCTACCCGGCGCCGCCGTCGCCACTTCGGCTGCGGCCGCGCGCGAGCTCTTGGCGGCGGCGAGCGTCGACCAGACGAGCGCGGTCGGCGCTTATGTCGCGCCGGTCAAGGTCGCGGCGGACGGGCAAGTGCAGCCCGGAAACTTGCGCGAGGCGATCCGCTCGACCGGACCCACCGTTGAGGCGCGCAGCGAGACGCCCAGCGAAACGCGCATCGCGTTCTGACGGCGAGGCAAGCATGTATCTCTACGACGAACTCGACCGCACGCTGGTGACTGAGCGCGTTGCCGAGTTTCGCGATCAGGTCGAGCGCCGGCTGTCCGGCGAGCTGACCGAGGACGAATTCCGGCCGCTGCGGCTGATGAACGGCGTTTATTTGCAGCTGCACGCCTACATGCTGCGCATCGCCATTCCCTACGGCACGCTGTCGTCGGCGCAGATGCGCATGCTGGCGCACGTGGCGCGGCACTACGATCGCAATTTTGGCCACTTCACCACGCGGCAGAACATCCAGTTCCACTGGATCAAGCTCGAGGAGCTGCCGCAAGCCATGGCCGATCTCGCCAGCGTCGACCTTCACGGCATGCAGACCAGCGGCAATTGCGTGCGCAATATCACCACCGACCAGTGGGCCGGCGTCGCCCCCGACGAGATAGAAGATCCGCGCATCTGGGCCGAGGTGCTGCGCCAGCATCTGACCATGCATCCCGAATTCTCGTTTCTGCCGCGTAAATTCAAGATCGCGCTGACCGCCGCCGCGAACGACCGCGCCGCGGTCAAGGTGCACGACATCGGGCTGCGGCTATTTCGCAACGGCGCCGGCGAAACCGGCTTCGAAGTCATGGTCGGCGGCGGCCTCGGCCGCACCCCGTTCATCGCCAAGACGATCAAGCCGTTCCTGCCGAAGCGCGATCTGTTGAGCTACGTCGAGGCGATCCTGCGCGTCTACAATTCATATGGACGGCGCGACAACATCTACAAGGCGCGAATCAAGATCCTGGTGCACGATCTCGGCGCCGAAGCCTTCGCCAAGGAGGTCGAGGGCGAATGGCGTGAGATCAAGGACGGGCCGCTGGCGCTCGATCCGGCCGCGGTCGACGACATCGCCGCGCGCTTCCGCTATCCGGCCTACGAGCGGCTCGCGGATTCGCCGCCGGCGCTCGCCGCGGCGCGCAGCGACCGCCGGTTCGACGCCTGGTTCGCCAATTCGGTCGCCAACCACAAGGTCGACGGCTATGCCATCGTCACGCTGTCGCTCAAGCCGGAAGCCGGCGCGCCCGGCGACGCCACCGCCGAGCAGATGGATGCGATCGCCGATCTCGCCGACCGTTACTCGCTCGGCGAGATCCGCGTCGGCCATGAGCAGAACCTGGTGCTGCCGCATGTGGCGCAGCGCGACCTGCCGCGGCTATGGCGGGCGCTCGACGCCGCCGGTCTCGCCACGCCGAATGTCGGTCTCGTTTCCGACATCATCAGCTGCCCCGGGCTCGACTATTGCAGCTTGGCGAATACCCGCTCCATTCCGGTGGCGCAGGAGATCAGCCGGCGTTTCCGCGATCGCGACCTCGCCCGCGATCTCGGCCCGCTGCACATCAACATTTCCGGGTGCATCAACGCCTGCGGCCATCATCACGTCGGCAATATCGGCATTCTCGGCGTCGAGAAGAACAACGAGGAGTTCTATCAGATCACCATCGGCGGCCGCGCCGACGAGAACGCCGCGCTCGGCACGCTGATCGGCCCGGCGGTGCGCTACGCCGACGTCGCCGACGTGGTCGAGGACATCGTCGCCGCCTATCTCGAATTGCGCGAGGACCCGCAAGAAACCTTCCTGCAGACCGTCGATCGCACCGGCATCGAGCCATTCAGGGAGCGTGTCTATGCCACTCGTTAAACGCGGCCGTGTCGTCGAGGACCCCTATCTGCGCGTCGTCGACGATGCGCCGATCCCCGACGGCGCGGCGGTTATCGTGCCGGCCGCGCGCTTTCTCGCCGACACCGCCGAGTTGACGCGGCGCGGCGCGCCCACCGGCCTGATCTGGCCCAATGATCGGAAGGTCGCCGAGCTTGCACCCTGGCTCGACCGGCTGGCGCTGATCGCGCTGACCTTTCCGAATTTCCGCGACGGCCGCGCCTATACCCAGGCCCGGCAGCTGCGCGAGCGCTACGGCTTCCGCGGTGAGTTGCGCGCCGCCGGCGAAATTTTGCGCGATCAGTTTTTGTTTCTGGTCCGCGCCGGCTTCGACTCGCTCGAGGTCAAGAAGGCCGCCGACGCCGCGGCCTATGCCGAGGCGGTCGGCCGCTACAGCGTGTTCTATCAGCCGAGCGCCAACGGCTTCGCGCCGGCGCAGCGCCGACGCTTGCTCGGCGCGGTCGCTGGCGGTGAGCGCATCGCAACTACGGCTGATTTGGCACACTGAAGCGGTCTGCGCCGCGGCCCAGCGATTTAGTGAAACGGTGCAGGGCGGCGGGCCGCAGCTATCTGCGTCAACTGCTGTAAAAAAGCGATCTTTTCATCGACGGTGTGTTGGATATGGCTGACCTGCTCCTCGCTGAGGTGGCGGTACTTGCCGATCAGCTTGAGGTACTCTGCAACCGGTTCCGGCCTGTCAATCGGATGGGTGAATTGCAGGCCATTTCCAGGATCGTACTCCCACAGAGCAATGAAATTCGTGCGAACTTGCATGCGGCAAACTTGCGTGGTCATCGCCGAAGGGAAGCGCCAACCAGTCGGACACGGGGCGTAGACATGCAGATAGGCCATGCCGGTCTTCGCGACTTCGATCGCCTTCTCCAGCTTGGCGTAATAGTCCTCAAGGAATGCGGTCGAGGCGGTGGCGACGTAGGAACAATTATGCATGGTCATGATCAGCGGCAGATTTTTCGCCTCGGTGCGCTTGCCCTGCATTTGGCCGCCGACCGGCGTCGTCGAGGTCCACGAACCGTAGGGCGTCACGCCGGACGACTGCATGCCGGTGTTCATGTAACCTTCGTTATCGACGCAGATGAATAAAATTGGGTCGTTACGCTCCGCGGCGCCGGAGACCGATTGGAATCCGGCATCCGAGGTGCCGCCGTCACCCGCCAGCGCAATCGCCGTGACATGCCGCCCAACGCGGTTGTACTGCATCTTGACCCCGGCCAGCATGGTGGCGGTGTTGGTCAAGAGTGAATGAAAGATCGGAACCTTGGCGCCGGTCTGCCCATTGTAGCCGACCGTACCCATGCCGGGGATGCAGCCGGGCGGCGCGGCAACGACCGCGTCCGGGCCTACCATGCGCATAGTGTGGCGGATCAAGAGTTCGGAGTTGCAGCCGTGACAGGCGGCGAGGCCACGGCAGAACATATCCTCCTGGTCAGCGTAGGCATTGAAGATGCGCGCCGCCGTGAGATACTCGATCGCCTCGCGTGAACAAGCTTTCACGCAGGCTGGATTGCCGTTGCATAAATCGCATTTGGTGACGTGCCCGACCGCGGCCTCATAAACGATGCCGGCATAGACACAGCCGGCCGTGCACAACAAACAGTTGACGCATTTGCTCTCGGCCCAGTCGATGACCCCAGTGTCGCTGTTTTTCGAAAGAGCTCCAGATGGACAATTCATAACGCAGATAGGATCGGCGCATTGCCGGCAAAGCGCGAGCTCGACGCCGTCGCCGGCAGCCTTGGGAAAGATGCGGATGCGCGAGTACGCTTGATCGTCGGAATTCGCCTTAGCCTGCGCGCAGGCCGTCATGCAGTCGCCGCAGCCGTCGCAGCGGTTTGCATGGAATTGCAGAGTGTTGAAGCACTGGCCCACGGTGCGCCCCTAACGCCACTTCTGCGACATCAATTGTCGCCCGGTTAGCTGTGGATTGGCGATGAACTCGGCCTTGACCGAGGAAAGATCGGTGCGTCTGAGGATGAGCTGCCACATAATGCCGGCATCGACGAAATCGTTAATCGTCGCGATACCAACCAGCCGGCCGTCCTTTAGGACGATGCGCCGGTAGACCCCGTCGGCGTCGACGCCGCTTTCTGCAATCTCGAACCCGCCGCGGGTACAGCCGCGTCCGACGGAAATCGCCTGTTGTCCGAAGAAACTGTAGGTGTTGAGCGGCACGGCGCCCGGAAAAGGCACAACGCCTGCGTCGTCGGCCATGCCGAATCCGGCAATGCGGCCTTGCTCGACCGCATTCGGCAAAATGCCATTGACGACGTTGCCGCCCCAAAACCCGCGCGCCTGCGCCACGTCGCCGGCGGCCCAGATACTCGGCAGGTTCGTACGCATCCAATCGTCGACCAGAATGCCGGCGTCCACCTCTATGCCCGATCCGTGCAGAAATCCGATGTTGGGCCGGACCCCTGTGCACACCAGCAACAGATCGGCCGCGATCGTCGTGCCATCGGCGAGCGTGGCGAGACAGCCGTCGCCCTGCCGCTCGACGCTGCGCAGCGGTTGCCCCATTAACATTCGGATGCCGTTGCGGAGGAACGTACGCTCAATGATCGCCGAGGCCGTCGGTTCGAAATACCCTGAGAGCGCGTGCGGTTGCAGTTCGACCACCGTCACCGCAATCTTGGCCTTGGCCATGTTTTCGGCGGCGTGCATGCCGATAAGACCGGCGCCCAACACTATCGCTGACTGAGCTTTGCCAATTGCTTGCCGCAGATCGATGGCGTCATCCATGGACCGCAGCACATGAAACGGCACATCGGCCAAGCCGCGAAGGAGCGGCAGCGCGGGCGCAGCGCCGGTGGCGATCAGCAGTCGGTCGTACTGCCAGGTCTCGCCGGACGCGAGGTGTAAGCTTGACTGGGCCGGATCGACCGCGACAACGTCCGTACCGGGCATGAATGCGATCGCGTTATCGCGAAAATAAGCATGGTCGCGCAGAACCACGTTGTCGGGTTGCGACTGTCCGGACACTACGTACGGCAGAATGGTTGGTGAGTAGGGAAGATGGGCGTCGCGCGTCAACAGCGTCAACGTACCGTCGGCATCGACAAGGCGGATCGCCGTTGCCGCTTCCAGGGCCGCATGGCTGCTGCCAACGATGATGTACTCGCTGTGCATGGCTCTCTCAATCGTGCTCATTCAGCCAGACCGGTTCGTTGCGGCGGTGGTCCCATTCCACCTCGCGCGTTAACGCGATGGCGCGAGCGAAATGCTCGACAGTGATGTCGGCACCGGCAAGACCGCCGATAAAGCTGATGGCCGGAATGGATTTGCCGGTGTGATGGAGCGCTGCCAATGTCTCCTGATAGACGGGACCGGAATTCCAGCCAAAGCTCACCGAGCGATCGACGACGCCAATACGCCTCACCTTCGCCAGTGCGGCCACCATCGCCTGCAGCGGGAACGGCCGGAACGTCTTGATCTTGATGAGGCCAACCGCTTCGCCCTCGCTGCGGGCGATGTCGATCGCATCCTTGGCCGCGCCCGTCATGCTGCCGATGGTGACAAGCGCATAGTCGGCGTCGTCGAGCCGATATTCCTCGACTAGCGGCGCGTGATAGCGGCCGAACCGCTCGCCCCAGGCGGCGTGCACCTCGCGGATCACTTGGAGCGCGTTCTGCATGCCGCGGCATTGGCCCTTCCGATAACGTACGAAGTTGCTTGGGCCGGGCCCTCCAGCGCCGCCGGTCAGCGGATCGACTCCCATCGGCCGCAATGGATCGAGCGCAATGTGCCAGTTGGTGGCCGGCGGACCGAGGAAGTCATCGACGTCTTGCTGATCCGGCAATTCGACTCGGGTGACGCCGAAAGAAAGGTAATTGCCGTCATGACAGACGTTTACCGGTAACATGACATCGCGGTGCTCGGCGATCTTGTAGGCCATGACGGTGGTGTCGAGTATTTCCTGCACCGTTTCGCAGTACATCTGAATCCAGCCGGCTTCGCGAACCACCATGGCGTCCTGTTGCCCGCCCCAGACGCACTGCGGGCTCAGCAGATCCCGTGTGACCAGCGACGCCACCATCGGCAACCGCATGCCAGGCGTCCGCACATAAGGTTCGAACATGAAGGCAAGCCCCGGCCCGCACGTCGCGGTAAAGGTCCGACCGCCGGCGAGCGCCACGCCTTGCAATCCGCACATTACCGCATGTTCGCCCTCGACATTCATGAGATCGGCCTGCAAGCGGCCGTCGGCGATCATCTGCGAAAGGTGCTCCACCAGGGAGGATTGCGGCGTAATGGGATAAACGGCGACGACGTCTGGGCGTGCCAAGCCGACGCCGATTGCGGCGGCCTCGT
>Ga0187887_10004055_pt1 | contig 11081 bp, 9 predicted proteins | sample June2016WEW_7_10_FD_132977 | JGI IMG/M metagenome (GOLD analysis project Ga0187887, IMG submission 132977) | Peatland microbial communities from SPRUCE experiment site at the Marcell Experimental Forest, Minnesota, USA - June2016WEW_7_10 | ecosystem: Environmental > Terrestrial > Soil > Wetlands... | reverse complement strand
GCGCTCGGCCAAAACCCCAGATAACTTACGCGCCTGGAAGCTCTGCAAATTGCTGAACCGAAGAGGGTTGGTACGGGGGTACTGTTGACGTCAGCGCCCCTCCGTTTCATTGTGTCCGCAGGCCGCAGCAGCATCGGCCTAGGCCACGCGATGGATGTTTCTAGCCGGCATTCGACCAACTCTCGGCCGCATCGAACCGTTTCCTGGATACGAATCAGTACAGGTGACCTCCACGAAACTCAGCTGGACACGCAGCCGAACACCCGCCATTTTTCTGCTATTCTCAGGAGAAATCTGCGGCGCCCTGATTACGGAGTTTTGAGTTGTTAAGTCATCTGAATACGAGTGCGGTCGTGCTCTTTGCTGGCGCGTTTCTGCTCGGCATATTCTTTGCCTACGTCTATCAGCAGAAGCGGCAAGCTTACCTGCTCGTTTGGGCCTCGGCTTGGGTGCTCGTTTCGCTGTACTTCGTGCATTCTGTGTTCGCGGGGCCCGCGCCTCTCCCCGGCTGGATTGGCGCCATCAGCGAATGGGTCCTGGCGCTGGCAGCTCTGGCGTTCTATTGTTCGGCGCGCTTGTACGCCCGCCTGACACTCTCCACCCGCCGGGTCGCTTTGGCGGCCGGCGGCGCCGCAGTCTGGGCTTTCGCGTACCCACGCGATTGGATCGCAATTCCATTGGTTTTCGCAGTGGTTGTCGTTTTCTTTCTCACCGCGCGCGTATTTTGGCAGGAAGGTCACAAACAGGAATCGCGCGCCGATAAGTTGCTGGCGGGTACGTTCGTCGCGACTGGCTCTTTGAGCCTGCTCTTCATGTTCCAGGCGCACCTCGGGCCGCTTGCAAACGCCAATATGCAACCGTTCGCGTTGCTCGCGGAAATTATCGGCGGCGTCCTCATGCTGATGGCGGTTTACGATGAGGAGCGTCGCCGCGTCGAGCGCAACATGCTCGCGCTCTCCAATCTGAATCTGGCCACTTCCAGTTTTGCCGGTGGTGAAATCCAGAAAATGCTGGCGCAGGCGCTGGATCGCGTCCTCAACGTGGTGCGCATCCCGGCCGGCGCGCTCATCTTGCACTATGGCGATGAAAACGGGCCCGCGTCGGTCGTGGTCACCGGCCTGGACGATTCCTTCTGCAGTGCTGTGCAGGAAAGCAATCTTGATGATTATCTCGTCCGGCTCGTCGCTCGCCTTGGCGGTCTCGTCGTGCTGCGCGATCTCGCGCGCGACTCCAATTGGCTGGCGCTCGAAAAAGAAGAGCCCTTTCGCCACGTTCGCAAGATGCTTCTCGCCCAAGGGCTGCGCACCATGGTGGGCATCAGCCTGCAGGCCAAGGATCGCGTGTTTGGAATGCTGCTGCTCGGCACGCCCGACAATCGCAATTTCGCTCCTCCGGAATTGCGCCTGCTCCTGGCACTGGGCCACCAGATCGGCATGGCCGTCGAGAACAGTTATCTGATCCAACAGACCGCGCGCCGCAGCGAAGAGCTGCACATTCTCAACGAAATCGGCCGCGCCTTGAGCTCCACCCTGGAACCAGACGCGCTCTTCGAACGCATTTATTCCGAGATGCAGCGCCTGCTGGACGTGAACAGCCTCTTCATCGCCTTCTACGATCGCAAGTCCGAACAGATTCGCTTTGAAATTGAGGTCATCGAGGGTGTGCGCCAGCCCAAACGAGCGCGGCCGATGGGGAATCATCTGGCGGAGCATGTCGTTCGCACGGCACAGCCGCTGTTGATCCGCGAGCAGTTCGCTGAGGAAAGTGCGCGCATGGGTTTTGCGCCGAACCAGCAGACGGGCTCCATGTGCGCCGTTCCGCTCATCTTGTACGATCAGGCCGTCGGTGTGATGGCTGTGCACAGCTCCCAGGAACGCGCTTTCGACGAAGGCCACGTCGAACTGCTGCGCGTTCTGGCCAGTGAAGCCGCGGTCGCCATCGAAAACGCCCGCCTCTTCTCCGAAGAGCAGAAAAAGTCGAAGCAGTTGATGCTCATCAACAACGTTTCCGGCCATGCCATCGCCACGCTGAATCCCGAAGAAATGCTTGCCAAGATCGCGGCGGAGATCGAAAACGCGCTCACCTACGATCACATCGGCATCGCCATTCTCGATTATTCTTCGAAAGAACTGGAGATTCAGGCCGAAGCCGGCGCGCGGCGCGATGCCTTGGGTCGCCGCATTCTCTTGGGAGAGGGTCTGGTAGGCCAGGTAGCGCGCAGCGGCCAGATCGTCGCCGTCACCACTGTCACCCCGGAGACGCCAAGCCCCATCCTTCCCGGCACGGTATCGGCGATCGCTCTGCCCGTTACTTACGCTGAAAGCTTGCTCGGGGTACTCTACGTCGAATCCTCCAAGCCCTGCGAATTCGCCGACGAAGAGGTACGCCTGCTCCGCACGCTCGCCGATTTATTCGCCGGCGCTCTGCACAATGCGGTCACGTTCCAGAAGGCGCAAGAACAGGCCATTACCGACGGCCTCACGGGTGTTAAGACCCACCGCTTCCTGATGGAAGCGCTCTCTTCTGAATGGAAGCGCTCCACGCGCGCGAACCGTCCTTTCGCGCTGGTACTGATGGACCTCGATCGCTTCAAATTCGTCAATGATTTCTACGGCCACCTTGAGGGCGACGTCGTGCTGCAGCGCGTCGGCCACATCCTGGAGCAGAATTGCCGCCGCTCCGACGTCGTCGCGCGTTACGGCGGCGATGAATTTGTCATCCTGATGCCGGAAACCAGCGTCGAGCAGGCCATTCAACTCGCCAGCAAGCTGCGCGGCTGGGTCGCCGCCGATCCGCTGCTCCGCGACAAAAATATTACCGCCAGCTTCGGTATCGCCGGTTTCCCGCTGCACGGTTCCACTCCTCAGGAACTGATCCAGGTCGCGGATTCCTCCATGTATCTTTCCAAACACCAAGGCGGAAATTCCGTTTCCAGCGCCGAGCAAGGCGACCCCAACGACACCAAGCGTTGGAAGAAAGACGTCCTGGAAGCCTATCTCGGTGTGACGCTCAAGCGTCAATTCTCCACTGGTCCCGACGCTTTCGATGAAATTTACCGCCGCCTCGAACAGTTCACGCGTTCGCTCATCGAGCATGGTGATGGCGATGCTGGCGATCCTGTTCCGCCTGCCGTCGTTGACACGGTCACTTCGCTTGCGCTCGCCATTGACGCGAAAGACCGTTACACGCAGGGCCATTCGCAAAAAGTTTCCGCTTATGCGGTGATGATCGCGCAAGCTCTGCGCATGAATCAGGCCGAAGTCGAGGAAATCCGCCTCGCGGGCTTGCTGCACGACATCGGCAAAGTCGGCATCCCCGAAACCATTCTGAATAAATCCGGCCCGCTCGACGCCACCGAATGGTCCACCATGAAAACTCACACCGAGCTGGGCGCGAAAATCCTGGAGCCGCTCGCCGCCATGAATCGTATCCGCGAAATGGTGCGGCACCATCACGAATTCTACGACGGCACGGGCTATCCGGACCGCCTCAGCGCCGATCAGATTCCTCTCGGGGCGCGCGTTATCGCCATCGCCGACGCCTACGACACCATCACTTCCGAGCGCACCTACAAGAAGGCACGCAATCCAGAAGAAGCCTTCTCCGAACTCGAACGCTGCGCCGCAAACCAATTCGACCCCGAAATCGTCCGCGGCTTCGTGGAAGCCATGCGCCGCGCCCCGCAACAGCATATAGCCGCTTCAGTAGGCGCCTCGGAATCCGAAAACCTAAGCTCCTAGCCGAAAACCCCAACGTCACGCGGTATTCCTAGCATCACGGTACGTTTTAAGATACGCTCTCGACAATAGAACAGTAGAGGACGCCTTCCTCTGGAATTTCGCTCCCCAACGCATCTTGGGATGCTTTTTAAGACATTCAGCGCAGCCGTGTTCGGCATAGACGCCTATCTCGTCGAAACCGAACTAGACGTTGTCCCCGCGTTCGAAGGCCACTTCACCGTCGTCGGCCTGCCGGACATCGCCGTGAAAGAAAGCCGCGAACGCATCCGTGCCGCCCTGCGAGGAGCATCTGAACGTCAGGAATAACTCGGGGCAGTTCGTTCAGGCTTTTTCTCCGAACCGATCGACGACTTTCTTTCAGCTCACGAAGAGCTTTTCGGAACAGCCGGCAATCAGCGAACGGCGCGATTTCCTCGCGAGCCAGTATTAGCCTTGCCCGGGTTTAGGCGCGCTGCGGATGCGCTCCGGCCGCCGCCTCCTCTTCGAGCGCAAGACCCATGGGGTCACTGCGTTCGATCCTCACCAGGGTCATCCGGCCGATGCCTGCGCGCGCAGTTTGCCGGCTGTCGCCTGCTCGCGCTGATACTTGTCGCCCGCGAGCTTCCGCTCCTCGTCCGTCAGGTTCACCAGGAACCTGAAGCCTGCGACGCAATCGCCGCAGATTCGGTCGCGGTCGAGGTCCACGGTCCGGTGGAGGAGTTGGCGAAGATCGTTCCAGTCGAACTCCCGGCCGTCCTGGAATTTCTGTATCAGTCGCGCCGGATCGAAAGTATCGCGCGCCTGCCAGAGCTTGATCACCACAAGGCGGCGGACGAGCGCCTGATCGAACGGGCGCCGGGCGAACATGCCGAGGTCGTAGATGTCGCGGGCCTTGTTGCGCTGATAGCAGGCGCGGATTTTCTCGGCGAGGATTTCGGGCAGCGCGAGGCAGGTGATTTCGGCAGGCGCGAACGGCAGTAACTTGAAATAGCTCTGGAATATCTGCGCGCGCTTTTCCGCCGGCAGCGTCGGCGTTTCACGCCGGCTAATCTGCAGCTTGATTTCGCTGACGCCGCTCGCGTTCCAGTCGTGACAATAGGTCGGATTGACGCCCCATGACAGGCCGTTCTGCGTCTCATAGTAACTGTCGTCGGGGGTGGCGAACTGGATGCCGTGAAACGGCTGCTCGAATGCATGCATCATTTCGAGGATGATTTGCTCGTGGTCGTGCTCTTGAGTTCCCGTGAAATCCAGATCCGTCGAAAACCGTCCCTGGCTGCCGACAAACATTTTCCGCAAACAGGTGCCACCCTTGAAGGCCAGTCGGTTCAGAATGCCGCGCTCGGCCAGCAGTTCCAGCAGGAACGTCAGCACGACTTCCTTCTCCGCGATCATGATGTCGCGCAGCCCGGATTCCACGGCGTAGCGCTGAACCTGCGGCTGCGTCAGCATCGCTACCCGTCCTTCTTGACGGCCTTGCGCCGGCCGAGCCCGGCACTGCCCTGCAGCTCTTCCGGCTTCACGTTGACGAACAGCCGCCACGTCTCGTCGTAGCCGATCGCTCCGTCCACGGGGCGCGCGCGCGCGGGATCAGGGCCGAGGTGGGTCTTGCGGCTCCGTGCGGCGAGCTGTAGCAGGCGGCCGCGCGCGGGGGACGGAACATCGGCTTTGATGTAATCGACGAGCCAGCCGAGACGGCGCGCAAGCGCCCCTGAATTTATGCGTTCGAGATAACCCGCAGCCTTGTTCCAGTCGAACCGGCGGCTCGCGGTCGCGAGGATAGTCGCGACCTCTCCCACGCCGCCGGCCAGTGCCGGGCGGTCGATGCAGTCGATGGCGGTCTTTTCGCGGTCGGAGATCATCACCTTGTAGCCGAGCACATCGACCGGCTCGAAGCCGAAGAACTTATTGTCGGACAGGTTGACGATCTGGACGCGCGACTCGCCGACCTTGCGCGCGCGCAGTCGAACCGGCGTCACGACAAAGATCACGCTGCGGTGCTGCGTCGTCAGCCCGTAGTGGGCTGCGGCGGTGCCGAAGCCGATGTAATAAGGATCGGCGATGCGGCTGGCGAGCGCGAGGAGATTGCTGTCGCCGAGCGCGTCCGGACCCTGCTCCGGCGGCACCAACAGATACTCTCCCCAGGTCGCCCGCTCCAGCCAGCCTTTGCGGCGCAGGGACTCGATGACGTTGTCTGCGGCTTTGTTGCTACCGCCCAGCAGCCGGACGATCTCCGCCCGCGTCGTCTCGCGCCGCCGCAATTCGCTGAGCGCCAGCACGACCTTGCTTTCCTGCGCTGATAGTGATCGGGTTATGGGGTCCATGGCATTCCCTGTAACGAAACCCCCTTAAAAGGGGGGTTCTGATGTAGAGTATAGCAATCCGGCCATAACAAGGCAACCACAGTATGTAACGAAGCCCCCTTAAAAGGGGGGTTTCGTTGCAATATATTGCAAGCTTTATTCTATCCGCATGTGTGAGCGGATAACAGGCAATCTGGACGTTCCGACGTGCTGCCGGGCGGGATCTGTTCGTCCTCTCGCAGTTCCCGATTTAGCTCTTCAAACTGTCAGGAACACGGTCACAGGCGACCGCGTACTGTTGTTTTGCCTCGGATATAATCGAACAGCTTCCTGGGCCCGCGACGCCGCAGAAACGAGCAGTGGGGAATCGAATCTTAGCAGCGCCGCGCCGCAGCGCACTCGATCACACTAATGCAGTCTTGAACATCACCCCAAGTGGCAATTGGCGCGTTCATGTCTCTCAGTAATTCAGGCGCTCTTCCGCGCGATCCTTTTAGGCGAATCCCGCAAATTCCTTTCCCAAGCGCAAAAGCGGTGTCCAGTTCCCAGTCCACCCATTTACGCCAAGCGGTACCGTTCCTAGTGAGGCAAACGATGACAGAATTCCTCTGAATGATTGATCGAATCTGTTGCTTGATATAGGAGCCTCGCACGCTGCCTATTTCTTCTCGAAGACTCCCACCATAAAAATCGATCTCCAGATTCGGCGCCCGTGCCATGAGCCGAAATCCTCTCACTTGCGGCAGATCTTCAACATGAAAACTGAGATAGATGCGGCGCTTGCATGCATGGTGGGTCAACTCGCACCGGTACCTGCCCCTGTTCCGGCAGCTCGCTCCCGAACTCCTCAGTGAAGCCGCCCAGCACTCCCGGCCGCACTCGCTGGGCTCAAAGGTTTCCACATTCCACACGGGCGCGTAGTTGCTGCACACGGATTCGTGGGTCACTTGGCATTCGACACGCGAGCGGATTTGGCTAACTAGGATTTTTCGTGCCTCTCGGATATTTCTCGCAGAGATGCGATGCAAACTCCTTGTCGCGCCGCTCCTTGTAACGCGTCTTCATCTCTTCGATTGATTCGCCGGCGGGCGGCCCTGAAGGTTTGAACACCCACGCGCATTCACTGCACACCCAGCCCTGAAAATTCTGATCATCGACCCGCACTAGTCTCCGACGACTCGCCCCCATGGCCTCCCCCGAGAATCGGGATGGTTGTGCCTCTGCCGAACCCATCTCGCGGTGAATAAATATCAAGACCAGATTGAATTTTCAAGGTGCCAACATTAACGATGAAAAGGGGTTGCTGTCTGTGGGATATCCAACACTGATGCGAACTGCTATCGCAATCCGAGTTCGTCCTCGAACTGGCGAATCACGAGGTAACACTCACAAGCGGATTTTTCGAGTTTCCTGCGGTTCACAATCTTCACTGCGCCGCGCACGTATTCTATGATTCCCTTTTTTTGCAGTTCGGACGCCGCCAGGCTGACGGTGGACCGATCTGTACCCATCATCGTCGCGATGAAATCGTGGGTGATCGGAAGCACCCCGGAATCCACTCGATCCTGTGTCATCAGCAACCACCGGGAGAGGCGTTGCTGGATATCGTGCAGCCGGTTGCAGGCCGCGGTCTGCGCCACTTGCATTCCTTGCAGTCCCGTGTGCCGGTTCAACATCACCTGCAACCGCGGAGCCGAGCGCAGAATGCGTTCCAGCGCATTCCCCAACATTCGCGAACCTTCGCCGGCGATTTGGATTATTTCGCGGACGGAACTTCTGCTTAAGCCGGCTGCCAACCCCGCTCCCACGTAGCCCTCGTTACCGACCACGCCCACTTCCACGGTGCGGCCATCTTTGGTCACCACCACTTGAGAAACCATTCCTCGGTTCGGGAAATAAACGAACTCGATGTTTTGCGTTGGCTCATGAAGGCTCAGATGACTCGGCAGGTCGACATACGTCAAGTCCTGACGCATCAGTTCGTATTCATTGTCGGGCATGGCCAGCAGTAGTTTGTTCGTGACTGGCTTTCCGTCAACGTTAGTTCGCTCGTCCGCCGGTGGCCTTCGAAAGTTTTTCCCGCTCATATCCATCCTGAACAGCGCTAAAGCGCCTGCCACTAACTACGCGCAGGTTTATAAACTCTTAGAGCTGCTGCGATTGAACCAGAGGACGGGGCTAACAATCTGTGCGAAACGGAACATCTTGCAGTTTCAATGCGCGCCAAATTGCGCGCTGCTACTTCAAATCGATCTCAGGCATGGAATTCGTGGGGTTGTCGCGGACGTCCAGCTTTGCGATGAACACGGACGCCGACTCGATGGAGTCGGCAATCGTCGTAACGAACCACTCGCCCCATCCCAGATCAATCCCAAACGCCAGAGCGTACGCCACCTTCTGGCTCATGTGCAGCGGAATGCCATCCGGCCACTGCAACCGCGTTACAGGATCGGCGTCCACCTCCGTCAGGAACTTCTTGTAATCCTCGATTTGATAAATCACTTCGCGGCCTTCGGGCGTTGGCGCCCAGAGCGCCTGGATAAACAGAGCGTTCAACAACAGCAGTGCTGCGACGATAGCTGCTGCGTTCACCGAACTCAGCCCCGCAAGCAGGACCAGCGCGCCAAGCGAGATCGACAGCCACACAATCGGCATCAAGTCGGTTTGAGTGATCGGCCGCCGGGGCACGTCGCGTAGCGGAAGATACGTTCCCAGCTTGCGCAGCGTGCGGCGCATGCTGTGGGCGCACGCAATGAACATTCCCCAGACGAAGAAAAGCCCGTAGAACACCGCGTAGAGCACACCCCAATTGTCGATACCGAAGATGTTGCCGCTATAGAGAGCGAACAGCGCCGTCATGCCGCTTAACATCCATGCCGGCAGATACAGCAGAAAGTTCTTCGTGAAATAGACGGGGTTCAGGACAGATTCAACCGAATCGCCGAAATCCTGCACCACCTTGGCGAGCTGCCCTGCGGGAATGGGAAGCGAGAAAGTGTCGTCATGCCGGAACCATGCGTACATCAGCGCCTTCTCTTCAGGCGCCAGGTCCGGCGCGTCGGCAGAGATTTTGTGCAAAGTGTATATGTCGCCGACGCGCTGGATGGTTAGGACGCGTTTTGCCACCAGGCTCAGAATTGCTGCGCCCATCGCTCGCGGTAGCTCTCCTCTTTCCAGTAGCCAAGCCGCCGCCGCGGGCGAAATCCCGTCCGGTGGCGTGTAACGCACAACCACGACGGACTTTCTTTTCACCATCCGCACCGCGACGTACCCCAGCGCGAAATAAATACACGTGAACGCGACACCCAGCCACGCCAAGCCGTCTTCGCTCCCCAGCATCTGAAATAGGGTCATTCCGGCTGGCTCCGTGCCACAACCTTTCATCCAGTTTATAATTCGCGGACTGGTTCATCGGGCCCGGATTCCGAGCGGAATACCTTAAATGATACCAGGGTCGGGCGAGTGGCAGGAGTCGGCCGCAACGGCGGGTATGTTATGCAGACTTCCTTGCTGTATCCAACGCGATCAGATCTCGCCGCACTGCCGCACCGCAGGGAAGCCTTTGGAGCCGCAACGAAAACTGTACTAAACTCCAGGCGCGCGCCGCGCCAACATGGCTACGACCCCCAAAATTACTCCCGAACCGCGCTGGCCCGCCTTTGTGGCCATGCTGGCCGCGGGTGGCGTGTACCTGTCGCTGCCGGAGCGGCTGTCGGTGGGTCCCGGCTGGGGTTTGCTCGCCGTAATCTTGGTGTTGATGGTTCCCATCGCGGTGTCGAACCGGCGCGGCGACTTCCACATCACCAGGCCTCTTGTGGTCATCGCCAATGGCGCCATCACCGTGGGCATGATTACTTCGCTGGTTTGGCTGATCAAAGACATTCCGCAACATCTCGATCCGCCCATGGCGCTGCTGCGTGCTGCCATCGCGCTTTGGATCACGAACATCGTGGTCTTCGCGCTTTGGTACTGGAAGTTCGACGCCGGAGGCCCTTCGCGGCGCGATGCTCGAACCGAGCGTTTGAAAAGTTCGTTCCTTTTTCCGCAGATGTTGAACGAGGAAGGGCAGGATCCGAACTGGTCGCCGCAATTTATGGACTACCTGTTCCTGGCCTTTAATACCAGCACGGCATTTTCACCCACGGACACGGCTGTCCTGTCGCGCTGGGCCAAAGCATGCACGATGTTGCAGTCGTTGATCTCGCTGGCGATTGTGGTCCTGCTCGCCGCGCGCGCCGTAAATATTTTCTGAGTTCCGCTTGGCTCGCCCAACAGCCGCGCTTTTTCCTAACATCGTGCCGGGAAAAATTTTACGTCGCAAAGTAGCGCCGCGGCGTTTGTCCCAGTTGCCGCCGGAACATCACGATGAAGGCGCTCGCGCTGCTATAGCCAGCGTCCAGCGCCGCACCCGTCACTTTTTCTCCAGACGCCAGCAGCTGCATCGCGTGCAGCAGTCTCAATTGCTGGCGCCACTGGCTGAACGTCATTTTAGTCTCCGCAATGAAGAGCCGTTCGATCGTCCGTTTGCTTGCGCCGCAATCTGCGCAGAGCGCCGCCAGCGTCCTTTCGCTTCCCGGCTCGGAGAGTAGCGCTTGCACAACTCGCATCGCCCGGCGATCCGTCGGATGAGGCAGCTGCAACGGGATCGAATGCGCTCCCTCTAATTGATCGGCGATCATTTCAATGATGCGCCGGTGAACCGGTTCCTCCTTCTTCAATTTCGGAAACTTGCAAGCGTGCAGGATCAGTTCCCGCAACAGCGACGATACGTTCATGACAAAACATTTCGCGGCCTTGGTTCGCACGAGCTTCGGAGCGAAGTAGAGCGTTCTCATCGAAACCGGCCCCAGGATTGCCACGGAGTGCGGCGTTCCAGCCGGTATCCACACGGCGCGCAGCGGTGGCACCACCCAGATGCCTTGCTTTGTGCGCACGGTCATCACGCCCTTGGAAGCAAAAATTAATTGATCCTCCGGATGGAAATGCTCCGGGATCACGTGCTCGCCGGCAAAATCGTGCGCCAGCGTGGCGAGTTGAGCCGTTGGGCGGCCCGTGCGAT
>Ga0187887_10004054_pt1 | contig 11083 bp, 15 predicted proteins | sample June2016WEW_7_10_FD_132977 | JGI IMG/M metagenome (GOLD analysis project Ga0187887, IMG submission 132977) | Peatland microbial communities from SPRUCE experiment site at the Marcell Experimental Forest, Minnesota, USA - June2016WEW_7_10 | ecosystem: Environmental > Terrestrial > Soil >... | reverse complement strand
TTTTATTCCTGAAACATTTTACCGAACGATATACTCCATTTATGTACCCGTCCATGTTTCCAGATACATATTTCTTTAAAATTTTCCTAGGTATCTTGCTTTTCTCATCTATTATGCGCTGCAGCTTTCCTGTTTTGTCTATCAGGACTTTAACGTGTGCAAAACTGTACCTCTCCCATTCTTCAGGGCTTCCGAATTCAGCGTAAACCCTTAACTGATTAATATCAAGGGTACCAATGTCCATATCGCCCTTTGCTTCAAACTTATCAAACATTTTTTCGTATTTTTTGGACATGCCATTTGAAACTATCAGGCGTATATCGTAATCAGAGTATTTGTTTACTCTGCCCTTTCCTCTCGATCCTTCGAAGAATAATCCAAGTATGCCCTTGTCATTCTCTGCACGTTTGTAAATTTCCTTAAATAGATTATCAGCTTCCTTCATCATATCAACATATGATTTATGTATCAAAACTTAAAAGGTTTCACCCAAAAATGAGCGGTTTTTATCTTTTATGTAAATACAATAAAGTTTATCATGGTAAATTATATTGTTGTACAGTAAAAATTAAAAACTGGCTTTTTTACGGGAATTGCGACCGCAAAAGCGGAGTACTTCTAATATCGGAAAAAACAAAAGGCTTTTAAAGCTTATCAGAATAACATAAAAATAAGGCGATCACGATGACCGATATGGTACACGACGTATTTGGCTCAGGACAGAGCAGCAACAGCAACGTATCAGCTGACGATTTCAGCTCGACACAAATAAAGATAGTAACTGCGGGGTTCGGTGGTGCAGGATGCAACATCGTAAATAGACTTCTTAAAGTGGGAGTGAAAGGCACTGACTTTGTGGCAGTGAACACTGATGCTCAGCACTTCAAGATAATAGACGACCGAATCCAGAAGGTACTGATAGGAAAGACCCTTACGAAGGGTTTGGGTGCGGGAGGCGACCCGAATGTCGGCGCAAAGGCGGCAGAGGTTGACAGGAACCTTCTAGAAGCGGTGTTCAACAACACACAGCTTGTGTTCCTATGCTGCGGAATGGGAGGCGGAACAGGAACCGGCGCAATATCAGTTGCGGCCCAGATAGCAAAGCAGCAGGGCGCAATAGTAGTGGCGTTCGTAACATGGCCGTTCGATCTCGAAAGAGTGAGAAAGGTAAAGGCAGAGGCAGGAATTCAGCAGGTACGCAAGTTCTGCGACAGCGTAATAATACTAGACAACAACAGGCTAGTAAAGCTGGTACCGAACCTTCCAATGTCTGATGCATTCGCACTTGCAGACGAGGTTCTCGCAAAGGCAATAGGAGGACTTGTCTGGACAATAACCCAGCCGAGCCTGATAAACATAGACTTCGCCGACGTTAGGTCCATAATGGGCAACGGCGATGTAGGAATGATAGCAGTCGGCTCAGGAAGAGGTGCAAACAAGGTAGAGTCAGCAGCAGACGGAGTAACAAAGAACAGGCTGCTCGACGTCGACTTTGAAGGCGCGACAGGTGCACTTATACACATATCGGGAGGCGCATCAATGAGCATCGGTGACGCGATAAGGGCTGGAGAGGTAATAACCGCCAACATGGATCCGAACAGCAACGTAAAGTGGGGCGCAAGAGTTATGCCAGGCTACGAAGACCAGATTGAAATCGTGGCAATCATAACGGGAGTCAAGGGCGCAAGCGTTGTCGGCAAGTTGGAGGAAAGAAAGTCCACATCGTATGATGGCCTTGAAATGGTAGGTTAATCCCTACCATTTAATGGTAGGCTAAACACCTACCTTTTTATTCTTTTACTATTTATTATCAATTGAGTATTACATACAGGATATTCAATCATGTTTAGGTGGATCGAATGGACGACTTTGGAGAGGACTTCTTACCGAAGCTGGCAGTAGTTGGAGCCGGCGGACAGGGATGCAACCTGGTAAACAGGCTGTTCACAACCGGGCTCACCAGCGCGACAACTATAGCGCTGAACACTGATGCCAAGCATTTGAGCATAGTGCAGGCCAACAAGAAGCTGCTGATCGGCGGACCTCTAACAAGGGGACTGGGAGCAGGCGGCTTCCCTGAGATAGGCGCAAAGGCCGCGGAGGTCAGCAAGGAGGAGATAAGGCGCGCGATCACCGGCTACAATTTGGTATTCATTGCTGCAGGAATGGGAGGGGGAACAGGAGGCGGATCCGCACCTGTCATTGCCGAACTGGCGAAAGAGGAGGGAGCGCTTGTAGTTGCATTCGTCACATACCCGTTCGCCCTTGAGCGAAGCAGGAAGAAGAAGGCTGACTGGAGTATAGAGCAGCTCAGCAAGCATGCGGACACAACAGTAGTCATAGAGAACGACAGATTGCTCAGCTATGCGCCCAACCTTCCGATGGAGAAGGCATTCGACCTGATAGACAGCATAGCCTCGAACGCGGTGAGGGGAATCGCAGACACTATAACAATGCCGAGCCTGATAAACCTAGACTTCGCCGACGTGCGCACGGTCATGGGGAATTCAGGGCTTGCAATGATAAACATAGGCCACGGCTACGGCACGGACAAAGTCGAGAAGGCAGTAAGGTCAACAGTCTCGCACCCGCTGCTTGACGTGGACCTTGAGGGCGCCAAGAGCGCGCTTGTCCACGTGACTGGAGGCACCGGCCTGACAATACAGGAGGCAACCTCAGTAGGCGAGGGCGTAACCGAGGGATTGGCAGACAACGCGAATGTCATATTCGGGTCAAGGCTGGAGCCTGATTTCAATGACCAGATAAGGGTAATGTCCATAGTTACAGGGGTAAAGCCGAAGTTCGGCACGGCCTCTACGATTTTGGGCAAGGAAGCTGCAACAGACCATGCCTACATCGCAGGGCTGGAAACGCTGTAGCTCCGAGATACCTTTATATAGTTTGTCTCAAGAATTAATCTGTTTCATCTAGCTGTGGTTGTGTCCAATGGAAAGCGATGACGTTCAATTTGTCTCAATGAAGGACGTAAAGGTAGGAAGGTTCATACTCATTGACAATGTGCCATGCAAGGTAGTGGACATTGAGATAAGCTCGCCGGGCAAGCACGGGCATGCTAAGATGCGCGTCACCGCGATAGGCATATTCGACGGCTCGAAGAAGACATTGCTTCAGCCAAGCCATGCTGAGGTGCAGGCCCCTGTGATAAAGAAGACAAGGGCGCAGATAGTGTCTGTAAGCGGCGATAATGTGCAGCTCATGGACACCGAGACCTACGAGGTCTACGACCTGAAGGTACCGGATGAGTTCAAGGGCAAGCTCAATGCAAGCGGCGAGGTCGAGATGATGGAGGCAATGGGCAGGAAGACGATAGCAAGAGTGCTAAGTTGATAGAATGGAACTTAAGATAAATTCAAATCAGGAAAACAGGCTGCTCAACCGAAGGGAGATAATGTTCTCGGTTGAGCAGGATGGCAGCACGCCAAGCAAGGTGGAGCTGGTGAAGGAGATATGCAAGAAGCTCAACCTCAGCCCGGATTCTACAATAATAGTCAGGGTTGACCAGGGATTCGGCAGGAAGGAGAGCTCGGGACTTGCGCATTCGGATTCAGACAGGAAGTTGATGGAGAAATCCGAGCCCAAGCACATAACCGCAAGGTCGGGCAAGGGAAAAGTAGAAGAGAAGGCGCAGGGTGAGGCCGCCGCCAAACTAGAATAGATGATCGCATGGCAGAAAAGAAACAGAAGAAGGCTGCAAAGCCCTACAAGCCAGGAAAGCAGTGCCCGAAGTGCAGTTCCAGGATGGCCGACCACGCGGACAGGTATGCGTGCGGAGGGTGCGGGTACACCGAATTCAAGCAGAAGAAATGATTGGGGTCGAGACACATACCAAGGAAGGCAAGAGCGAGAGCCAAAAGGGGTCTGAGCCCCAAGAAGGACAGTAGCAAATTCTTGCTCTATGCCGCATACACGATAACAGTATTCCTGTTCCTATTCATTGTTGCCACGCTTCTCATATACAACAGCGTCCCAGTTTCCAAGCAGCCGGACCTAGAAGCTTATTCCTCGATAGCACTCTCATTCCTGCTCAGTTTCTTCGTGCTCTCCTACATGCTGCACAAGGGGAAAACCCTCAAGATGATAATAAAGGACCTGAAGCTGTCAAAAGACAGGCTCACGCTCAAGTTCGTGCTCATCGGGGTAGGGGTCTTCTTCGTGATCGTGCTGTTCAGCCTGGCGCTTACCGCATTCTCCACAGTAACAAACGTGCAGCTGCCCACCAACGTGCAGCAGGTGCTTGCAGGCACGCCGCTCTATTTCCTGATATTCACATTCCTCATCGCCCCGATAAACGAGGAGATATTCTTCAGGGGATTCCTTGTGCCGCGCCTTGGCATAATAATTAGCGCGGTGCTCTTCGCGATAGTTCACCTCAGCTACCTATCTGTCTCTGAGTTCCTTGCTGCGTTTGTCTTCGGACTGATCGCCGGCTATGTATACAAGAAAACGCAGTCCTTGTATCCAAGCATAGTCGCACATATGATAGTAAACTTCATAACGATAACCTCACTAATATCAATAGGGATGTTTGTGCATTTCTGAACGTAGTGGTTGGATGAGAAAAACTGATCTCCATGAAGTGATAAGGGCACTCAAGTCGGAATCCGACAGGCGCAACATTGAGGGCATGGAGAGGTTCGGCATAAGCACAAAAGGCACGCTTGGGGTCAGCATACCAAAGATAAGAGAGATCGCAAAGGAGATTGGAAAAGATCACGCGTTAGCGCTGGAACTGTGGGATTCCGGAATACATGAGGCCAAGATACTTGCATCAATGATCGACGACCCTGAACTAGTGACTGAGAAACAGCTTGAGAAATGGGTCATGATGGTAGATTCCTGGGATGTCTGCGACTGCGTATGCAGCAACCTTTTCGACAAGACAAGGTTCGCAAAGGCTAAGGCATTCGAATGGGCCGTCCGTGAGGAGGAATATGTGAGAAGGGCGGGATTCGTGCTTATGGCATGCCTTTCGGTGCATGACAAGGGCATGAAGGACAGCGAATTCGTCCCGTTCCTGAAGGAGATCGAAAAGGGTTGCACAGACGAGAGGAATTTTGTGAGGAAGGCAGTGAACTGGGCGCTGCGCCAGATAGGCAAGAGGAACCTAAGGCTCAACAAGCTCGCCATAAGTACATGCAATAAGATAGCGGTCAAGGATTCAAAAAGCGCAAGGTGGATAGCTTCCGACGCGTTGCGGGAGCTTTCCAGCAATGCGGTGCAGAGTAGATTAAAATGGAGGGAATCGAAGTCGCGATAATGGAGCCGAAATACCAAATCAACCTTGGCTACATAGCAAGGGTGTCGAAGAACTTCGGAGTCAGGAAACTGCTACTGATAAACCCGAGGTGCAACCATCTGGGCAAGGAGGCAATAAAGTACTCGAAGCATGCAAGGGACCTTCTTGAAGGGGCGCGCATATGCAGGGGCATGAGCAGCATGAACAAAGGACTCATAATCGGCACAACAGGGATATGGCACAAGACAGGCAACGCATTCTACAACCTCTACCGCCTTGACGATGTAGGCAGGATGGCAAGGCGCGCCCAGTCCATGGGAAAAAAGGTTACGATACTGTTGGGGCGCGATGACACCGGGCTCTCCAAGGAGGAGCTGCGGCACTGCGACGCCACGATATCGCTCGAGACCGACGCGAATTATCCCATCCTCAACATATCGCACGCTCTTGCAATAATACTGCATGCGATGAAAGCCGCAAAGGCCGCGCGGCGCATGGAGACGCCGCCGGATGCAGCCTACCAGAACCGTCTGTTCAGTCTTTTCAAGATGATGGTGGGCTCAAATAAGAGGATACGCGACAAGCAGTCGGTCAACATGGCATTCGCCCATGTAGTTAGGAGGGCCATGCCGACAAGAAAGGAGATAAACGCATTGTCCATAGCGATTGCGCCGCAGGAAAAGATGAAAACCGCTGGACAGAAAATAAAGGCAAAAGCATGATGATGGTGACTATGCCCAACGCCCAAAGTAAAGCAGCAATTGTGAAAAAGGAGCAGCCTGACGGCAAGGCTGGCATAGTTGCGGCGATAAAAAGGAACAGGAGCAATATAATGCTGGTCCTGCTTGCGGCCATACTGGTATGGACGCTGGTGTACCAGGTCACGCATGTCGAGGGCCCGTCATACTTCGGGGACGACTCAACTTATACTTATTTCGCCAACCAGATACTGCACGGCACCTTCGTGGAGAATGTAGATGTCTTCAGCCTCAGGATCCTGACATTGTACCCGATGGCTTTCTTCTACCTTATTTTCGGGGTAGGCAAGCTCTCAAGCGCGGCTTGGGCCATAGCATCGCTGCTCGGCTCTGTAGTCGTTGCATTCTACCTGGGGAAGGAGCTCTACAATGACTATGTTGGGATACTTTCAGCGCTTTTTATGAGCACATACCCGCTGCTTATGATCATCTCAGGCACGCCGAGCCCTGACGTGCCAGGCGCATTCTTCGTCTGCCTAGCCATACTTGCGCTTGTCAGGGGCCAGAGGCTCAATTCAAGGGGCTGGTTCTTCACGAGCGGAGCAATGGTAGTTGCATCCTTCCTCGCTACGCCTTCAACAGTCTATGCGTTTGTGGTGATTCTCGCATACATAATAGTTGAGCTTGCGCGCAAGAAGCTGAAAGTCAGCAAGGTGAGCCTTTATCTCGTTTACGGCATTCTCATCGCGGGCATCCTGCTCATGGCCTACAATTACCTTACTACAGGCAACGCGCTCGTTACCATCAAGACCACGGAGGCGGTCTACAGCACCGCAGGTACCTCTGTTGAGGGCGTGCTGGTCAACACCAACCTGATGTACTACTTCAACGAGATTTTCTCGTATAACGTGATAGCGATAATCGGCCGGGCTGCGGCCTCGCACAACTTCAACATAATATCAATATGGGATCAGATATACGTGCCGAACTATGGCGAGGAGGGCTTCTTCTTCTATGCCGCCGTCGCGTTCGCGATCTATCTTGTGGTTGTCAGGGAGAAGCGCGCATACCTTCCGATAATGTGGCTGCTGCTCGGCTTCCTTGCGCTTGAGTTCGGGCCGATATACATAAGCCTGCACCCGTTCAGGTACCTCCTCACAAACAGGCTTGCTAGGTATCTCACTATAATAATCATGCCTACGGTCATGATAACCGCCATGGCAATTGTGAACATGTGCGAGAGGGCGCACAAGGCGAAGATGGATTACCTTATCATTATACCGATCCTGTTTGCGGTATTCCTGGTTGCCACTTCAATCCCGATCATACTCTACTGGCACACGATCATATACTACATCATGTACGACCAGACCGCTGTGGCCAACTACCTCAACAAGCTGCCCAGCAGCACGCCGGTCTACACTGAAAGCGGCTACATGGTAGAGATCATGATGCACTACAACAACATGAGCAGATTCCAGGTGTGGGACGGGATAACCAACTGCAAGTCAATACCAGCAGGATCATATGTCATAGTGCCGAAAGACATAAGGGCCTTCAACCTGTCCTGGACGCCCAACCCTAACCTCGAATGCCCCAACTGGAAGCTTGTCCTATATCCACAGATACCGGGCAACTACTCCCCGTTCATAAAAGCTCCTGCAGGGCCGTTCTATACCACGCTGTACTACGTGCAGGGCGGCAGCTAGCCCTTTTGAACAAAAAAGAAGCAGAAATTGAGAAACCAGTATGGCCTGCAGAAGGATGAAGGACTACGCCGAGCCCTTCGATGATGCCTTCTTTGTCTTTATTATCTTTATCTTGCCCGGAGTCAGCAGGATCTTGTCCTGGTCTATCCTTGCAATGTCGCCGTTCATCTTGTCCACGTACACCTTCAGGTCGTCTATTACGGCCTTGAGCGTGTTCGGCCTCTTCGCCATCTCTGATATGTTCATCAGGATTATGTTGTTAGAGCCGAGCTCCTTCTTTATGAGCTCCACGTCCGTCTGCTGCTGCAGTGCAACAGGCTTTATGTAGTGGTCTGCCGGTTCATGCATAACGTCAACGTCATCCATCTCAGCAGCATTCATATATTCTTCAACATCGATACCTTTCGACGAAACGCCCAAGGTCTTTCCAAGTTTCTCAAAAATGCTCATAGCTTCACCTTATATGTCGCCTTTACTAATATATGACTATTAGTTTTTAAATACTTTCTATAGATTTGGAATACTGACATCTTTGACGACGGGACGGATTTGGGCCCCGTTATGGGCAAAAACACGCAGGTAATATTTAAATAACATTCCAGTTTATAGTAAATAGAATGGTTTCATGATACTTGTAAAACGGGTGTACGACCAGTTCTATGTGACCGACGGCAAAATGGTGCTCGTTGAGAGGCTGTGGCCAAGGGGCATACGCAGGAACACGCAGAACGTGGACATATGGCTGAAAAACGTCGCGCCCAGCACCGAACTGAGGAAATGGTTCGCGCACGACCCGAAGAAATGGATGAGCTTCAAGAAGAAATACACTAAGGAGCTAGACAACAACAAGGCCGTGGAGACGCTCACCATAATAGCTCTCTCGACCGATCCGGTAACGCTTGTGTACTCGGCCAAGGACAGAAGGCACAACAGCGCCCTGGTATTGCAGCACTACCTCGAGATGAGGCTTAGGCACATCAATAAGTAGGGCTTGCGGGTGCTAGATTGAGGTACGTGATAATAGACACTAGCTCGATGCTCTTCGGGCTCTGCTACAACAGGAATGTATTTGAGACAGCACGTGAGATGTTCCCGGGCTACGGAATGCTCGTATCAAGGGGAATAACAGGGGAATTGGCGGCAATGGCCGCAGACAGGAGCTCAAAGGGGCTCAGAGCCAGGGTTGCGCTGCTCGAGCTAAAGGCTAAAAAGATTAGTGTTGATAATATATCAATAAACGCGGACAAGTGGATACTAGACACCGCAGCGAAGAACAGGGACTTTATTGTCATAACAAATGACACCGCCCTCGCCAGCAAGCTCATAATGCTCAGGGTCAGGGTCTTCAAGATGTCCAAAAGCGGCGTGCTTAAGCTCTTCGGTCATGCTAAATGAGGTATTGCTATGTATTACATGCATTCAGTGAAGGATACGTTCAAGATGCCGCCTGAGTATTTCGACAAGTCGATCGAGAAGGTCGCAACTGAGATACTCAAGAGGAAGTACGAGGGCACCATAGACAAGAGCCTGGGCGTAGTTGTCGCAGTGTTTGACGTTAGGAACGTCAGCGACGGGACGATCTATGCGGGCGATCCGTCGCTCCACCACGAGGCGGATTTCGACATGCTCACATACCTGCCTTTTGTTGAGGAGATAGTGGCAGGAGAGGTCACCGAGCTCGCGGAGTTCGGGGCGTTTGTAAGGATAGGGCCGATAGACGGGCTGGTCCACGTCTCGCAGATAACCAATGACTTCCTATCGTTTGACAGGAAGGTGCCGGCATTCGTCTCCAAGAGGAGCGGGCGCACGCTGAAGAAGGGTGACATGGTCTTCGCCAAGATATCAACAGTAAGCATGAAGAGTTCAGTCAAGGACTCCAAGATCGCGCTCACGATGAAGCCTGAGGGCCTGGGCAAGCAGGAATGGATAAACGAGGGCGAGCGCATGAAGGGGCGCGTCCAGAGAGGAGGGCCGGGCGGAAGGAAGGGAGGGAGCGGCAACAAGAGATAATAGATGATACTATGGAAGAGAAAGCATGCAGGAACTGCAGGCTTGTGATAAGCCACGGGGACACGTGCCCGAGCTGCGGCTCGAAGGACCTTACTACAAAGTGGAGCGGCTATGCGATAGTGATAAACGCCGAGAAGTCATCCATCGCGAAATTGCTTGGAGTCAAGCTCAACAGCACCTACGCGATAAACATCAAGGGCTAGAGTTCCAGATCTTGATATAACTTTTTCCAGCTGTCAGACCCGCGGGGCGCCATAAGATAGTCTATATCGCCTATCACTCTGGGGTTTGCCGCGAGCTTGTTGTAGGTTCCGAACACGAATATTCTTGCGTCGCAGGAGGAGTCCATGCCAATTCCGTCATCTGCCGCGCCCAGAATGGTAAGTGTGCCGCCATTCATGTTCCTGCCTGCGAACCCGTCGGCATTCTTGAGCACAGTCACATCGCCATTCTGCATGCCGCTGCAGGCATACTTGCCAACGTGTCCCTGCACGATTATAGAACCACCCAACATGCCAAGCCCCAAAAAGTCAAGCGCCGGGCCTTTGACCATTACGGTTCCGCCCCTCATTCCCATGCCTAGCTTGTGACCTGCAGGGCCCTCGATTTTCACGGTGCCTTGGTCCAGCTCGAAGCAAAGGCCATTTATCGCCGCCTCCTTATTTACAAGCCTCACCTTGTTTACCCTGGATGCAATGGCTGCAGGATCCACTTTCTTTATCCGCCTTCCAAGCGCCTTGTCAGTGTTATTCTCGAACGCCACGCTTATCGCGGCGGACAGAAAAACTCCGGCATTCATGTCTCGTTCATGGTATTTTTTCAGCAGGGAGTAGAAGCTCTCTATATCCTTGATAGTATATTTGCCATCCTTAGACAATTTATCTCTGTAATGGTAGTATGAATATTTGGGGCTTTCATCTAAATGCACGGTGCTCATGCTCATGAAGACGGTGTTGAGAAACTTGTGCCCCTCCGTTATCTCGCCGGTGCGCAGCAATCTTTCTGAAGCTGCAGAATTGTTTGGATCGAGTACCGTTGCTGCCGCGTTGTTTCCTCCGCTCCACTTTTGTAATTTAGTCGCTTCCTCCATTCAAGGCGCCATAAGGATTATTCTTCTTCCTTAGCATTCTCTGCAGGCCTTGCGTACTCCTCATCCACTACCACTTTATCAACATCCTTCAGATAGCTGAAGGCCGATGCGACGAGGTTCGTCTTGCCTATGAAGTAATCGGCGTTCTTCTTCACGTCCTTGCCGAAAGTTATGCGAAGCACCTTCTCTTTTACCTCGGCGTCAGTCGGTTCGGCATCGTATGTCTTGCCTAGGGCCTTCACCTTTTCCTTCTCCGTGGTGAGATGCTTGATTATTTTTATTTCGTATATAATGTTCTGTCCAGCATATGGGTGGTTCA
>Ga0187887_10004052_pt1 | contig 11090 bp, 10 predicted proteins | sample June2016WEW_7_10_FD_132977 | JGI IMG/M metagenome (GOLD analysis project Ga0187887, IMG submission 132977) | Peatland microbial communities from SPRUCE experiment site at the Marcell Experimental Forest, Minnesota, USA - June2016WEW_7_10 | ecosystem: Environmental > Terrestrial > Soil >... | reverse complement strand
TATGCCATGGCATCGTCGTAGTCCGGACGAAGTTGAAGCGCCTTGTTCAGGTTGTCGATACCTTCCTGAACGTTGGCGGTATTTTTCTCCTTCATCGTGGCGCAGACTTTCTTGTCTTTGGCGGGCAGGGAATCATCGGGCTTCATGCCGAGCTTGGCGCGCTCTTCCTGACGCGGTACATAGGTCTGCGTCCAGTCGATGACGGCGACCGAGTAATACGGCTCGGGGTCGTTGGGATCAGCCGCGGAAGCTTTCTTGTAATATTCCTTGGCCAGATCAAACTTTTTCATCTGCAGGTAGAGGTAGGCGATGCCCTTGATACTGTTAATGTTCTTAGGCTCTTTCTCCAGCACCTGCTTGTACTGGTCAATCGCTTGTTCGGCATAACGGTTGTTGTCGGGAGTATCGGCGCCCGGAATGTACTGCTGGGCAAAAGCTGTGGCCAGATACAAGCGGGCGTTGATCAAGGTTGGATCGAGAGCGACGGCCTGCTGGAAGTGGTCAATTGCCGATTCAAACTTGGAGTTCTTGTAAGCCTGCACACCCTTGTTGAGATGGTCGCGCGCCTTCAACTTGTTGCAACCGGTGCTGGCCAGTAGCGCCAGCGCGGCGGCGAATAGCACCAAGAGTCTTCGAGTAGTTTTCATTGCTTTATGAATCTCCCTCGCTGCGGAGTTGTAGGAAAAAAACTGTGCGGAACGACCGGCAAGGCGCAAGATCGGAATGCAAATCTTTTTCTTGCGCTATCGGATCATCGAGTTTCGATCGCCCGATGACCCGATGATCCGATGTTTAGCCGCCCGCTTCGATTTTGGCGGTGATCAACCCGACCTTATCGACGCCGGCCGAATGCGCAATATCAATGACGGTGGCAACGTCCGCGAAAGGCACGTTGTCGTCGCCCTTGACGAACATAACCTTCTCGGCGCGCGTCTTGAAAATGTCTTCCAACCGCCCTTGCAGGGTTTCCCAAGTAGCTTCGTCCTGATTGATCTTGAGTCCCGGAGGGTTGCCGGCCCCGTGGTCAATCAACTGCACCACGATGGTGCGATCGGGCGTAGGCGGCGGTTGTTTCTGATCTTTCGGCGGCGGCTGCGGCACCAACGCCTCCAAACCTTTGGGCGTCAGGGGCGTGATCACCATGAAAATGATGAGCAGCACCAGCAACACGTCAATCAGCGGCGTGACGTTCATGTTCGCGCTCTGGCCCCCTTTGGGGCCGACTGCCATACCCATAATCGATCTCCTGTATTGCTACGACTGCATTGCTAACCGAGTGCTATTGCCCACCTGTAGGCGCCGATGGAGTAGTCGTGGCGCCTGGTGGAGGAGCCATGGATCCGGACTTCTTCTGATCGGTCAAAAGGCCAAGTTGATCCACTCCGGCGGCGCGAACGTCGTCGACCACTTCGACTACCCAGCCGAACTTCGCGCGCATGTCGGCCTTCAGAAACACGCGTTTGTCGGTCCGGTTGGTCAACTTATCCTTGATCTTCTGTGTTAGATCGGCGGGATTGACGAGATCATTTCCAAAGAAGACCTTGTCGTCGCGAGTGACCGCCACCTGCAGTGCATCCTCTTTGTCGGCGTCGTGCATATCCTCGGGATTATTGACCTTCGCCATATCTACGGGGATGCCGTGTTGCAACATGGGCGTGACCACCATGAAGATGATCAGCAGCACCAGCATCACGTCGACCATCGGCGTGACGTTGATGTCGGAGCTGACGTTCGCCCCTTCGTTTCGCTTCGCTAGTGCCATGGAATTCTGTCTCCTGCGCTTCTTGCCTTGGACGCACCGTTAGTTGCTGTCGCGGAAGTTCCCGGGCTGCGCCCGGCTGGACGGGGCATAGCCCCGTCCCCACTTACTTCAGCAACGCATGGTGCAGCCTGCGACCTTTACTTAGGACCGGCGCATGCTCCGGCGTTTGAGGAAGTAGTCAATCAGTTCGCTCGACGAGTTATCCATTTCGACGTCGAACGCTTCCACGCGACCGGTTAAATAGTTGAACATCATGACGGCCGGAATGGCCACGAACAAGCCGACGGCGGTAGTTACGAGGGCTTCGGAAATGCCGCCCGCGACCGCGGCCAAGCCGGTTGCTTTTTCCTTGGCGATACCGTTGAAGGCGTTCAGAATGCCGACCACGGTTCCGAACAGTCCGACGAACGGAGCCGTCGAACCGATCGTTGCCAGACCGCCCAAGCCTCGCTTCAATTCGGCGTGGACGATGGCTTCGGTGCGCTCCAAGGCGCGCTTGGACGCTTCGATGGTCTCGCCAGGAATCTCACCCGGGCTGTCCTGGTGAGCCTTGAATTCCATCAGGCCCGCGGTGACGACCTTGGCCAAGTGGCTCTTCTTGTTGCGCTCGGCGACTTTGATCGCTTCGTCAATCTTGCCCTCACGCAGCGCTCCGGCAACGGCGGGAGCGAAGGTGCGAGACTGATTGCGCGCGGCGTTGAAAGCCATCCAGCGGTCAATCATCACGCCGATCGACCATCCCGACATGATGAACAGAATGATGACCACAGCTTTCGCTAGAATGCCCATTTGCTTCCAGAGCGAAATCGGGTCCCAACCGACCGCGCTGTCGTCAAACAGCCAGGCGGCGAAAATATGGAAATTGCAGAGTGCGACTGCTGCCAAGTTCACTACCATGAGTTGCTTTCCTCCTGAAGAACTGTTTCGAACACGCTAAACCTTTGTGGGCGACCGATTCGTGTGATAACGGGGCTCCGCCCCGTCCGGCGGGGCAAAGCCCCGCCACCACACAAACCCGCTGAACTGAACCGTTTGATGCAAGAAAACCAAAGCGCGCGGGATTGCCCTCGGCTACCAAAAACAACCCCATCTCCCGTCTCGGGATAAGGTGGGACGGGGAGGGCTTTTACCGCCGCAAACTTAGCGCTGAACCGGCACAAACCAAACCGGCGCAAAATCTGCCCGGAGAGTCTAGCCTCCAGACAAACTGAAATTCACAATGACCTGAGTTTCCACGGCCACCGGTTCGCCATTGAGCAGGTAGGGCTTATAGCGCCACTGTTTCACAGCCTCAATTGCCGCCGGCGCCAGCATCGGGTGTCCGCTGATCAACTGCAGGTTCTGAATCGTGCCATCTTTGCTGATTTCCGCCTGCAGCACTACCTGACCCTGAATTCGGGCCTGTTTTGCCAGTTGTGGATAAGTGGGCGGAACCTTCCTAATCAAAAGACCGGTCGACACGCCCGAAGACACACGAACCCGCTGTGGAGTCGCAACTTTGGGTACATCGACGTGAGTCGAACTGATAATGCCGCCGATCACGCCACCTGCCGAACCACCGGGAATGCCCCCGGGTACACCACCCGGGACGCCGCCCGCACCCAGATCCGGAGGCGCTTCCTCTTCTTTAATCATCTGAACTTTTTCTGGAATCTTGGTTGGAGTGCGCAACTGGCCGTTGACGACTTCGCTCACCATCTTGACGACCTTAACGGGAGCGGCTGCGGGCGGCGGGGGAGGCGGGGGCGGAGGTGGCGGCGCTACCAGGAAGGTCATCGTCATCGACTTCGGCAGCGCGTCGGTATAGATCAATGGGATCAGAATCAGGATCCCGATGAGCGCGAACTGCCCAAAGAAAGACAGGATCGTAGTACTCAACCGCCGCTTGGCCTTAAATCTGTTTCCCGATTCAATGAGGCTGTCTTCAAACATAAGCTTCTCCTACAAACCGCAGAGCTTCACGAAAGTTTAGACACCAGGAACCTCGTCTTTGCTCCCATACTTCGCAGATCCCCCTGCGAATTCCCGCCTCTGCGGGCAGGTCAATGATTCTACGCCATCAAAGCCGATTTAGACCTTAACTTTTTCCTTTGGCTGCGTCGGTCCGGCACCGGGCCGCAACGGCATGGCAATCGGTTTTTTGCCCCGTTCGCCCCGCCATTCCTGGTAGGCGACCAGAATCGGAGCAGCAATGGCAATCGACGAATAGGTCCCGATCAGAATGCCGATTACCAAGGCGAGGCTGAAATTATGCAGCACCTCGCCGCCAAAAAGAAACAGAGCAAGCACGGTAAGGAAAGTCAGGCCCGCTGTCAAGATAGTTCGGCTTAAAGTTTGATTAATACTCTTGTTGACGATGTCGGCCAGTCTATCCCGCCGCAGCAGTTTGATATTCTCCCGAATGCGATCAAATACGACAATCGTGTCGTTATTCGAGTATCCAATCAGGGTCAGGATGGCGGCGATCACGGTGAGTGAAATTTCCTTGTCCAGCAGCGAGAAGACGCCCACCGTGATTAGAGTGTCATGGAAAACCGTCAAAACGGCGGCGACACCGTAAATCCATTCGAAGCGCAGCCCGAGGTAAATCAGCATTCCTCCGAGCGAATAAAGAGTAGCCAGTACCGCTTGCTTGCGCAGTTGCTGCCCCACCTGCGGCCCCACAATTTCCACGTTACGGATGCCAAAATCAGAGACAAAGAAGTTCTCCGGGAGCGAGGCGACGACAGCAGGATCGACAACACTCCTTAGTTCGTCGATCGAAGCGATCACTCCGCCTTTTGCTTTGTCGCGATAGTCGACAATGGCCTGAGCAATGGCGGTGTAGCGCGGATTGGCATCCGAACCCGATCCCAGGTGGAGCGGGTCTTTCTCCAGAAGATAATTCAGAATGGTCAACGAACTGGAGTTGTTGAGATCCTGTTTACCCAGCGCGGCGTGGCTTTCGAGCGCCTGTTTGATCTCGTCTTTGCCCTTGCTTAAATCCTGTTCGCTGGTTTCCTGAATATCGAGCGCAATCAGTACCTCGTTATTGGAAGCTTGTCCATAACGCTGCACCCGGGCGTTCTTCAATCCGGCGCGGTCGATTTCATCGTGAATGGCGGCTGGATCGGGAGTATGCGAGTACTTCACGTAGACGAGCGTGCCGCCGCGGAAGTCCACGCCCAAAGGAACCGGCGATCCCGTAGTGGCATAGCGGTGGCCCATGGAAATAACGCCAGCCACGCTAAAGATCAGCGAGAAAGTGAGGAAGTACCACTTTTTGCCGAGAAAGTCGATATTTGTATTTCTGAAAAATTCCACGCTGCTTACGATCCCTTCACAAATCAGCTGTTCGCTGCTCGTCGTTCGCTCTTCGCTAATCCTCGTGCAAGTGATTCTTGCGAAGAGCGAAACGCGAACGACGAACAGCGTCTTCTAGATGCTCAATGCTTCTCCGCGCTGCTTCCGGCTCAGCACCCAATCAAAAATCACGCGCGATACAAACACTGCTGTAAACAGGTTTGCCAGCAAACCAAAGACGAGCGTTGTCGCAAAACCCTTGACCGGCCCGGTTCCGAAGAGGAACAGAATGGCGGCGGAAACAATCGTCGTGACGTGAGTATCGACGATGGTGATCCAGGCATGGCTGAAACCCTGTTCCACGGCCGAGGCGGCGTCTTGCCATTTCTCAGTTCTTCGCGGATGCGCTCAAAAATCAGCACGTTGGAATCCACGCCCATGCCGACCGTCAAAATGACGCCGGCAATTCCCGGCAGCGTCAGCACGGCTCCAAAGTAGCCCATGAACCCGAGCAGGATGACCAGGTTCAAAATCAGCGCAATGTCGGCATTCACGCCCGCCCAGCGGTAGTAAATCAGCATGAAGATGAGCACGGCGAGCATGCCATAGACCGCGGCCTGCACGCCGGAACGAATCGAATCGGCGCCCAGCGACGGCCCGACCGTGCGTTCTTCGAGATATTTAATTCCGGCCGGTAAAGCGCCGGAACGCAGCGTCATGGAAAGATCCTGCGTCTCCTGCTGGGTAAACCGTCCATTGATGATGCCGTTGTCATGAATGGCTTCTTTAATCACCGCCACTTCCTGCACCTTGTTGTCGAGGATGACGGCAAGGAAGTCGCCTACATGCGCGGAAGTGAAGGAGTAGAACTTGCGCCCACCCTCACTTGTAAGGATAAAACGAACCGCCGGCTGGCCATTTTCGTCGGTGGAGGGTTCCGCCGTCCGAAGATCGCGACCGGTCACGGCTGAGGCACGCGAGATTATGTACCACTGCTCGCCGCCCTCGGCGTTCCGCGAGCCAATGCTCCTGCCTTGCATCAGGACAGCGTCCGGGGGCAGCACGCCGCCGTGTTCCTGCAACGCCTGCTCCTGGCTGGAATAGGGTCCACCGAGCGACTGCTTGATTTCGAGCATGGCGGTGGACTGCATGATTTCCTTGACCCGCGCCGGATCGTCCACGCCCGGCAGTTGCACAAGAATCTGGTACTGCCCAAGCCCGTGCTCCTGAATCACCGGCTCACTGACGCCCAACTGGTCAATTCGGTTGCGGATGGTCTCAATCGCTTGGGCAACCGCACGGTTTTTCAAATCGGCAAGGTTCTGCCCTTTCATCGATACCGTCCAGGAGTTTTCCGCGCCCGAAGTCGCGTCGTAGTCCGGCAAACGGTCGGAAATAATGCTCTTGAAGTCGCTAGTCTGATCGGGAGGAATACCCTTGACCACGATCGTATCGGGATGGTTCACGGGATCGGGTTTGAGGATGTCAGCGTAATTGATCTTGTGCGTGCGCATGTCCTCTTTGAGGCGCGCTAGCGCATTGTCCGAATCGACGTTGACCGCGTCATTGACCTGCACCTGCAGAATGAGGTGGGTTCCGCCCCGTAGATCGAGGCCCAAATGAATGCGGTCGGTAATCGACGCCAGCAATCCCTTGCCCGTCCAGTCCTTCGGAACTCCGAAGATGCCGAACAGGAAAACAACCAGGATTCCGACAATCACTACCAACTTCCAACTAATATTCTTATTCATGAAAAACCAGTCGTTAGTCTTCGGTCGTTAGTCGTTAGCCAAAACCACAGCGGTCAAAACCAGAATTGCCCCGCGAGCGACCGACGACCATCGACTACTTTACTTTCCTTCCTCTGCCGTCGTCACCGATACCACCGAGGCGCGGCTGATTTCGAGCTTCAAATTGTCAGGCGGTACGCGCAAAACCACCGCATCGTCCTTGAGGCTGAGGATGGTTCCGCGCAGGCCGCCGCTGGTGACGACCCGGTCCCCGTTTTTCAACTCGCTCAGCATCGCCTGCCATTTTTTCTGTTTCCGCTGCTGCGGCATAATCAGCAGAAAATAAAAAATGGCAAAGATGAAAAGCAGGGGCGCCAGACCAAGCAGACCGGAGCCTCCCGGCAGTTGCAACCAGAGCGCCAATCCGCCCTTTCCGGCGAACGACATGCCCGACAAAATCATTTCCACTGCCAAGTCGATCCTCTGTAACCAAATATCCGAATGAAGCCCAACCGCTACGAACACCGTTTTCGGGTCTGGCCGAACGGAATTCGGCAAAAGTTTGCCGTTTTCGCTGCTTAGCTGCGGGAATTGTTTTCTTCTATGGCCGGAGACCTACGCCGTGCAAACTCGAACCGGCGACGCCGAACCCCGGTTTCGCTCGGAAACGGAGAACGGCACAGAAAGAAACGAACCTTATCCCCAAGCTACATAGAATGCCGGACGGCCAGCGAGGTGTCAAGGCGAGCAGTCCGAAATTTGACGGAAGGAGAACCGAGCTGCGATCGGTGGGGTAGATGAGGGCACCTCCACCCCATCACGCGAAAACCGCGCGTGATGGGACCCCGGACCTTTCCCTACGTGAGGTTCTACAAAGTTGGTACTGAGTGCCACCGCCGGGCGAGGGCGTCGGGCGTGCGATACTTGTCTGCGCTATGAATCTCATGCTCAACTCCAAAGTGGCTCTCATTACCGGCGGATCGCGCGGGATTGGGGCAGCCACCGTGCGTATGTTTGTGGCCGCGGGCGCGAAAGTCGCTTTCAATTATCAGGCAGCGAGAGCGCAGGCCGACGATCTGGTGAGGGAGTGTGGAGCCGAGAACTGTCGGGCCGTGCAGAGCGATCTTTCGACCACAGGCGCGGCGGAGCAACTGGTGGCGTCGGCAATCTCAGCCTTCGGACGTCTCGATATTCTGATTGCGAATCATGGCATCTGGCCGCCGGAAGATGTGCCCGTCGATCGCATGGCAGATGCCCAATGGCATCGCACCATCGCCATAAACCTCGATAGCGTCTTTGGGCTGGTCAAACACGCGGTCGGGCAGATGAAGAAGCAGGGCGGCGGCCACATCGTGCTGGTCAGTTCGACCGCTGGACAGCGCGGCGAATCCTTCCACTGTGACTATGCGGCCTCGAAGGGCGCGCTCATCAGCATGGTTAAAGGGCTGTCGACCGAGCTCGCCCCCGACCATATCTACGTCAACTGCGTCGCGCCGGGATGGGTGGCGACGGATATGTCGGCGGCAGCGCTGAACGATCCGCCGACGCGCGATAAGGTTTTTCGCACCATTCCGTTGGGACGAGTGGGAACTCCGGAAGAGATTGCCGGTCCAATTCTGTTTCTATGCACGCCCCATGCCGGATTTATTACCGGCGAAATTTTCAATGTCAACGGCGGAGCGGTGCTAGTGGGGTAAGGAGGACAAGGAGGAGCGCATGAGGCTTGCCGCATTTTACTTCGTCATGTTCGCCGTTATGGCGCACGCCGTCGTGTGGGAACAGCAACCCGGCAATGGCCCATCAGATACGCTGGCATTCGAGAATGGCAGCATCACGGACAACCTCTATACGAATGAGTGCTTCGGCTTTTCGTTCTCCATACCCGCAGGTTGGCAGTTAAACGCCAAAGTTATCGGCGCCGATGGCAAGGCCAAACATGCCGCCGGGCAACTGATCCTGTTGCTCCTCGAGCAGCAAAAAGAAGGCTCTCCGGGAGATAGAATCATTCTCACCGCTCACGACGCGAGTGGTTCCGGTCCGGCGGCTGAGGATTTTGTCTCCAAGTCTGTCCACTCGGCAATTGATGCCGATCGAGAGCACAGGCAAATCGTGAAAGACAGCTATTCCGTGGACTACGGCGGGAAGACTTTTTCCCGCGCCGATTACAAGCAGGCGATGAGCAATGGAGGCTCGTTGTACGTCGCCTTCGTATACACGAAATTCCGCGGCTACTACGTCGGGGGAACCGTGATGGCTGGGTCGCCCGAGGAGCTGGACCAGTCCGCAAATTCGCTGGAGCACATGTCGTTCCGCGAAGACGCGCCAAATTCGAAGTGCGTGATGAGCGGTGACAACAGCGCCAGTACTGCCAGTACCGGAGAAGTAACCGACTCGAAACCAGTTACGCCGCCGCCCGACTTAAGCCAAGTGCAGCGCGTGCGCGTCTCGTCTGGAGTCTCGACGGGATTGTTGATCAAGAAGGTTGCGCCGCGATATCCCGCTGACGCGAAACAGGCGGGCGTTCAAGGGCAGGTTATTCTGCAAGCCGAGATCGATAAGAACGGAGACATTCAAAACCTCACTTTAATTTCTGGCCATCCCATGCTTGCTCCCGCCGCGATTGAAGCGGTCAAGAAATGGAAATACAAGCCGTACATGCTCAAAGATAGGCCGGTCGCCGTCGAAACTCAGATTATCGTGAATTTCACGCTGTTATTCACTCGGTAAGTGTCCCCGAGCATCAACCCCGCGCGGACAGTTAAAATCGTACTGGGTGCTTCTAACCCAATATAATCATGAATCGTCTTCTCCTGGCTTTGCTGTTGTGCGCGCTGGCCGCCGCCCAAACCGCTCCTCCGAATGCGGCGATCAATCTTAACGACTCGGACAACGCCCGCAAGGCGCGGGCGGTTCTCGATCAGACCGTCCAGGCGCTGGGAGGAGAGCCGTACCTCACCTACGAAAATCGCTTGGAGGAAGGCCGCTACTATCCTCTCTATCACGGACGCACGGAGAGCACAGGTATTGCCTACCGCTACTATGTCCAGTATCCGGACAAGGACCGTTTCGAAGTTCTAGGTGCCAAGGCCATTCATATCATACCGGGACAAATTGACATCGGCGGCGTGAAGTCCAACAAAGCCGATTTGGTTCTGATTCACAACGGCGACAAGGGCTACGAAACCACTTACAAGGGGACCGCCGCGCAGGATAAGCTCGAGCTCGAAAACTATCTTCGCCGCCGCGGGCATTCGCTCGAGTGGATATTCCGCAAGTGGGTGCGCGATCCGAATGTGGCCCTGTTCTACGATGGACAAGCGGTGGTGAATGGCAAGGAGACCGAAGGCGTCACGCTGCTCAATAACCAGAACGATTCCGTGAGCGTCTACCTCGACTTGAATTCGCACTACCCCGTCAAGATCAGTTATTCCTGGCGCGATCCGAAGGACAAGCAAAAAGACGTCGAAGAGGAAATTTACGACGGTTACAAGCTGGTGCAGGGAATCTGGACTGCACACTCGGTTACCCGCTATTTCAACGGAGAAACGTCGCAGCAGCGCTTCATCAACACCGCCAGCTATAACCTGAAGCTGCCGGATTCCATGTTCGAAGGCGAAGTGACCTACGACCCTACCGTGCCCATCAAGAAACGGTGACTAGGCCGAAATGTACTTGACGGACCCGGAAAAGCGGGCAAGTCCCCCGTATATAACCCCAAATATCTACAACTGCCTGAACGAGTTAGCGCTAACGCCTTCCCTCGAACCACAGAATGTGGCTTTTTTGCCACATACAGAAATTTGCCCACGGCTGTAAGCTGCAAGATTACAAAACACTTAAGTTTCCTCCCCTTGACCCACGAGCGAACAATTCGCGCGGCTGTAACCTGTACAGGGTTAGGTCTCCACAGCGGCGCACCGGTCAGCCTGCGCATACTGCCCGCCCGTGCGGGAACCGGCATTGTTTTCCATCGCACCGACCTCGATGGTTTTGCCATCGAAGCCAGCGGACGCAACGTGGCCCGCGTCAGTTACGCCACCAGCCTGATGAAAAAAGGCGTGCTCATCTCCACCACCGAGCACCTGCTCTCCGCCTTTACCGGGGTCGGAATCGACAACGCCATCGTTGAACTGGACAATCTCGAACTGCCCATTCTCGATGGCAGCGCGCGTCCCTTCGTGGAGATGATTCAAAAGGCCGGCATTCGCCAACAGCGCAAAGCGCGCACCTATCTCCGCATCGTGCGCGACATCGAATTACGCGACGGCGACAAGTTCATTGCCGTCTATCCGGCGGACATCTATTCCGTGGCGTAT
>Ga0187887_10004038_pt1 | contig 11120 bp, 11 predicted proteins | sample June2016WEW_7_10_FD_132977 | JGI IMG/M metagenome (GOLD analysis project Ga0187887, IMG submission 132977) | Peatland microbial communities from SPRUCE experiment site at the Marcell Experimental Forest, Minnesota, USA - June2016WEW_7_10 | ecosystem: Environmental > Terrestrial > Soil >... | reverse complement strand
GTGCTTCGCCCAGCGCGTCACCTTCGTCGGCGAGCTGGGCTGGGAGATCTACTGTCCCAGCGAGTACGCGACGGCGCTGTGGGACGTGCTGATGGAGGCCGGTGCGCCCTTTGGCCTCACGCCGGGCGGCTACAAGGCCATTGAGTCGCTGCGACTGGAGAAGGGCTACCGGGTGTGGGGGAGCGACGTCACCTCCATCGACACGCCCTTCGAGGCTGGGCTCGGCTTCGCCGTGCGGATGGACAAGGGCGACTTCATCGGACGCGAGGCCCTGGAAGCCATGGGTCCGCCGGCCCGCCGACTGGTCTGCCTGGTACTCGACGACCCTCGGGTCATCGCGCTGGGATCAGAACCGGTGCGGGTGGACGGCCAGGCGGTTGGACGGATCACCAGTGGCGGCTTCGGCTACACCCTGGAGAGGTCCATCGCCTACGCCTACGTGCCGACGTCCTGCAGCGAGGTGGGTCAGCGGGCCGAGGTGGTCGTGTTCGGCGCGGCGGTGGGCGCCACCGTGATGACCGAGCCGCTCTTCGACCCGGCCAACGAGCGAGTGCGCAGCTGATCAGTCGCCGCGGCGCTCCTCGTTCTCCTCGTTCGAGGCGGCCTGGGTGAGCGCCTCGAAGTCCATTTCGTAGAGCAGGGACATGAAGCGTTCGGAGCGTCCCCGGGTATAGGCGGCGAAGTCGATGTCGAGGTCCGACACCGCCAACTGCACCACGCCCCACATGGCCTCACGCAGTTCCGAGACCAGTTTCATCAAGGTGAGGGCCGTGACGTGCGCGGGGTCGCGTCGGCCGAAGTAGTGGCCCAGCAGCATCTGGTCGGCGCTCGCCGTCAGCTCGTGGTTGATCGAGAAGTTGGCCAGGTCGAAGAAGGGGTCGCCCATGCCCGCGTACTCCCAGTCGAGGATGCGCAGCCTCGTGTCGAAGAGGAAGTTCTCGTTGAGCAGGTCGTTGTGGCAGAAGGCCGAGGGCGTGAAGCCGCGCACCTGGCGGATGTGGTCGACCACGGACCAGGCGAGGTCGAAGTCGAAGGGTTCGACCACTCCCTTGGCCCCGGCCAAGTCGTGGTAGTCGGTCACCACCTGGTAGGGGTCGAAGACGGCCTCGACGGTGCCGGCTCGATGGATGAGCCGCAGGGTGACCGCCACCTCTTCGAGCATCGGTTCGGCCCCGAGTTCGCTCGGCGGCACGGGACGCGCGTCCAGGAAACGCGTGACCAGGTAGCCCTGGTCGATGCTCTCGTCGAGCACGTCGGGGGCGACGCCGATGCTGGCGGCCAGGCGGTTGGCGATCGCCTCGTGACGTCGGTCGATGCCCAGCAGGCCAGTGTTGCGACCAGGGATGCGCACCACCACCTGTTCGTCGCCCAAGTCCACGAGGAAGTTGGCGTTGGTCATGCCGCCGGTCAATCGTCCGATGTGCACCCGTCGTCCCGGCCAGAGGCGCTCCACCAACTCCTCGACCGCGGCAGTCATCGGCTGATGCTACCGCGCTATGAACGTCCGGCCCGGCTGACGTCTCGGTGGGGAGTTCAGCCCGACGCCGCCAACTGGGCCAGGTGCTGTTTGAGGCCGACGCCGTAGGCGGTGGGCTTGCCGCCGTAGTCCTCGATGAGCGACGGACCGTTTGCGCAGTTCCAGCCCGCGTCGGTCGCGTCCCAGGTCCAGCCGAGGTACGACACGCCGTGCCGATCGGCCCACAGCATGTAGCTGAGGTCGTAGGTGTCGGTGCACCCGTTCTCGCCGAACTCACCGGTCACGACGGGCACGACCCGGGCCAGCGGCGCGATGGTGGCGTTCCAACAGGCCACGTTGTCGCAGCCGTTGAAGTTGTAGGTGTGAAAGCTGACCACCAGCTGGTGAACAGGGTCGCGCGGTTCGTAACGTCGCCACGACGACTCGTCGTTGGCCCAGGAGAGCCCGCCGAGCATCAGCGGCGTCGTCGCGCCGGTTGAGCGCACGGCGTCTACGAGTTGCTGCATGCCCGCGGTCTGGTAGCTGACCGTGGTGCCGTTGTCGTCGTAGGAGGCCTGACAGCCGTGGAGCCAGCACGGCCAGGTGGTGATGTAGGGCTCGTTGAAGAGGTCGAAGAGCACGGCGTGGTTGGACTTGAACGTGGCCGCCATCGACGACCAGAACGCGGGCGCGTGGTCGGCGTCCGCCATGGGCCACTGGCTGGTCGCCTGGTTCGTGCCGGGCGCCGCCCAGTGCAGGTCGAGGATCACGTAGAGGCCGTTGGCCTCCAAGGTGTGCACGTAGCGGATGATCTGGTTGCGGTAGGCGGCACCCCCGGTTGTCACGCCGTTGAGGCCCAGCCAGCAGTCTTCGTTGAGCGGAACCCGCACGGCGTTGATGTGCCAGGAGGCCATGGCCCTCACCGACGCCGGGCTTGACGGCCCGTCGAAAACCTGATGGTTCGACACGCACATGTACTCCGCCCCCGAGCGGTCGACGCCCAGGAGGCGGATCGTCTGGCCGTTCTGGTTGACCAGGTGATTGCCCTGGACCTTGAGGCTCAGCGACGACGCTTCAGCGCTCGATGAACCCAGGGTGACAAGGCCCACGACCAAGGCCAGCGAGACCGCGCTCCGCAGTCCCCATCGGGTCTTCAAGAATCCAACACCCTCACGACGTACCTGCATTGGTCCAACTCCTGACGCCCCTGCACGTGTCGTGGTGCTGTCATTCCAAGGAGCCTGCGTGGCGACATGGTCGCGCGACGCTCGCGGCTATTTTTTCTTTTTCTTCTTTTTCTTCTTCTTGGAGGATCCATCCAGACCAGTGGAGAACGTCGAGAACTGTGACGAGAGCGATGGTGTCGCCATCTCCCCCCAGGTGTCGGGGTCCGCCGTCTCGTCATCCTCTTTGTCATCATCGTCGTCGTCGTCGTCGGATTCTTCCTCGAAGAACGTCTCATCGTCGACGACTTCTGACGTGTCGCTCGGCGGGCTCGCCGGTGCGTCGTCGTCCCTCACGTAGGTGAAGCTCTCTTCTTTCGGCTCGACCGACTCGGGCGCGGTGTCCTCGACGATGACGTCGATCACCACGGGCTCGGGCGCGGCGTCCACGACCATGATGTCCGTCACAGCGCTGACGGGCGCAGCGGGTTGCGCTTCCGCCGGCGCCGCCGCGGCCACGGAGTCCTTCTGCAGGGCCAGTTCCTTTTCCAGCGCCGGGCGAAGGGCGAAGATGACGGTCGTGGCGTAGAGGGTCAGGAACTCCTCCATTTCCAGGCCTAGGAACTTGGCCAGGAGCGGGAAGACGTTCACCGACGGGCGTTGCGTGTTCTTCTCGTAGGACCGGTAGGTGGAGGGACTCACGCCGATCTCGGCGGCGGCGCGCCCCTGGTCCAGGCGCCGTTCCCGGCGCTTGGCCATCAAGGCACCGCCGATGGTGTCACGAGGGAGCTCAGGACTTGCGGGCATGTCAGCCACTATACCCAGCGGTAATGAGGGACCACGGCGGTACGTCGCGTTTCCGTGATGCCGCGCTCTTTACGCGTGCTGCTCGACGCTTTCCTGAAACTTTTCGAGGAAGTAGCGAATCTGGATGGCGGCCGCGGCTCCTTCGCCCACCGCGGACGCGATCTGCTTGGTCGAACCGGACCGCACGTCGCCCGCGGCGAAGACGCCCTTCACGTTCGTCTGGAACATCGGGTCGGTGACGATGAAGCCACGCTCGTCGACGTCCAGCAGTCCCTCGAGGAAACCGGTGTTGGGGTCGAGCCCGATGAAGATGAAGGCCCCCATCGTGGGGTGCTCGACCTCCTCTCCGTCCTTGTTGATGGCGATGGATTCGAGCTTGCCGCTCTCGTTGGCGTTAAAGGAGGTGACCGAGGAGTTGACCCACACGTCCATCTTGGGGTGGTTGAGCACCTTCTCCTGGAGCAGCTTGTTGCCGGTCAGGGTGGGCTGGGCCTGGATCACCGTCACGCAGTCGGTGAACTGAGTGAGGAAGAGGCCTTCTTCCAGTCCGCTGTTCCCGCCGCCGACGATGGTGAGGCTTTCGGACCCTTTGTAGAAGGGGCCGTCGCAGGTGGCGCAGAAATGGATGCCGGCCCCGATGAGGTCGGCTTCGCCCTGCGCGTCGGTGCGACGGTAGGTGGAACCCGTGGCGACCAACACCACGGGCGCGAGCACGTGGTCGCCCGTCGAGAGTTCCACGCGGATCATCGGTTCTTCGCGCGCGATGCTGGTGACGCCCACTGCCGGGAGAATCTCCACGCCGTAGCGCTCGGCTTGGCGCGTCATGCGCTCGGCCAGTTCCTGACCGCCGACGCCGTCGGGGAAGCCGGGATAGTTGTCGAAGCGCTCGGTGATGCCGGCCTGCCCTCCCGGCGCCGACTTCTCAACGATGAGCACCTTGGCGTTCTCGCGCGCGGCGTAGATGGCCGTGGTGAGCCCGGTCGGACCGCCGCCGACGATCACCACGTCGTAGACGCTCAGGGCCGCCGTGCGCGAGAGCCCGATGCGATCGGCCAGTTCGTCGTTGCTCGGTTCGGCCAGGAACGACCCGTCGGGAAAGACGATGGTGGGGATGATGCGCTTGCCGCCGTTGCGCGATTCGACCTCGGCCACCTGCTCGGGCTGGGTCTCGAGGTCGATCCAGGTGAAGGGGACCCGGTGGGTGATGAGGAACTGCTTGGCCCGGCGACAGTCGGGACACCAGGTGGCGCCGTAGATGACGATGGGGGTTTCTTCCGAGGGTTCTGAGGTGCTCATGGCTTCAATCTATGTGATGATCCCGAGTCCCGGCCGGTTGGGCCGGGACTCGGGGTCGTGGTGGTTAGCTGACGGCGATGCCTTCGGAGGCTGGCGGGACGTTGAAGATCGTCTCGATCTGGGTGAGCGTGCCGCCCGATCCGATGCCGTAGGCGTCGACGGTACCCGCGCCGCCGCTCTCGACGTACAAGAACTGACCGTCGGGCGATACGGCCGAGTCGATGGTGCCCCCGTGGGCCACGGCGGCCGAGGCGTTCACCAGTTGCGGCGCGCCGGTGCTGCTCTCGTCGAAGGAACTCACGTTGCCGCTACCGGCGTTGGAGCCGAAGAAGTAGCCGTTGGCGCCCGAGATCCAGCACAGCGCAGCTTCTCCGTCCGGGACCGTGCCGAGCGAGGTGAGCGAGCCGTTCGAGTTGATCGAGTACGTGCTCACCGAACTGTCGGAGGCTTCGGCGGACACGATGTTGCCCGCGGCGTCGAAGACGAAGGCGAACGGCAAGCCGTTATCGGCGGCCGTCACCTGCGGCGTCGCGGCCAGGCTGCCGTTGAAGCCCACCGGAAATACCTCGAAGGAGTTGGTCGACGCCTTGGTGGTCACGACCAAGTACTTGCCGTTGGGTGAGTACGCCACCTCACCGGCGCCGTGGTGGAAGTCCGGCGGCGTGGTGTTGGAGAGGTTGAGCGAACGAACCTGGGCGCCGAAGGGGGAGAGGAACCCACCGAAGAGACGGAACTGGACCACCGAACCGGTGCTGCCCGCGTTGAGCACAGCGACCGAGTTGCCGTTGGAGGCGACGGAGACCGGGAACTGGCCCTGCGAGCCCACCTGCTGGACGAACGACAGGTGTGAGCCCTGAACCGCGAAGACGGTCACCGTGTCGCTGCCCGAGTTCGTGGCCACGAGCTCGTTGCCGTTGTTGATGAGGGTGAGGCCGTCCTGGCTCGCGATGGGGTCGGCCGAGGCGCCAATCGCCGTCGTTCCAAAACCGCCGGTGGCGTAGCTGCCGGCGAAGGAGATGGTGCCGTCGCTCGCGCGGTTGTAGGCCAGCACGCGGTTGCCGCTCGTGGACTCGCTTTCGACGAACAACGCGTGGTTCTCCTGCTGAGGCTGGAAGTCCCGAGTGCGGGTGGCCGCGCCGGCGGCGACGGCGCTCGCGGTGACGGCGAGACCGAGCATGAGGGAGGCCGCCGCGGCGGCCCGGAGGGATGTCTTGAGTTTCATGTGATTCTCCTTGAACTGGCAGGGTTGCCGAAGAACAGTCCTGAGTCGCACGGGGGCGTTACAGATTTTCAGTCGGCCTTCGAAATAGTCGTGAGTACCATGGGTCGGTGGATGACGCCGAACTTCTGGAGCGGCTGCTCGGCGGCGACGAAAAGGCCTTCACCGAACTGGTCGTGCGCTACAACGATTCGCTCATCCGCGTCGCCCTCTACTACGTCAATACGCTCTCCAGCGCGCAGGACGTCGCGCAGGACACTTGGATCGCGGTCCTGCGCGGAGTGGACCGATTCGAGGGTCGCTCGTCGTTCAAGACGTGGCTCTTCCGCATCCTCGTGAATCGCGCCCGCACGACGGGCACCAAGGAGCACCGCACGATCCCTGTCGACCCCCTCGATACCGGTGCCACGGTGCCGGCCACTCGCTTCGACGAGGGCGGGACGTGGCGCGTGCCACCCGAACCGTTCACCGAAGCGATCGACAATGCCGTGGCGAACGAGCGGATACTGCGAATCGTGCACGAGTCGATTGCCCGGTTGCCCGAGCCCCAGCAGGCGGTCGTAACGCTGCGCGACGTGCAGGGACTATCTACCATGGAAGTGGCTGAAATACTCGGGCTCTCGGTGGCCAACGTGAGGGTCATCCTGCATCGCGGCCGGGCCCGGGTACGAAGCGACGTGGAGACGACGATGCAGGGAGGTGGATCGTGAAACTGACGGCGCCGTCCTTGGTCTGCCAGCAGGCCGTCGAGCTCATGAGCGACTACCTGGAAGGCGCGCTGTCGCGCCGTGATCGCCGACGTCTCGAGAAGCACCTCGCCGGGTGCCCGCACTGTTCGACGTACTTAGAGCAGATGCGTCTGACGATCGAGGCGAGCGGCGTCGTCGGCCCCAACGATCTCGAGCCGGAAACCCTTGATGGTCTGGTGGAGATCTTCCGACGATTCCACGACGAACCCGACCAGCGTTGAATTCTCCTCATCGAGTGCGCGGCGTGAGCGGGTCGACGTGAGCGACGGGGGCGGCGAGGACGACGAGGTCCAGGGCGCCGGGATCGCCTTGGACCCGCGGCGCATGGAAGCATTCAGTGACAGCGTGATGGCGGTGATCATCACGATTATGGCCTTCAACCTCAAAACACCGGTGACGGCGAACTGGCACGGCCTGGCCGGACGGATGGCCTCGATTCTCGTCTACATCTTGAGCTTCACCTTCGTCGGGATTTACTGGAACAATCATCACCACCTACTTCGTGCGACGCGACGCATCAGCGCCGTGGTGATGTGGTCGAATCTGATCCTGCTGTTCTGGCTCTCGCTCATCCCCTTCGCCACGGCCTGGGTGGGCAGCGACCCCGACCGGGCGCTGCCGGCTGCTACCTATGGTGTGGTGGCCCTCGGTTCCGCCCTGGCGTTCTTCGTGCTTTCCAGGTCCATCCTTCGCGCGAACGCCGACGATCTGGCCATTAGGAGAGCCATTGGCAGGAGCACCAAGGCGGTCATCTCGCCGATTGTCTACGTCCTCGGTTGTGCTCTGGCCTTCGTCACGCCATCCCTGGCCTATATCTGTTACGCCGGGGTGGCGCTGGTGTGGATCATCCCCGACCGACGGCTCGCGAAGGGCGCGTGATCGGGCGTTCGCGACGCGCGGGTCAGGTGACGCGGCTGGAGTCGCGACGGTAGACGCGCACCGCGAGACGCGACATCGCCAGGGTCCATATCGCGATGACGATCCACATCTGCAGCGGGGGCCAGCCGCTCGGGCTGAGGACCGACTGCGAGGACTTGACCAACCAGTACGAAGGGATGTCCTGGACGACCTTCAGCATGAAGCCCGACTGGAATATCGGCCCGAACGACCCGCCCAGCAACGCGAAGAGTGACGTGACGCCGCCGAGGGCCGGTCCGAGCGAGTCGACCTTCATGAGGTGGCCCAGCAGGATGCCGATGACGGCGAAGGGGATTAGCCCTACGACCAAGAGGGCCACCAGCTTGAGCCAGTCCAGTGCCGAGAGATGAACGCCCAGGATGGATCCCGCGATGCCGAGGGCGATGATGGTGAAGAAGGCCATCATGTACCCGCACAGCACCTTGGCGCTGAAGTAGCTTCGCGTCGAGAGCGGCGTGATCTTCATCTGGCGGGTCCAGCCGATCTGACGTTCGGCGGCGATGCGCGCGCCGCTCGAGAGCATGGCGGTCATGGCCCCCCACGACGCCATGGCGGTCATGTAGTACAGCGGGAAGTGGATTCCCTCGACGATTACGTTCTTGTTCGGTCCGGCGATGGCGAAGAAGAGCACCAGGGGGAAGATGAGCGCGAAGATGAGGAATCGGCGGTTGCGCAGCGTGCGCAGGACCTCGAACTTGAGGTAGGTGAGGTTCTTCATTGCAGTTCGCGCCCGTCACGGTCGCTTGACTCGCCGTACAGCGTGTTGGCGCCATCAGTGTGGTCGGCGGTCAGCAGCAGGAAGGCCTCTTCCAAGCCCACGCCGCGAACCTCGAGATCTCGCGCGGCGGGGTAGCGGGTTAGCAGTTCGCGCAGCACCGCGTCGGACGTTCCGGAGTCGGTGCACGAGATGGTCACGCCGTCGCCCTGGCGCTCCGCCTTCGTCACCCCGGCGATGGTCATGAGTTCATCGGCGGGGACGTTCTCCAACGTGGCTCGGATGACGCGGCCGCCCACCTTGGCCTTGATCTCGGTCGGGGGACCGTCGGCCACGATGCGCCCCCGCGCCATCAGCACGATCCGGTCGGCGTAGGAGTCGGCTTCCTCCAGGTAGTGCGTCGCGAAAAGCACGGTCTTGCCACTAGCCGCCACGGAGCGCATGATGTTCCAGAAGTCGCGCCGACCTTCGACGTCGATCGCGGCCGTTGGTTCGTCGAGCACCAACAGGTCCGGATCGGCCACCAGGGCCACGGCGAAGCGGACCCGCTGCGTCTGTCCCCCGGAGAGCTTGACGGTGGAGCGTTTGGCGATCTCGGTCGTGCCGGTCATCTTCAAAACCTCGTCCACGTCGAGCGCGTGGGGATAGAGCGAGGCCACCATGGTGATGAGTTCACGAACGTTGAGGTATTGGGGCGGAGAGCCGGTCTGCAACATGCCGCCGACTTCGCCGGCCAGGACGGCCTGGGCGGGGGTGGTGCCGAAGAGCGTGACCGTGCCCTTGTCGGGACGGGTGAGCCCGAGGATCATGTCGATGGTGGTGGTCTTTCCCGCGCCGTTCGGTCCGAGCAACGCCACGATCTCGCCGGGAGTGATCGTCAAGGAGACTCCGCTCACCGCCTGGACGTGGCCGAAGGACTTCGAAAGTTGGTCGAGGACTATCCCGCTTCGGTGCTGCGTGGAGTCGCTCATTTCATAAACCTTCTCACATTTTAACGATCGCTCCGACTGGTCGCGGTTTCGGTCGACCTCGGAACTGCGAACTCAACGTCGACTTGGCGAGACTCGCGGGTAGGGTGAGCCTCTGCACTCGATCCCTGGAGGAGGCGGCCGTGCCCACTGCCGACGAACTACTGAGCGCCCCCGAGATCGTGAAATTATCGAAGTGTCTGCGCGGTGTCGCCCCGGACGTCACGTGGCGTTCACTCAAGCAGAGCATCAAAGGCTCCGACGAACTCGGGCTCAGCGAACGGGTGCTCGTGGTGCGCGACGGCCTACTGGCCGATCTTCCGGCGTCGTATTCGAAGGCGGCGAAGATCTTCCGCGCGGCCTTGAAGGACCCGTCGTTTCACGGGTGGATGGTCTGGCCGGTCGGCGAAGCGGTGGCTGAGAGGGCCCTCAACTCAACGAAGGATCGCGACTTCGACGACGGTTTGGCTCTCCTAGCGCAGCTGACGGAGCGCTTCACCAGCGAGTTCGCCCTCCGCAACTTCCTGAACGCCGATTTACGGCGCACCCTCGACGCCGCGGCCGGGTGGGCCCACGACGACAGCGAAGCGGTGCGTCGACTGGCGAGCGAGGGAACCCGACCACGTCTACCGTGGGCCAAGCAGGTGCCGGCCTTTCGTGCCCAGCCGTCCGCGGCGATGGGCATATTGGACGTCCTCTACACCGACGAGTCCGAGACGGTGCGCCGATCGGTGGCCAACCACCTGAACGACATCAGCCATGCCGACCCCAACCTCGCCGTGCGCACGGCCACGAGGTGGCTGGACAATCCCAACGACACGACACCCCAGTTGGTTCGTCACGCGATGCGCACCCTGATCAAACAGGCCTATCCCGGGGCCTTGGCGCTGATGGGCTTCTCCGCACCCAAGCAGATCTCGATCGAGGGTCCGAACGTCGAGCGGGTGGTCGTGGCGATCGGCGAGGAGATCGCTTTCGCAGGGGCTGTCGTCAACGAGGGACCGCACGACGCACGTCTAGTGATCGACTATGTCGTGCACTTCCAGAAGGCCAATGGATCGACGGCTCCCAAGGTCTTCAAGCTCACCACCAGGTCGCTCGCGCCCGGCGAGCGACTCACGATCAACAAGCGACACTCCTTCAAGCCCATCAGCACCCGTCGCCACTACGCGGGTCCGCACGCCATCGAGCTTCAGGTCAACGGGCTGCGTTCGCTGCCAGTGCATTTCGACCTCGTCGAATGAGGCGAGGTGTCGTGAGTCGTGAGCGAAGGGCCCTGCCGAGTTCGCTACGGGTGGACCTGCGGCTGCTGACGCCGGTCGCCGGAGCGATCACCGCCCTGCCCGTCGTCGCGGTCTTCGTGTTCGGCCTCTCGATTGGCAACACCCGCGCGGCCATCTCCATGGCCGTAGGCGCCAACTTGGTGGCCATCGTGTCGCTGGTCGGCGCACCGCGGTTGTCGATCGGCCTCGCGGTCTCCGACGCCTTGGTCATGGGGCTCTCGGTCTTCGTCGGCTCGGCGACCGGTCCTTACCCCTGGCTTCACTCAGTCGTGCTCATTCCGTGGTGTTTCGCCGCCGGCATGCTGGTGGCCTTCGGCAAGACGCAGGGGGCGATCGGCACCCAAGCCATCATCGCCTTCATCGTGCTCGGACGCTTCTCCGGCACGCCGATCGACGCGCTAGGCCTCGGCGCCCTCGTGACGGTCGGCGCTCTGGTGGAAGTTGTCGCTCTCTTCGTGCTGCGTCTTCCGCCGAGCCTGCGTTACCAGCGGGGACGACTGGCGGAAGGGTTCGAGGCCTTGGCCGAACTGGCGCGACGCGACCCGG
>Ga0187887_10004030_pt1 | contig 11143 bp, 10 predicted proteins | sample June2016WEW_7_10_FD_132977 | JGI IMG/M metagenome (GOLD analysis project Ga0187887, IMG submission 132977) | Peatland microbial communities from SPRUCE experiment site at the Marcell Experimental Forest, Minnesota, USA - June2016WEW_7_10 | ecosystem: Environmental > Terrestrial > Soil >... | reverse complement strand
TTCAAAGTGGGCCCACCCGGAGTCAGGCTGAAGTTCAATTGCCTTGTGCAGATGCTTGGCGGCGTCGGCATATTGGGCTTTCTCGGCGAGGGCGACGCCCAGTGTGTACTCGGCGAGGTAGAGACTCGCATCGGCTGAGACAACCGGTTGGAGCGCGGCGATGGCATGATCGGCCTTCGAGGGTGCGATGGCCGACGGGCCAGCTTCGACAACCTTGTTGGCGGTTGCGATCTTATCCTTGGGATCGGTTCCCGCAACCGCAGCGGCCGTTCCCGCGGACTTTTGTAGGCCTGCATAGCCCAGGGACGCCAGCTTCTGCATCTCCGAAGAACTCAATTCCGCACCGGATTTGGCTGCCTCGCCACTGAATTTGCGGTCAAAATTATCGACCTGTGAAGCCATTTGACCGAGTACTGCGTTGGAGGTTTGGGCCAGATTGTGGGCTGCGCCCGGGTCGGCGGTCAGATCGTATAGTTCCGGCTTGGGCGCGCGGATGTAGAGATATTTGCCGGCGCGCCAGGATTCGAGCGGGCTCCAGCCAAAGCCGCGTTGCGAGAGATCGCTGCGGGAGTAGACGGGCTGATCACTACCGCCTCCAGCTTTTGCGATGCGCAGCAGCGAGTTCCCCTGCATTTGGGACGGAACGGGGATCGACGCGATTTCGAGCAGGGTGGGCGCGACGTCCACAAGCCTGACCTTGGCGGTTACTTGCTTGGCGACGGGTTTCTCTTCGGGCAGGCGAATGAGCAGCGGAACATGAATTGTCTCGTCGTAGAGGAAGATGCCGTGGGAATCTTCTCCGTGGGCACCCAGGCTCTGGCCATGGTCGGCGAGAACGATGACAGCGGTGTTCGCGTCAACTTTCTGTTGCTTCAAAGCGGCGACTAGCTTGCCTACGGCGGAATCCGCCGCAGTCATCGCAGCATTGTAGGAAGCGTGCGCTATGCTGGCGTCGTTGATGTGAATCCACAGGAAAAATGGGCCTTGCGCGTTGTGGCTCAGCCATGTGGTGGCGCGGGCAACAACCTCGGCCCCGCTGCGCTCGGTAACAGGAGGGTGGGCGTCTCCCGGGATTACGGGGCGGAAGCCGGCGTCGTACGTCTGGAAACCGCGGTCGAAGCCCTGGGCGAGGCCATTCTGTGGGTCGAGCGCAATCGAACCGACAAAAGCCGCGGTGTGATAGCCCTGGGCCTTCAGCAGGTCAGGGAGGGAGGGCAGCGAGGGAGTCAGCGCACCTCCGATTTCGGTGAGGCCGGTGCTCTGAGGATAGGATCCGGAGAGGATCGTGGCATGCGAGACTACCGTGCCGGGAGCCTGGGCGTAGGCGTGCTCGAAGACGATGCTTCCCGCCGCGAGATGGTCCAGGCTCGGTGTTAGAGCTCCTTTGGCGCCGAGGAAGCTCATGCGGTCGGCGCGAACTGAGTCCAAGGTGATGAGGACAATATTGGGCTTCGATGCGGCAGTGGCGGGGGCGACGAATGAAACGCTGAGCAAGACCAGAATAATGCTGGCGACGAAGTTCCGATTCATGACGATAAGTGTAAAGGTACGGCCACCGTTCACCCAAGCCGGAACTGTGCCTCAGTGTCCCACAATTTGCGCGAGGGCGCCGCGGAGTTCGCTGGCCTTAAAGCCGAAAGGTCCGGGCTGGCTCTTATAGGCCACGCGACCTGTGGAATCAATTAAGTAGAGCCGGTCGGGCCAAGCTGTGTAGGCTTTTTCGGTGACGTTGCCAAATTCGTCGAGGACCGCGGGCGGCTTGATTCCCAGCTTGCGGACACATGCGCCCGCGATGAAGGCGCGATCCTCCTCGCTCTTCGGGCTGGCGAAGACGACGTTATCCCTCAGGTTGCTCTGCATCTGCCAAACGTCGCTGGGATGCGCTTCCGTGATGTAAACGACCAGAAACTCGACCTGATCGCGATACTGGTCGTAAAGCTGGTTGAGGGCAGGCACCTCCCGCCGGAAGGGCGGTCAGGTATAGCTTCCAAATATCAACACGACGGGTCGTCGGGTGGCAGTGAAGGATGACAGTCGTACCGACCCAGTCTTGTCCAGCTTTGTGAGGGAGAAGTCGGGAGCCGCAGCGCCTTGCTGTAGATCACCGGAACGGGCGTGCGTCCATAAAGTCTCAAAGGGAAACGCGAGAAATGCGACTGGCCCGGGAATGCGCGCCATCACGCGAGCGAACGACTCGGGAGGCTGGCGCATGGAGTGGTAGATGGCGGCGCAGCCGAATAGCCACACGAACACCAGCACAAAAGCAGCCCGCAGCAGAACCCTTCTCATTGGCTTCGATGAACCCCAGACGAGTAGCGCAATTATGGGGGCGAGAGGTCCTGGAATCAATAATATGAAAGCAGTAGCGGGTGCTGGGCAAGCCATCATTCAGTGGGGTGACGGTGGAGGGCCAAATGAAAAATCCGCCTCCAAATACCTGCTACTCGCGACCGTTTTTGCTGGTAAAATCAATAATCCCCGGGCACCGCCCGCCACTACTGGCTCGGTTCCACCTTCGTGAAATGGAATAGATAAATTGATCGGGTTCACCGGAAAACGCATTCGGATCGTGTGCCTGCTTGCTTTGTGCGCGGCGGCACTATTGTGTCTGCTCTCTTGCGAGCGGGTTCAGGGAGCATCGAAATCGCCGAAGATGATCATTCTGGGCGTGGACGGGCTGGACCCTGACCTTCTTACCAAGTTCATGGCCGAAGGCAAGATGCCGAACTTTGCCAAACTGGCCGAGCAGGGATCCTTCCGTCGCCTGACGACGAGCATTCCTCCGCAAAGCCCGGTGGCCTGGTCGAATTTGATTACCGGAATGAATGCCGGCGGTCACGGAATTTTTGATTTTATCCACCGCGACCCGAAGAATTTTCAGCTTTATTTTTCCACGTCAAAGGTCGAAGGACCGGCACACAGTTTTTCGATTGGCAAGTGGGTCATTCCTCTGGGAAGCGGTTCGGCGGAACAACTGCGGCACGGCAAGGCTTTCTGGGAGATCCTGGACGAAAACCACGTGCACAATTTTGTGTACCGTATCCCCGCGAATTTTCCTCCAATCGACGCAAAAGGGAAAACTCTTTCCGGCATGGGAACGCCCGATTTGCGCGGCACCTACGGCACATTCACTTTTTATACCGACGATCCGACCGCAGCGGTGGGAGCTGTCGAGGGCGGGGAAGTGGTGCAGGTGGACGTGAAAAATAATCGCGTCACCACCAACCTGATCGGACCCGACAACACTTTCCTGAGAAATGCGCCGCCTTCGACCGAGCCGTTTACGGTCGATGTGGATCCGCTCGAGTCGGTTGCGCGCATTGATCTGCAGGGTCAAAAATTCGTTTTGAAAGAAGGCGAGTGGAGTGGATGGTTGCCGGTGGAATTTCAGCTCATGCCGTTCATCGGTAACGTGAAGGGAATTTGCCGCTTTTATTTGAAGCAGGCGCATCCGCGGTTTCAGCTTTACGTTTCGCCGATCAATATTGATCCGTCGAATCCGGCGCTGCCGATCTCGACACCTTCCAGTTATTCGCGCGATCTAGCGAAAGAAATCGGAGAGTACCACACGCAAGGCATTGCCGAAGATACCAAGGCTCTGACTGCGGGAGTGCTGGACGACAAAGAATTCCTGCAGCAGTCGCACACCGTGCTGGCCGAGCATCGGCGCGCGTTCGATGCCGAGTTTCCGAAGTTTCACGAAGGCCTTTTCTTCTTTTATTTTTCGAGCCTCGATCTGAACGCGCACATGCTGTGGCGGCTGACCGATCCACAGAGCCCGTCCTATGATGCGGCGGCGGCCGCTCAATATGGCGGCGCGCTGGAAGAATTTTATGAGCAGATCGACCAGGTGCTAGGCGAAGTGATGGCGAGGCTCGACAGCGATACGACGCTGCTCGTGCTGTCAGACCATGGTTTTGCGCCCTACCGGCATTCGTTTAACTTGAATACATGGCTTTGGAAAAACGGATACATCACGCGCAAGGAAGGTTTCACGGGCGATGCGACCCAGCCTTTTGCCGATGTGGATTGGAGCCGCACGCGTGCTTATGGGATTGGGCTGAATGGGCTATATCTGAATGTTCGCAGTCGCGAGCGTGAGGGCATTGTCGAGGTGGGAGCGCCGGCCGATGCGTTGCTGCGCGAGATCCAGCAGAAGCTGTTGGATATCCGTGATCCGAAAGACGGATCGCCGGTGATCACGCGCGTGGACCTGGCAAGCGAGGTCTATCAAGGCCCCTACGCGCGATCAGGACCAGATGCATTGGTGGGTTATAACCGCGGATATCGCTCCGGATGGCAAACAATTCTGGGACAGTTCCCGCCGGATGTGATGGAAGAAAATACGAATCCGTGGAGCGGTGATCACTGCATGGATTACACCAAGGTGCCCGGCGTGCTGTTGAGTAATCGTAAGATTCCGGCGCAAACACCGGCACTGACTGATATTGCACCGACGATTTTGTCCGAATTCGGAATTGCGAAAACGAAAGAGATGATGGGACAGTCGGTATTTCAAACGCGCTAGCACGACGGTTATCGTCTATGAGTTGTCATCCCACTTCGCTCGGGATGACAAAACTTAAGGCATGAAAGACGCTGTAAAGTTAAACGGGAGAAATCATGTTCGGCTCACACAAAGTGAAGATTGAGGGCGAACTACTGGAGAAAGTGAAACAGTGTTCGGACGCAGCAGGATACGAATCGGTTGACGAATTCGTGATCCACATGCTGGAAAAGGAAACTAATAAAATCCTGCCGCAGGACGAAAGCAACACGTCAAAAGAAGACATACAGAAGCGGCTGCGCGGGTTGGGGTACATCGAGTAGCTTGATCGTCCACTCACAATTTATGGCGATGGCTGCTCATGCAGCACGGGTAGCGTTCGGATTCGCGCTGTTTCTGCCTGCGTGGCTGGTGAGCCCGCTCTCGATTGTGATCATCGTGTCGGTAGTGGTTGGGCTGCTGATGATTGTGCTGTTCGGGTACACGTCTGACCAGAAAGCGATCGGGATCGCCAAAGACCAGTTGAAGGCGCATCTTCTTGCGGTGCGTTTGTATCGCGATCAGTTGCAGGTCGTGATGGGTTCGTACGGCAAGATACTGCGCGGCACGGGGCGGTATTTGAGACTCGCATTCAAGCCGCTGCTTTATGTGATCATTCCGATTACGCTTCTGATCGTGCAACTTGATCGCTATCTCGGACTGACTGCCATTCAAACCAACACGCCGTTTCTGGTGACGGTACGCGTGAACAAACCGGAGGCGCTGGATGGAATCTCGATCGATCTGCCGCCGGGAATCACCGCGAGCGCTCCTGCCGTGCACGTTGCGGCTGATAACGAAGTTGTGTGGAGACTGGCGGCCAACCAGGAAGGCTCCTATGAGGTGAAGATCTTGGCCGACGGCCAGAGCGTAGCCAAGACAGTTCGCGTGTCATCGCAGCTGGCAAGGGTTTCGCCGGAGCGATGGCGCGACCATTTCTGGCAAAGAGTATTCTCGTCGGGCGAGTCGGCGCTGCCGGACAATAGCGCCGTCGAGTCGATCCTGGTGGATTACCCGGAACGCAATATTCCGCTCGGGGTGGCGGGATATGAAATGAACTGGATCTGGCTGTTCTTCATTTTGTCGATGATTGCCGGATTCATTTTCAAGGAACTTTTGGGGATTCAGGTATGAGCAAATCATGTGGGGCTGACCTGCGCGCTCGTGTGAATGACGCTGGCATGTGTGGCGTGGGCATATGTGTCGCGGACACTCCTGTCCGCGTGTGTGGAGCTAGTAAGCAGCGGTGGTTGTGCAAGTTTTTGGCGGGCAAGAGTGTTCGCGCCACGTGGGGCTTCTTGCTGCTCGCCGTCGTTCTTTTTCCTGCGGTCGCTCATGCGTATGCCGGGCCGGGCGCGGGATTTGCGGTGCTGTCTTCGTTCTGGGCGATTTTCGTCGCCTTCCTGTATTCGTTTTATGCATTGATGACATGGCCATTCCGTCAACTATTCCGCTTTTTGCGGAGGCGCAACGCATACGGGAAAGCCGTGTTTGAACGGGCGGTGATTTTGGGATTCGATGGGATGGATCCTGAACTCGCCGACCGATTCATGAAAGAAGGCCGGTTGCCGAATCTGGCAAAGCTTCGCGACAAGGGAACATTTGCCAAGCTGCGCACGACGTTTCCGGCTATCTCGCCGGTGGCATGGTCGACGTTCATGACCGGAGTGAATCCCGGCAAGCACAATATTTACGATTTCCTGGCGGTTGATAAGAGTAACTATCTGCCTTTTCTTTCGTCGGCTGAAATCAAGGGGCCGAAACGGCAAATCAGGATTGGCAAATATTCGATTCCGTTCGGCAAGACGGAAATCAAGGCAATGCGCAAAGGCACGCCCTTCTGGCACTGGCTGGGCAAGGCCGGGATTTTCAGTTCGGTGATTCGCGTTCCGGTGACATTTCCGCCGGAGAAATTTCAGGGTGTGCTTTTGTCTGGAATGTGCGTGCCCGATTTGAAAGGCAGCCAGGGAACTTTTTGTTTGTGCACCACGCGCATGGCTGGCGACAAGTTTCGCGAAGGTGGCGTGCGTGTTCCTGTTGAGCGGAAGAATGGGGTTTGCCGCTCCTATGTGCCGGGGCCCGACAGTCCAATTGCGATGGAAGCGGGGCATGAGCTGCGCGTCGCTTATGAGATTCGACCGGAGCCTGCTCTGAGTCAGGCCAAGCTGATCGTCGGATCGGAAAAGTTTACGCTGAAGGTTGGCGAATATTCCGAGTGGATTCCGATTGAGTTCAAGGCCGGCTTGGGCTTTAACGCACACGGCATTTGCCGTTTTTACCTCAAGGAAATCTCACCCGAAGTCGAAGTTTATGTCACACCTGTGAACATCGATCCCGGCCATCCCGACCTGCCGATTTCGCACCCGGTGACGTACTCGATTTATCTGGCGAAACTCTACGGGGCGTTTGCTACCCTCGGCCTCGCCGAAGACACCTGGGCGCTGAATGAGCATGTGCTCGATGATGACGCGTTTCTCGCGCAGGCTTATGGCAATCATCATGACCGCGAGCAGATGTTGTTTGACGCGCTCGACAAGACCAAGCAGGGACTGTGCACATGCGTGTTCGATACGACAGACCGCATCCAGCACATGTTCTGGCGCTATCTCGACGAAGATCATCCGGCGGCGCGTGACGTGCCGAAGGCCGAGCGGCGTGAAGTGATTCAGGATCTCTATGAGCGCATGGATAAGCTGATTGGCCGCGTCATGGAGAAGATCGACGACAACACGCTGCTGATGGTGATCTCCGACCACGGTTTCAAGTCGTTTTCGCGTTGCATGAATCTGAATGCGTGGCTGCACCAGAATGGCTATCTCACGTTGAAAGAAGGCAAGACCGAGAGTGGAGACTGGTTCGAGGACGTGGACTGGTCGCGCACGCGCGCGTACACGATGGGATTGAATGGGCTTTATTTGAACATCAAAGGGCGCGAGAAGCAGGGGATTGTCGATCCCGCCGACGCGCAGGCGCTGCAGGATGAGATCAAGAAGAAGCTGGATGGGCTGGTGGATCCCGCCTCCGGCGCCATCGGCGTGACGGGCGTGTTTGCGACGAACGTAGTGTATCGCGGGCCGTATACGGAGAACGCTCCAGACCTGCTGGTGGGCTACGGGAACGGCTATCGAGCATCATGGGATTCGGTGATGGGCAAGGTGACCAGCCAGATTTTCGAAGACAACATGAAGGCCTGGAGCGGCGACCACTGCATCGATCCGCGGCTGGTGCCCGGAGTGCTGTTCTCCAGCCATAAATTTGTTGAGGAAAAACACGCCATTGTGGACGTGGCGCCGACGATTCTGAAGTTGTTCGGGCTGGCGCTCCCGTCTTACTTCGACGGCAAGCCGTGGACTTTGGAGCCGAAGCCGACGGCGTCGCAAACGCCAGCCGTTACTCCTGCGACGTAGATCTTGCACGCGAGGCGAGCCATGCAACGCAGGCCAGCATGCCGCACCAGCCTAGCGTTCGCACGACGGCGGCGATGGCCGTGTCATACGGCAAGACGCCGAGGCTGGAAAAAATCGTATTCCAATCGTGCTCGATGAAATCGGAATCGCCGGTTGTTACCAGCGGCAAAACCATCGCCCGGGCATCGGCCATATAGGTTGCGGTGTAGAGCCAGTTCTCGAAAAAGAAAAACAGGCAAAAGACGAAACCGGCGACTTGACGCTCATGAAAAAAATAGGCGGCGAGTAGGAACGGAACCGCCCACTGCAGGATCGTGCCTCCCCAGATGCAAAGCATGTGACCGAAATAACTGAAGAGCGGGTGCCCGCCCTCGTGAACAACGAGGTTGGCGCTGTCGATGAAGAGGTAGCCGCCATGAGCGCGAAAGGCGTACACCAGAAACGCGGCATAAAAGACGAGCCACGCAGCGATCGCGTAGCGCGAAATCGGACGCCAGTCTTCGCGGGCGCCCGATATATCCACAAGTGACTCGACGAACTCGCTCATCCTGCAGACATTTTAGGGACTCGCTGGCATGAGGGCGAGATTACTGCGGTGTGCTTACCCGGCGCGGTCTGCGGGTGTTTCCGCCCCGCTGCACAAGCGACGGCGGCCGTTACGCGAGCGGGGCCGAAGTATCTAGGTCAGAGTGATTACTTGCGTTTCTCGTCAACCCCCTCCGCGGCGCCGGCTTTTTCGTCTTTCAAGTAACCAGCGGACAGCGTGCCCTTCTTTTTCGCGATCTCTAACAGGGTGGGATAGAACTGCACAAATGTGGTGTCGACGGCGGCGTGCTGCTCGTGGCAGGAATAGCACTCGGCCTTCTGCGGAATCTGCTTTGTCGGCTCGCTTTCGTTCAGGGGAAAAAACGCCCACTTGCCGGGAAAACGCGACTCGTCTTTAACGTGAACCGAACGCATCATGACGTCATTGGTTTGGTAGTGTCCTGCCTTGTTGATGGAGCCTTTACTGGCAGCCATGCGGCCTTCTAGCACGAGCATGGTCTTGTCGGGCCATGTTCCGGTCGCGACGAAAACCTTGTAGGCCTCGGGATTCACGAAGACGTTGTCGAACATCGAGTGTCCGGCCATGCTGGGGTCGGGGTTGTAGTCCATATCCATGCCGGTGGTGAGATAAATCCACTCGCGATAATTCGCCGGGAACACGAGCCTGCCATCGGCGGTATACACAGGTATGGCGGACTTGCTGCCGGCACTTACGGGAGAAGCGCTTGGCGTCTCCTGGGCCATCAGCAAGGCAGAGATGCCTAGCAAGAGCAAAAGACGCATACCATCCTCCTGGAAGATCGACGCAGATTCGACGTTAGCCTGAGACACCCGAGACTACGCACCGTCGATTGGAAAAGTTCCCTATTTTATTTCCCGAACATCGGGTAGTGGCTGGCGGCGCCCATCAGGAACAGCAAGGGAAACGAGAGCCAGAAATTGGTGCGCGACATCAAGAAGGCCTGGCGGGCCATGGCTTTTGCCTTGTCGGGCATGGGTGTTCCATGGGCGGCATTATCGGCGGTCCACTGGATGATTCGCTTTTGAATCCGCCAGATCACGCCCCAGACGTTGAGCATCATCATCCAGCCGATCCCGCCGCCGACTCCGATGGCTAACAGTTGACTGCTCTCCCAGCCATGATTATTAATACGCAGGAACAGAGACGCTGCCGCCAAAACGATGACGGCATAAATCACCGAGAGCACCGGCCCTTTGTCGAGCAGACCCTTGCCGGGAATCTGGCAGGCATACATAAGCGCCCACGTGACCGTCCAGATTCCAAAGAAACTCGCCATTGGCAGGCCGGAGGATGCACCGCCATTTCGGGCGTCGATGGCTACGATCTTGCCCCAGTATGCCAGGCCCATCAACACCGTCAGCACCGACGCCCAGCGGAACCACCACAGCGCGCGCGACATCAAACCCGGTAGAACCTTACCCTTGAGCACGGGATCGAGTTCTTTCATGAACGGCACGTTAACGAGATTGAAAAAATACAGCAGGCCGATCCAGGTGATGCCTCCGATAAGGTGCAGCCAACGAAACAGCATGAGAAGGTTTGTGTTGAAATCGGTAGGCAGATTGATGTCGATCAAGGCCAGGGCTCCTGTTCTCAGTCTCCGCGGGGAAACCGATGATTGTAGACGGCTGGTGAGGGAAATGATAGCTGATCATCAGTTCTGTTCGCATTCCGTAACCTCCCGAATATTTCTGCCTGCAGGAAGTTGAAAAGCGCGAGATAAGTCCGTATTGTAGGAGCCAACGTCTGGGTCGCTGCGCCAATCGCCCTTCCCAAAAGTTCAAGGCGCGGCATCGAATGGGAAAGAAGGAGATCGGCAAATGGAAGCAAAGCCGGCACAACAGAACATTCAAGATTCCTTCCTTAACACAGCTCGAAAAGAACGGCACAATATTACGATCTATCTAGTCAGCGGAGTAAAGCTGACAGGACGGATCCGGTCTTTCGACAAGTATTCCGTCGTGCTCGAAACCAGTAATCAGGAGCAACTGATTTTCAAGCATGCCATCTCGACGGTAGTTATCGCGCGCGGGGCAGCTCATGCTCATGGTGAGGGAAAGCCGGCCGCCGTGGCACCGATTAGTGAAGCCCCTGTTCCCGGCTCCGGCACGCAAGGATGAAATGAGTTTGCTTGCGGAGAGATGAGTCCAGAGTGAGCCTGCGGGGCAGTTCTCGGAATGAGCTCAAAGAAGTGACGAACCCATCGGAACGCCGGGAGCGCGCGTTCCTTGTGGGGGTGGAGTTCCGCACGCGCGGGCGTGCCGCAAAGTCCAGCGGAGCGGCCATTACGCCGGGAGCGCAGGCGGCGCGGGATCATGCGACCAGCGTTTCGAGCGGGCGAAAGACAGACTCGCCCGATTTCAGCTCGGAGGAATCCCTGGACGAGCTGCGTGCGCTTGCGACCAGCGCTGGAGCCGAGATTGCGGGCGAGTTCATGCAGCACCGCGACCGGCCGGATCCGGCAACGCTGATCGGCAAGGGAAAGCTGGAAGAAATTGCGGGCGCGTCCGCCTCAGTTTCCGCAGACGTAATTCTCTTCGACCACGATTTGTCACCTTCGCAACAGCGCAACATCGAACGCGTTGTTCACACCCGTGTCATCGATCGCACGCAGCTCATCCT